>Ga0272446_1002139_pt1 | contig 27590 bp, 21 predicted proteins | sample YNPCB0061_FD_194587 | JGI IMG/M metagenome (GOLD analysis project Ga0272446, IMG submission 194587) | Hot spring microbial mat communities from Yellowstone National Park, WY, United States - YNP-CB-006-1 | ecosystem: Environmental > Aquatic > Thermal springs > Hot (42-90C) > Sediment | place...
TGATGAAAATGTTCCACCAGAATTTTAGGAACTTATTGGAGGGGCTGGTTGAGTTGCTGGAGGAGCTTGGGATGGGCTTTACCCGGGAACAGGAGTTTGATAAAATTAAAGTGTATTTAGGCAGCAAAGAAATTCCTGGGGAAGAGGACTTGGAGCAGACCTTGGAGGAGTTGATCAAGAATTCCAAGGCCAAGGAGGTTGCGATGACCGTTGCGGAGTATTTTGAAACCAAGGGGCAACTCAAAGGCCGCCAAGAAGGGCGTCAAGAAGGCCGCCACGAAGAAAAGCTAGAAATGGCACGAAGGCTGAAGTCAAAAGGAATGCCCGAGTCTGAGATTGCTGAGCTGACGGGGTTGTCAATCGACGAAATTAGAAGTCTCTAGGACTTGGCTTTAGCGTGTTGCGACTTATCCTAACGGCTTATAAAAATCTTGGAGATGACCCTCCATCGAGTATGTTACAATGCGTTTTCCTAATGTGACTTCTGATAATTTTAAACGTTGTTAAGATTGACCCAGCACCCCGTCTTTGCGCAATTACGAGCCGGCAATTTAGTGACAAAAAACAAAGCCACATGCCGAAAAACAAAACCAATTCGCAAAACGCTTGATGGTTTAGTTGTTGATCCTTCTATTTTTACTTTAAAAGAGTAAAAAATGGAATTTTTAACTCTTTATTTCGGCTTATTTAAACTTTTAACATTTCTCTCACAAAAATTTAATAATTTTGAGTAAAAGTAGAATTGTTACAACGATTTGTTATCTAAAAGAAACACCGATCCAAAAGGAGGATTTTATGAATCGGTTTTTTCGCTTGAGCGGTTTAATACTGCTTTCGGCGTTAATCATCGCTTGTCCTTCCCCCGTCGATGACGGATTTGGCGGCGGAGGCGGAGGCGGCGGAGGCGGAGGCGGCGGTGGTGACACAACTCCACCAACGATGGCCTCAGGATATCCAACCACTCTAGTAGGTTCAACCAAAATTTTGGTTGTGGCAAAAATCAATGAAGCAGGAAAACTTTACGGCATCGCTGTAGCCAACGGGTCAGCTGCTCCAACCAATGACCAAGTCAAGGCGGGCACGAATTACGGAACCGTGACGGTGGTTGGCACTGGTTCTCTCTTAAATGTTGCAGCTAATACCGAAGTTTTATTCACCATCACAGGTTTATCCACCGGCACTAACTACGACGTTTATATCGTAGCCGAAGACAATGCAGGCAATTTGAGCTTGGTATCCAATCAACTCAATAAAACCACTCAAAACACAGCAGATACAACCACGCCGTCTCTTTCCACTAATTCATTCTCGAACACCAAAACCTCCATCACGTTTACGGGCACTTTGAATGAAGATGCCTATGTTTGGGCCTTGTTGTTAGCTGATAATGCAGCCGCCCCAAATGTAAATCAGGTAAAAGGCAGCGCTGCGTATTCTGGCTTCATCGCCCGAACTCAAAAACAAACCAGCACCAACCTTAACCTACAATTTTCAGGCTTAACAGAAGCCACACCCTATGACCTTTACCTCATCTTCACGGATGCAGAGGGTAATGAAACCACCGCTCCCACAAAATATGATGTTGAGACTCAAGCCCCGATTGTACGACTAGTCAGTGTTGCCCCAGTTTACGGAACTCCTCTACCATACTGGGCAGACGGCAACGAGGGCTGGATTGATATTGAAATCCTTGATGCCGCTGCCTTCAATGCCCTATCCGACTGGGCCGTAGTATTTGCTTATTACAACACTGCACGGCGTGTCTACATGACAAAGGCAAACTTTCCTATCTCTTGGACTATTGCCAACAATGACATCATCCGCATCCACGGAAAAAATTGGACGGGGACAACAGACACCAATAAAACAGATAACAATACGAACCTTTGGGACTACAAAACCACTAACACGCTAGATTTATTAGACACTAGATATGGGTATGTTTACATCTCAAATAGTTCCACTATTGACGGCACTGAGGGTGTCATTGATCTGATGACCTATCAAAACGCGCAAGAAAATCAGAGTTATTGGGTTTCTAACGGTGCATCAAATAACGCAAAAAACCTCGACTTTCTTACTGCCCAAGTCACCACCCACTGGAATAGCGGGGTCCGCTCGGGCGCTGTGACTCTAAGTGATAAATTAACCCAGTACCTTCGGTTAAAATCTTCCGTGACAGGAGACGGTCAATCTGCCTCCGACTGGGAGGCCTATAGTCCACCTGGAATTGGCTTAAGTGATGCATCGTTAACTCCGAACAGTATTCAGGCAGGATATTCAGGGACCCCTTCAGTCACAATTAGTGTTAAAATTTTAACTTATGGAGGAGTAACGCTTAACACAAAAACAGCGGATGCCTCATCCATTAGCACGGGTTCCAATAATGTCAGCTTAACCGGACCGGATCCCAACAATTTCTATACCGCCACCGTGAATTTAGATAATGGAAAAGCAGCAGGCACCTACAATGTGGTCATTAACGCAACTGGAACCCCATCTTCCTCAGCGAGCTTGAACATACCTTTTACCGTTAGCCCTGGTGGTTCAATTTTGGCCTTCCCGAATGCTGATTTTGAAGGCACTTTTGCAAATCCATTCACAACCGTATCAAGCAGTACTGGTCCGGGTTGGCATATCCGAACTGATACTTTTCAACAAGGTTCGAAGAGTTTAGGTTTCAAAGCTACCCTTACCAATGCAAGTTCAGTTTCGACAGTAACCATAGGGCTTACTACCCCAGCAACAAATTACAATTCCAATGCAGGTTATACCTATCTTACCTTCTGGTTCAAGGGTACTGTATCAGGAGACAACCCAGCGCTCAGAATACAAGTTGCTAATGGAGGTTCCGTTCCAAACTATTATGATTTGAACGGCATTGTGGATAATCAAGTAAATACGCTCACTGTAACAACCGGAGGAAGTTACCCAACAACACCAATCAACATAACCAATTGGACAAAAGTTCGTCTCAACCTGACAGGTGTAGACTGGACTCCTAACTCAGGTGCGTCAAGCTATCAATTCACAATTCGTATACGGCGCGGTTCCACATCACAAGTACAAACTGACCATGATTGGGCAATTGACCACATCCAATTTGAATAAGTTTTGTTAAGTTTCATGTTCACCAAAAACCCGCCCCTCGGGGCGGGTTTTTTTTATTCGTGAGCAGTGTTAATTCACCCGAACTCGGTACAAGCTTCCGTCTTTTTCTAAGATGATGAGGTCCTGACCCAAGAAACCCATCCACGCCGTGTTGCCAAAGATGGGACTTCCTAAAACCTGTTTGGTTCCCGCCTGGCCATCAAGGCGGTGGAGGGCTCCTGCCTCATCAATAAGGTAAAGAATCCGGCCATTGTTGGTTCTGGCAATGCTGTTGGGTACAGAAACAGGAAGAAGTTCCCAAGAGCCATCACTGGTTTTGACCCTCCAGATATTTCCACCCGCTTCCACCGTCCATAAAAGCCCCTCGGCGGCTAAAATACCCAAGGTTCCCTTGTAATTGCCAGGAAAGGCACGGTACCTTCCCGTTGTGGCATTGGTCTCGTAGAGGGTTCCATCTGATTCAATGGTGTAGATGTTCGTTCCAAAAGAATTTACTGTTTCCGTATTCGCCCATTCACCCGGACCACCAAGCATTTGCCAGGCACCGGTCTCTGGGTTGATGTTGTAAAGGCTGCCTCCTTCCAGTGAAATTAGGCGGTTTGCGGCACTGAACAAATAATCAGTTCCCCCAAACTCAGGCTTACCAATGGCACGCCAACGGCCGTTACTCAGGTCGGTTCGATACAGAACGCCATCTTGTTCAACCGTGAACAACGCCCCCTGATGGATAACAATCGCGATGGTTCCCGCCCATTCGGCAGCATTTCCGATTCGCACCTTAGTAAGATTCTGACCATAACCAGAAACGGTGAATAGAACCAGACCCAAAACGAGAATTCCTAAGTTTCTCATACTTCCTCCTGTAATTGAGAGATGATGAATATATTATATCTCTTTTTAAGAAAAATTCTGTTTTACGCTTCAGTTTCAACGTAAATTTCATTCAACGGGGGAAAGCCATTAAACGCCACGCACGAATAGGTGGTGGTGTAGGCCCCTGTTGAAAAAAAGTAGACACGGTCGCCGGGCTTTAATTCGAGGGGTAAGGAATACTTAAAGTGTTGATACATGATGTCCATGGAATCGCACGTGGGGCCTGCCAAAATCACTTCCTCCTCTTGGTCAGCGTGGAGGGTTTGATACAGGTTGTGTTCGGTGTAAACAGGGTATTTGATGGCTTCTCCCATGGTTTCCATGAGCCCCCCAAACAAGCCCACGTCCAAAAACACCCAGCGGTAGAGGTCGTTTTTGTGTTTGCGCGCGACGTTCACCACCTCGCTCACCAGCACCCCCAAATCACCCACCAGCGAACGTCCGGGTTCTAAAATTAAGTGGGGAATATCCTTGCCAAAGTCCTCCTCTAAAAAGCGGTAGATTTCGCGCGCATAAGTGGCAATGGTGTGTGCCTTAGAAAGATAGTGCGCCGGTAGACCTCCACCGATGTTCAGGAACTTAAGCCGAATCCCATTTTCCTCTAAGAGACGGTAGTACAAGGCTGAGGCCTTGGCAATGGCAGCGTCCCAGGCACCAATATCACGCTGTTGGCTTCCAACGTGGAAGCTGATACCGACGGGCACCAGGCCCAGTTCTCGGGCTTTCACTAAGAGTTGGTGGGCAAGGTCGTTGTGGCAGCCAAACTTGCGGCTCAGAGGCCAATCGGCGGTGCGGTCGCCTTCGTTCAAAATTCGAACGTACACCTCAGAGCCCGGCGCATACGTGGCAATGTTGGTCAAGTCCGCTTCGCTATCGGTGGCATAAAGGCGCACCCCTTTTTGGTAAAAGTAAGCCACATCTTGAGCTTTTTTGATGGTGTTGCCAAAGCTAAGGCGTTCGGGGGGACATCCTAATTCCAGCACCAAATCAAGCTCATAGCGCGACGCCACATCAAAGCTTGATCCTAATTCGATGAGTCGTTTCAAAATGGGTTTGGCAGGATTTGCCTTGATGGCGTAGTACACCCCACAGCCCGGAAAGTTCTCGGTTAATTCCTGGTATTTGGCATCCAAGCCTTTTAGGTCAAAGACCATGAAAGGCGTTTGGTGCTGGTCAGCTACCTTTTTTAATTTTTCCCAAGTTTGGCGCGGCATGTATTTTTCAAAACTCATGCCCACAACCTGAAAGAGTTTGGCGTTTTTGTCAAGCAAGGTGAGACATTTCTAATGACTTTTTAACAGCAACACCGGTGCCAGAAAGCATGTCGTAGAGTACTTGAAACTCGCGATCAAGAATGAGCAAATGACCAAGGCTGAACACCACGCTCAAAATTGTTGCGATTATCAGGAGCGTCCCATTCTCGATGGACAAACCTATTGCAAAAACAAGCCACCCTGATGATTTAAAAAGCCAACGCAGCGCTAGGTTTACCACATCGGCAGGAGTCTGCTCATGGGTCTTGGTCTGCCGCACAATCACTAAGCCCAGTAAAAGTTTGCCAACACTTCTCCCAGTCAGTCCTTCCAACAAAAAGTAGGCGGCTGGAATCAAACTGATCAATAGGATGAACTGCTTGAACTGGTTCCATAAAAAAAGAAGTAACTTTTCCACATTGAGCTGTTCAAGAATATTTCGAATTTGAATAAAAACATCAAGCGTTAGCTGACGTAACTGGGGACTCAGGTTGTTGAATTCAGCTTCACTTCCAAGCTTTTCGATGGTCTGATTGAAACTTTTGACAACCAGTATCGGAAGCGAGCTAAGATCATTTAGGTCAATTTGATCAAGATACAACTCGTTAAAATTCTCAAAGGTGCCAATAACCTGATGACGCAACACGCGATTGAGTTGCTCCAAATCTGACGGGGAAACTTGCCTTAGCTCTGTCATAACCCGATTGAACTCGGGGGTCAATGCCTCACCAACAACGGACAGGACCCCGTCAAAAAATTTTTCAACATTCAACCGATCCGTCACAAACCACGTTGTGCCAAACCATATCAAAACAAGGATGAGAAAATTGTCTAAGATCCAAGCGGCAAACCGTCTCAAATAGGGGCGTTTCTTTTCCATACCTTTAGTATATTCCATTTTGATGATTTTTGATTAGGTTTGCGTTGTTTATTCTTCAGAAAAATTTTCTCCACTAGGTATGGGAAAAATCTTGGGTGGGCGGAAAAAATTTGTTATTTTTAAGCATGCATCAGGACTTTCCGAGCTTTGACGCCTACCTTTGGGCTAAAGAAGGAATTGATTCCAAATCCCTTCATCAACCCACCTGGCAACTTTTGGTTGAAGCCTGCCGAACGCAGGAGCCCGCTCGTGTCTTGGAGGTGGGAGCTGGCGTGGGCACCATGCTGCGGCGCCTCTTCTTGGCAGGAGCCTTGGGGAATACCAGCTATTGGGCACTTGAACCCCAACTTGCCTTGCTCGAACAGGCAAGCCGATTACTCGAACAATTGGTGCGCGATTACCCTGAAAGTGCGCACAATGTTGTTTTGTACCCGCTTGCCGATGACTGGCAAAGCTTTTCCGCACGGCCTGCGGCGCACCCTTACATTCTGGTGGTTGCCCACGCCTTTGTGGACTTAGTGGATGCTCCCGCATTCTTGGATTCGCTCGTGCCCTTTGTGGCGGAAGGGTCTTTGGTGTACCTGAGCCTGATTTTTGACGGGCTAACGCAATGGTACCCGCAACTTCCTGAAGATGATGAACTGATGGACCTCTATCACGCTGATATGGGTCACTCCGTTTTTAACGGCACACGCTCAGGTCCAAGAAGTGCACGGCTTATTTGGAACCACGCCCTCAAGGGAGGGTGGAAGCTCCTGAGCGCCGGCCCCTCGGACTGGATCATGATTGCCCCGACCTCAGCGCATGAACAGGTGGTACAGCTTTGGCTTTTGAGCACCATCCACAAGGTGTTAGGGGATCGCGCTACTTCGTGGGTTCAACGCCGCCTAATTCAAGCACGTCAGGGTAACCTGGGGCTTCGAATCTCCCACATGGACCTCTTGCTTCAGCGCACATGAGGAATGCCCTCCTCTTGTTTTGGGACAGTCTTAACGACCTCACCAGCAGCCTGGGCTGGGCGCGCCATCCTCTGCGCTTCTTGGTTTGGGTCCTCGTTGCCCTCCCAGCCGCCCTTTTCACCTACCGCTTACAGCGCTTCAACAGACTGATTCGGCTTTACGGAACCCAATTCGCCGCCAAGCGCCTTCTTTCTGTTTTTTATGGGGGGTTACGCCTTGTCAATCCACTCCCTTCCTTTGACAAGGGTGGGCTCATCGTGTCCAACCACCCCGGTTTGGGCGATAGCCTTGCCCTAATGGCCGTTTTGCCCCCGAACCGGTTTCTCCTTGTGGCAAATGAGCGGCTTTTTTTTCAATCCATGCCCGAGGTTCAACGTCGGCTCATCATTGTGCCCAACAATCCAGCCCATCGCCACCGTGTGGTGGGACAAATTTTAGAAGCCATTGCGCAAGGGAACCTGGTGGTGCTCTACCCCGCTGGCTCCATCGAACCCGACCCCGCCTTCCGCCACTGGGGCTGGTTACCTCCTAGCTCACCGCTTCTGGGGGAATGGAGTGCTGTGATTCACCTCATTGTGCAACGCCTAGAGCGCTTCAACGGGGCGGTGTATCCCGTGATGGTGGGTGGGGTCTTTGCTCGTCGGGCCTTGTTTTCATGGTGGGCCAGTTTGGGAAAGACCCGCGAAGAAAAAGAAAAACGCGCGGTGGGTTACCAGCTTTTGCGCCAGCTCGGAAAACAAGCCACCATCCAGCTAGCCTTTGGTCAGGTCCTCACCGCCACTGAGTTTGCTCAAACTCCTAACCTCGCCAAACCCACTGAAAAAATCAAAGCGATTTGTACCCAACTCGTTGAAAAATTTACATTGTAATGCCATTAAAACTCATTAAAATACTATTTTTTCAATCACGCTCAAATAAAAGTGCTATTTCTTGCATTAAATAACCAAAATAAGGTAAAAAGATATATGATTGTTCTACCTGCCATCGATCTACTAGAGGGAAGGGCTGTCCGACTCTACCAAGGGCGTTACGACCGAGTGACGACCTACTCCGATGATCCCGTGTTGGTGGCAAGTCAGTTTCAGGATCAGGGCGCCACCCAGTTGCACGTGGTCGACCTTGATGCCGCCCGTGGCCAAGGGAACAACCGTGCCTTCATTGCCCAAATCCGACATGCCTTTGTGGGACAAATCCAAGTGGGTGGCGGTGTCCGAAGCCTAGCCGATGTTCGCGAGCTCGAAGAATGCGGTGCTGATCGGCTTATCTTGGGCACCATCTTGGTGGAGAATCCTGAGTTGGCGCAACACCTCATTCAAACCAGCCGCTTACTATTCTTGGCTGGCATCGATGCCGCGGACGGCGTGGTTAAAATTCGAGGCTGGGAAGAGGGTCAGACCATTCAAGATGTTGATTTGGCGCAACGCGTGAGCAAGTTGGGCGTCCGCGCCATCATCTACACCAACATCACCCGTGACGGAACCCTCAGTGGCCCCGACTGGGAGCGCAGCCTTTGTGTCCAATCCGCTAGCCAGCTCCCCCTCATCCTAAGTGGGGGCGTTTCCAGCCTTGACGATTTGGAACGAGCGGCCCACACCAATCAAGTAGCAGGGGTCATCTTGGGAAAGGCTCTTTATGATGGTAAAATAAATTTGGCTGAGGTCTGCCGACGGTTTGTTCAGCCCATGGAGGTTTCGTGGTGACCCAAACTCCCCTCCTTCCCCTCATTCTGACCCAAAACGGGAAGGCAATTGCCTACCTATTGGGTAACCAAAAAGCCTACGAAAAAAGCTTGGAACACAACGAAATTTGGTTCATCCACCCCGCCACCTTGCGGTTGATCAGCTTGGAGCAAAGCCAAGGATGCACCCTACTCCAGTTCAGCTCCCACTACGAGGCAGAATGGATTGCCCCCCAACCGCCAACACTCCCTGACATTACCCAAACCGCTGAACCACCTCAACATCTTAAAAGAGAATCGAACGAACCCGACCTAGACTTTTTTATCGAGCTAACACAGACCATCCGCCACCGCCGTCAAACCTTACCCGAAGGCAGTTACACCACCCATCTTTTTCAAAAAGGTGAGGCAAAGATTCGAAAAAAACTGGGGGAAGAAGCGGTAGAATTGGTCTTAGCGCAATCGGAACAAGAAATTGTGTCCGAAGCCGCCGACCTAGTCTACCACCTTCTCGTTTTTTTAGAAGCCAAAAATTTGAACATCAGTGAGGTGATTGAAGTACTTAAGCAGAGGCACTAGTGAAGCGCACTCTTTCCACTAAGTTCATTTTGGGGGTAGCTCTTTTTGCAGTTTTTCTAGCTGGTAATAGCCTCTATTTTATTTACTTGTTAGAAAAAGAGATTTCAGACATCAAAACCGAGTATTCCGTTTTAACCACAAAACTCGATGTGCTTTTGAACGCTTCCCTGAGTTCACTCAAGCTCTTGAGTTCAGTGGATCAACAGCTGATTTCGTCACCCCAGCAACTAAATCGGATAAAAGAAAATGTTCCCTACCTTGAAGATCTCACAATTCTTAATCCAAAAGGTAGGGTTGTGAACTCAACCAACACCCGTATTCTCGGAATGGATTTGAGTCATGACCCAAGTTTTCTTCAAGCGCGATTTACCCCCAAGGTGCTCAATGCCTCCCTCAACAGAGAAAACCCTGTGTTGATGGTTATTTGGGCCACCCCGATGGTTTTTGGTAAGCAGGAAGTTGGAGTGCTAAAAGCAAACCTAAACCTCACAAAAACGCTGCAAGCCTTAATCGACGAACATTCAAACGCTGAAAAACGAGTTTTCGCCTTTTTCGGGATGAATCGATTGGTTTCCCCATCAAAGGATGGTGCAGACTATACCGAAATCCCGGAGCACCTTAATCAAAAAGTGCAGAATGCCTTTTCAGGTCATCCTTTTCAAGGTGTAACCGCCGGTTTGACAAAAAAATTAGTCATCGCTTACAGCGAACATCACAAACTGAGTAAAGCCGTTTTTTGGATCGAAAAAGAGCTCGATCTCTTGTCGCTTTACCGCTTTGATCGGTTTTTATTCATTACCCTCCTTACGGGCCTAGTCATCATGACGCTGCTCCTAATACGCACAAAAGAAAAAGAAAAACGTCAACAAGAAATCCAAAAAATTAACCAACTCATTCTTAACATCAACTATCGAAAAGTCATTGAGAGCTTCCCCAACCTTGGTCAACATGAGCTGAATGTCTTAATTCAATCCCTTGAAAAACTCTATTTTGAGCACTTTGCCACTCGGCGCCCAATGATTGACAATCAAACCTTTTTTGAACGCCTCATTGAACACTCTGCTGACTTCATCCTCCTCACCAATTTTTCAGGTAAGATTCAATATGTTAGCCCTAACCTGTTCCATCGCTTTTTTCTCAAGGGCAGCGACTTTCTTGATCATCCTATCACCGAAGTAATGCAGATTCCATCCGAGGAATGGTCCCGGCTCGTCAATGAATTGATGCTAGGCAAGGGCTTGTCCCAATATGTTTATCAAGTCTTCTTGAATGGAATTACCCTAAAACTCGATGCAAGGCTAAGCCTCATTCCTGGTTCTAACGATTCTGAACCGATGATTGTCATGAATGTGCGCGATATTACCGAACAAGAAAACCTAGAGAAGGCTCTTCAGCGTAAAGAAAAGCTGACCAGCCTGAGCCAATTCTCAAGCGGGGTTGCCCACGATTTTAGCAATTTACTGATGAATATCATGGGCTACTTGAGTGTGGCGCAAATGAAGTTGGAAAGTGGCGATTCCCAAGTTCTGGAAGAGCTAAAGTTTACTCAAAAAGAAATTATTAAAGCGCGCGAATTCATCCTGTCCCTCATCGATGTTTCACAGGGAGGTATCTACCATTTTGTAAACACCACGGTATCACAGGTGGTCTCTGAGGTTTGGCAAGCCTTCATTCAGAACACCAAAACCAAGCTTCAGATTGAAGGCGATCTTTTGATCCAAGCTTACGTTGACCCTGAAAAATTAAAAACCATCTTGACAGAAGTTTTCGATAACGCCATCTATTTTATGTCAAACTTAGGAGTTTTGGTGGTTCATATTTCCACTGAAAAAAGGTCGCATCCCGCAGAACCGACCAACATCCAACCGTGGGTCAGGGTCAACGTAATTGATAGTGGGCCCGGAATTCCCGAAGACCATCTCCGAAAAGTATTCGAACCCTATGTTACCACGCGGGGAGAACGCCGCGGTTTGGGCTTATCGATGGTTCATGCGGTCATGGAAGCGATGCATGGCTGGGTTGACATCCACAGCCGCCGCGGAATGGGAACTACCGTGAGTCTTTACCTCAGGCCGGCTCAAGAGCCTCCGCAATAAAATGCCCCATCTCCTGGGTACCAATAATTTTATTGTTATCCGAGGCAATATCACGCGTTCGATACCCTGCATCCAGCACAGCATTCACCGCCCGCTGTATTACGCGCAGAACCTGGGGCATTCCAAAACTGAATTGAAACATCATCCCCAACGAAAGAATCTGTGCGATGGGATTGGCAACACCCTGGCCAGCAATGTCGGGTGCCGATCCCCCTGAGGGTTCGTACAATCCAAAAGAGCCCCCTGAGCCCAAGGAGGCGCTGGGAAGCATACCCAAACTACCCGTGATAGCTGCCGCTTCGTCCGAGAGGATATCGCCAAACGTGTTTTCACAAAGCATCACATCAAACTGGCGTGGATTTTTCACCAGTTGCATGGCCGCATTGTCCACATACATGTGGGTAAGCTCAACATCAGGATACTCGGCCCTACCCATTTCGGTGATCACTTCGCGCCAAAGTACCATGGTAGTGAGCACATTTGCCTTATCCACGCTGCACAGTCGCTTTTTCCTTTGACGTGCGGCATCAAAGGCCACTCGTCCAATGCGTTCAATTTCTTCTCGTGTATACACCATTGTGTCTATTGCGCGATTGCCCTCGCGCAGTTTGGGCTGCCCAAAATAAAGGCCCCCGGTGAGTTCTCGCACCACCAGAACGTCAAAACCTTCTTTGCCCACAATTTCTTCTTTTAAAGGGGAGGCGGCGGCTAACTGAGGAAAAACAATGGCTGGTCTTAGGTTGGCATAAAGGCCAAACGCTTTGCGCAAAGGCAAAAGGGCTCCCCGCTCGGGTTGTTGCTCTGGGGGAAGGTGATCCCACTTGGGTCCACCCACCGAGCCGAACAATATCGCATCAGCCCACCGACAGGTTTCCAAGGTGCTTTCGGGCAAGGCTGTACCGTGATTGTCAATCGCAATGCCCCCAACGTCAGCTGAACGTCGTTCAGTCTTGATGCTAAAGACTTTTTCCACCCGATCCAAAACCTGAAGGGCAGCCTTCATCACCTCAGGGCCTATTCCATCGCCCGCTAAAATCGCAATTTTCATCATGGTGAGAGCTTAGTCACCTCGGTAATTGGAATCAAGACGGCAGAAACAACACGGTGGCGCCCCATCTCCTGAATAATTGCTTTTCCGAACACTGTCGGAATTTCATCCCCTTCCACGGGCACCTTTCCAGCCAGTTGAAGAAGCAGCCCCCCAAAGGTAGTCACGCGTTCAGCTTCCATGGGCATTTTGAAATAGTCAGCCAAGAAAGCTAGAGGGGTTATACCTGAAACTAAGTAACTTCCATCCTCGCGTTTCTGGATGAACTGGTCATGAGCAATTTCATCTTCGTCATACATCTCTCCAAAAATTTCTTCTAACAGGTCTTCTCGTGTCACCAAGCCCGCCACTCCCCCGTACTCGTCCAAGACGATTGCAAGACTCTGGTTTTTTGCCTGCATATCCCAAAAGGCAAGGTTGACCTTGCGACTTTCAGGAATAAAGAGGGGTGGTTTCATGAGCCGCATCAATGGAAGCTGATTTTCACCCTTAAGGTGCTTCTGAATTAAATCTTTCAAAAAGAGGATTCCCGTAATCTCCTCCGGATGAGATTTGTAAAGAGGAATACGGCTGTAGCCTTCCTCCATTGCTCTTGATATGGCTTCTCCAACTTTGAGGTTTTGGTTTAGACTGAACATCAAGGTTCTGTGGGTCATCACCGATTTCACGGTGATGGTTTGACTTCTAAACACATTTTTCACAATGCGGTCTTGACCAACAAACAAAAGCCCGCGTTGCTCGGCTGCGCGTACCATCATTAAGATACTTTCTAAGCTGATCTCACGGGTACGACGACCTCCTAAAAAAAACACAAAAAGATCACCAAGCCGAGAGATCGTCCACGTCACGGGATAAAAAACCTTCATTAAAAGGTTAAGAGGAAAAGCAACCAAACTGGCAATAGCCTCGTTGTAGGATATTGCCGCCTGTTTCGGCACCACCTCACCGAACAAGATGATGATCAAAGTTAAGACGGCCGTCCCCACAGTCAGGGCGCTCTCACCATAGGTTTCGATGATGATCACCGTGGAAAACACCGTTGCCGAAATGTTGACCAAGTTGTTACAAATAAGAATGGTGGTGATGAGAAGATCCACCTGCTGGTGTAGCTTGTGGGCTAGCCGTTTGGAGGGGTTCTTACTACTTGAAAGTCTAAAAACTTGAACCGGCGAAAGCGATGTAAAGGCGGTCTCAGAGGCAGAAAATACCGCTGAAAGAAAAATCAAAGCAAAAAACGTGATATAAATCCACACCACGCACGTAATTATGGGGCATATTTTGGAATATTATCAAGTTTAACTAGCATTATTGTCCAAATTTCACTAAAATATGTTCATGAAGCGAGCTGCTTTCATTTTAATTTGGTTGGCATCCAGTTTGACAGCCCAGTCCTATCCATTAACTATTACAGGGTGGTACCTTACCCAAGCAGACAATTATCAATACACAACCGATGCCGAAAACATCAAAAAATTTGAACCCGTCGAACTCCCTCACAAGGTCACTTTTTCGGCTTCAAACCAAATTCGTTGGCTCTTAACAATTGTCAAAAAAGAAGTTTTTACAACTGATGAGAATTATCTCCTTCTTGGGCGTTTTGACGCTTCGGTTCAAGTTTATTTTAACGGGGTAATGATTGCTGAATTCGGCTATTTCCCACCTAATTTCAATTTTGGTAATGGAAGCTCCAATACCGTCCTCATTCCCCCACAATTAATTAGAGATGATAACATCATTGCCCTACGCTTTTTTAATGATAGTAGCAATGTTCTGATACAACCCATTCGGCTTGGTCTCAGGAACGATCAACTATATGAAAAGTACTTTGTCAGTTTTTTGAATCAAGAAATTTACATCATCTTTGCTTATATCAATTTGTTTATTGCCGTTTACTTCCTTTTTCTTTGGTTTTTTCAACGATCCAATACGGCTAACATTTGGTATGCCCTCACCAATATCAGTTTCTTCATTTACTTTTTGCGCATTGGAGATAATCTGATTTGGCTACCGTTTTTGCCCACCTTGGGTTTCACCCGCGCATTCTTAAACGTTGCTTTTTTTACCCTTTATATGTTCTACGTTGAGCTATTCAATGTTTGGCGAAACTGGATTCTCCGAACCGTAATGTTGGTGATCACTGGAAGCTTCTCACTCCTGATGATTTTTTACCATCCCGATTTTGCCACAGTCACCAGCATTTTCACCCTAAGCCTCCTACCTGGCCAAGTCATGATCATTATGCTCATTATCATGAGTGTGATCTCTTGGCTCAGAGGGAACAAAGACGCTAGCATCATCCTAGTCGGCAGTGCTTGGGGTGTGGGATTTGGTTCACACGATATTTTCTACATGATTCAAGGAGCTCTTCCGGTTGCTTGGCTTCAAGGTATCGGCATCTTTGGTTTCAACCTCAGTGTGTTTTTCTACACCGCCCTGCTTGCAGGTCGAACCCAACGGGCTTTACAACTTTCACGTGCCACTCTTGAAAAACGCGAAGGGAAATTAACCCAAACCCTCCAAGAAATTCATCAAGTGAGCAAGGGGTTGGATCAGACTATCAATTCATTGCAACTATCCATGGAAGGCACTCAGAAAGTGATCAACACCCTGGGTGAAAACACCTTAACCATCGTGCAAATGATAAAACAAGAAGTTGAATCAGCAACTCGAACCCAAAAAAATGTCGAGGAACTGCTTGAAAGTATCAAGACCATTTACAAGGAAATCGACGTTCAAGGAAATCAAATCAACAACAGTGTGCAATCCATGAGCAACATGTTCGAAAGTATCCAAATAATTGCTTCAAACCTTGACCAAACTTTCACGTTCATGAAAAACCTTGATAATAACATTCGTAAAAGTGTGCACGCAATGCAGGAAAGCCGTACCAATATGGAGACTATTCGCCAAGGCAGCGAAAACATCAGCGAAATTGTAGAAACCGTGAACGAGATTGCGGACCGCACAAACCTGCTTTCCATGAATGCAAGCATCGAAGCAGCCCATGCGGGTGAGGCAGGAAAGGGTTTTGCCGTGGTGGCTCAAGAAATAAAGAAGCTTGCAGACAGTTCAGCCGAAAGAGCCAAAGAAATCACCTCGCAATTAAAAGAAATCCTCCAAAACATCCGAGAAGGCGTCAATACCACTTTAGACGTGGAAAACTTGCTTCAAACCATTCAAAAGCAAAGTGCATCAAGCTTTGAACAGTTGCAAAAGGTGTTAGAGTCTACCAACATTCAAAAACAACTGGCCACAAAACTCAACGATATCCTTAGACAGCTAGAGTTTGTTGCAAAGGGAGTAAAAGAACAAGCCGATGTTCAATCCCAAACGAGTGCCTCCATTGGACAAAAAATTGATCAGTTAGTAAATTCCTTCAAAGGAATCGAAATGCGTATTCAAACACTAAACCAAGAAAACAACAACTTGGTGACTTCAGTTCTCTCGCTAAGCCGCGCATCCCAAGACATTAGCTCGATTATTCAAAATTTGAAATCACTATTACAGCAATAAGTTTGTAACTACGAATAAAGTCTTGCAACTTTGGATGTGTTGGGATCACTTGAGAAATTTTTACAATTCGGATCTTAAACTTGTCGGCAATAATACTCTACCACTGTATCCAATGGCGCCAACTTTTTCAGTTTCTTAAAAAGTTTTCGTGCTTCCTTCAAGTTGGAATGAACTAAGTACTGGATAGCCTCTTCAAATTGCGGTTGAATTTTTTGTTTTTGCGCTTTGATTTCTTGAGGGTCGTTCTCAAAAACCTCAAAGATCGGTAAAGGAGCTTCTTTTCCCTTGATTTTTTGAAATCCTAAAAACCGATACGCAAAGCTTTCCTTCAACTCGGAGTCCTCGATCGATTCTAAAGATACAAGCATGTGTGTTCCAAATAAGCGATTCAGGTTTTCCAAACGACTGGCCAGGTTAACAGCATCTGCGATCACAGTCGAATCCATGCGGAACTCGTTGCCAATGGTTCCCATCATCAAGGTACCAGTATGAATTCCAATTCCGATATCGATGGGATCATAACCGGAAGTTTTCCGGTGTTGATTGTAGGTCCTCAGGCACTCGAGCATGTCAATCCCAGCCTTGATTGCATCAAAAGATTTATTGGGAAAAAGCGCCATCACACCATCACCCATAAACTTATCAATGAAACCGCCATTGTGTCGAATGGGAGGAGTAATCCGTTTTAGATAGCTATTGATGAACTTAAAGTTTTCGCTGGGAATCATTTTTTCTGACAACTGGGTGAATGAACGAATGTCAGAAAAAAGTACAGCCATTTTTTGTTCAACATGATCGCCCAATTGAATATCGGTGATGCTTTCTTTGCCCAAGTACATCAAAAACTCCGTGGGGACGAACCGACTCAGTGCCTTGTTCGTTAACTCTAAAGATTGAGATAAGCGATCAACCTTGATGAATGCCTTACTGAAATTCTGCGTCAGAAGAAAGCTCTGTGACACCAAGAAGGCTAAAAATCCCATCGGACTGATTTGGGTGGTGTTGATGATTTGGGCAGTGTGCAAGGCATCATTGATGACGGTGAGGAACAAAACGAGCAACCCCCAAAGAAACCAGTATCCTTCTGAAAATCCATTTTTAATGGCACGAAGCAAATAGTAGATCAAAACCACAAACAAGACCCCAATCCAAATCTGATAAGGGGTTTGAAGCTGACTAAACCAATACATCGGAAAGAAAAAAGTAAACAGACTTGCTGCCAAAGCTACCCAAGCCACCCCATGAATGAGCACCCGAGGAATAATAACCTTTCCCGCGTTATTGATTAGTTCTTTAATGAAAAGAAAAAACAAAAGAGGTGCCAAATAGAGAGTCAAATACCCCGCTTTTTGAAGTATCTGCCAGTCAAGCTGCGGAATGAATGAGAGCACTAAGTATTCACCATACACCACAGTACGCACCGCAAATGTCACGCAAATCAAACTAAACCAAAGCGGGCTCTTATCGCGTTGCAAAAAAAAGTACAAGCTGAGGTTGTAAATGGCCATGATGATGAGGCTAGCAAAGATGAAAATGTCTAAGAATAACAAATTCTGCCTCAGGCTGATCATGTCGTTGAGCTTACCAAAAAACAAGCTGTAAAACAGACCCCCATCGCGGTGGTGCCAGTTAGAGACCAGAATTCGGATATCCCAACCCTCATTTGTGGCTGGGAGGGTAACCACCTGGGGAGCGTAGGCGGGAACAGCCGCCTCACCATTTTCAGAAAGCTCTCCGGCCTTGGCCAAGAGTACGCCGTTCGCATAGAACGCAAACGCTGAACCCAACGAGGTTATCTTGATGCCATAAGGAAGTTTTTGAGGCGGGGGTTTAATAAAAATGCGATAAGTTGCAAATCCAAAGGACGGAAAATGTTCGTTGTTAACTAGGTAGCTGTTCCACCGAGAGGGTACCTTTATCTTGAGTGACTGTTCCGAATTCCAAGGCTTATTGGGATCAATAAATTGGTTGGGGACCCATTCCCAAACCCCATCGAGTCGAGCAGCCGCATTGGAAGGTGAAAGATTGCTAAAATCAAATATCGCATCGTTGAGTTGAAAATTTTTTCCATCGACCAAAAGAATTTGACAAGATGTCAACAAGAAGAAACTTACTAGGAATAATGTTTTTTGCACTGATTTTATTCTAGTCATGGTTAGTATTCTGTCAAATTTGATTAACTTGAATCAGGGCTAGGCACCGATGTTTTTTTTCGGCGACGACGCTTTCGTTTTTTGGGATTTTTTGAGGTTTCGCTAGCGGGGGTGGTAGCTTGTAAGGCCTTGGTTAAAATCAGACGCGGTTTGGGAGCGCACACATTCCATAATTTGTACAACGCGCGCAGACTCAAATCGCATTCCCGGTTTGAGGGTACAATGGGTCGAAAAAAGTTTTTGATCCAGTCAATTTGCAAATCAAAGAATTCCTTGGTGGCCAATTCCTTTTGACCCATCGCCAACAAAATTCCCTCCAGCATCAAACAAAAGGCATCGTTGCGCTCAAGGGGCTGCTCTGGGCTTGCATCCAAAACGGCTTGGTCAAGTACCTTGAGTGAGGCGTGAAACCGCTCCTTGATTTTGCCGTAATTCTGATGCAAGTTTGGAAGGAAATACTTTACCAATTCGTAGCGGTATAATTCGTCAAAAAGCTTGGATGATTTTCCACTCAATAGAATTTTATAAAACTCTTCAGTCAAACGGCTCGGACTAATCGTATTCAATAGTTGAGCCTGCGCACGAATTTTATGGCCTAGACCCCATCCAATTTTAAGATCACCCAAGACGGCGTACTTAACCGCCCGTATCATGCGAACAGGGTCTTCGACAAAAAGCCGATCAAGTGGGATGAGGTTTCGTAAAACGCGGTGCTTGATATCCTTCACCCCATCCACGTGGTCGATGATGGTCTCTTCTTTAGGATCGTAGTATAAAGCATTACAACTAAAATCCCGACGCCGCACATCCTCTTCTAAGGTACCAAACACATTCGCGTCCTCTGTCTTGTCAGACCGAAAAGTGGCTACCTCCACAATTTTATTTCCCGGACAGACAACGTGGACCAACCGAAATCGCTTCCCGATGATGCGCGAACGAGGCAAAACCTTCTTGATGATTCGGGGATGCGCCGAAGTAACGACATCAAAGTCCTTGGGTTTTTTGCCAATAAGCAAATCACGAATTGCCCCCCCTACCACGTAAGTCTCATAACCCGCTGCGCGAAGTTTACGGCAAACAAAAAGGGCATCGGGGTCAATGTCTTCCAATTGGATGGGGTGTTCGGTCTTGGTATAAATCTCCGCAGTGCGCACGGGTTTTCCATAGGAATTGAGAACGTACTTGTAGCGCACTGTTAGCTTGTTCTCCTCAATGAAAAAGGTTGGTTTGGGGGCTGCTTTAAGGCCCGAATGGCCGCATCCACAACAGGTTGAAATTTTTCTTTCAAAACGCTATCGCGCTCCATGAAGGGCGTTTGAGGGAATTGCCCCACCATGGGTTCTAGTGGCAAACGCACCAAAACGGAGGTGCCATGCGCCCTAGCTAAGGAATCAGCCCCAGGACCACCGAACAGGGGTAATACCTCCAGATTTGGCCCTAAATATCCTGCCATGTTTTCAACCAAGCCCAGCAAGGGCAACCGTAACGATTGAACAAATCGAAGGCTTCGGGAGGCATCTTGTAGCGCCACCTCTTGTGGGGTCGTGACCACTAAGCCCAACCGATGCCCACTCAACGATTGAGCCAGGGTCAAAGGCTCATCACCGGTTCCCGGAGGCGAATCTGCAACAAGAAAATCGAGGGGCCCCCATTCGGTATCGGCCAAGAACTGACGGATAATGGCAATTTTCAAAGGTCCGCGCCAAATAAAGGCGGTATCGTCCTCATGGGTAAGTGCCAAGGAAGCCAGGCGCAACAAGGGCCGAGCTTGCACGGGGGCAATCAAGCCTTCCTGGCTGCCCGCCTCAAGACGCGCGCCCTCTAGGCCGAGCATGCGGGCGGTATTTGGCCCGTGCAAGTCGGCATCCAGAAGCCCAACCCGAAAGCCCCTCTGGGCCAATCCAACGGCCAAGTTCACGGCAATGGTGGATTTGCCAACGCCCCCCTTGCCCCCCAAAACCATAATCTTGACGGCACATTGCTCGTTGAAACGGGCTAAGCGTTCATCTTGCTGTTTTTTCTCGTCGCCTTGAGGACCATGCATGAGCTCAGTATAATCCACGAATCAAACCTTGTGAACAGAGTACAAAACCAGTAGAGTGGAACCTATGAGCAGTCTGATTCAACCGCAAACGCTGAAAGGTTTTCGTGATTCTTTACCTGAACAAGAAATTAAACGACGTGACTTGATGAGCAAGCTCGAAGAGGGTTTTAGGCAATTTGGCTACGAACCCATCGACACTCCCGCCCTTGAATACGAAGAAATTCTTTTAGGCAAGGGGGGCGGCGAAACCGAAAAACAGGTTTACCGGTTCGAAGATCATGGAGGACGCCGAGTTGCCTTGCGCTACGATTTAACCGTGCCCTTGGCACGCTTCACCGCCCAGCACCGTGAACAGCTTCCCTTGCCCTTTAAGCGCTATCACATGGCCAAGGTTTGGCGCGGCGAAAATCCGCAAAAAGGCCGATATCGGGAATTCTACCAGTGTGACTTCGACATCGTGGGTGCCGAAGGACCCGACTCCGATGCCGAAATTTTGGTGATGATGGCTCACAGCATGCACTTATTGGGAGCAAAGGTTCACATTAAACTGAGCCACCGACAAATTCTACCCAATTTTTTGAACACCGTGGGACACACCGAACAACAACTGGACATCCTGCGCCTGATCGATAAAAAAGACAAGATCAGCGCCGATGAGTTCGACCAACAGCTGGCATTTCTGCTCAAGCCTTCAGCTCGCGAACGCTTGAGCCACCTCTTAAGTCCTACCAAGAGCTGGGAAGAGGCACTCAGCCGCCTCTCGGTGTTGGACCAAGCCGCCTCGCCCATCCATCAACGCCTGAGCGAAATTTTAGAGCGCCTTCGCCTCAGTGGCTTGGAAGCGATGGTTCAGCTCGATTTTTCCATCACACGCGGCCTGGACTACTACACGGGTGTGGTATTTGAAACCTTTTTAGACGCTCTCCCAAGCTTGGGCAGCGTGTGCAGCGGCGGACGCTATGACAACCTAGCCCAGCTCTACACCAAGGAGCGCCTACCCGGCGTGGGCGCTAGTGTGGGATTAGACCGACTTTTGGCCGGCTTAGAGGAACAAGGTTTAACCTTGGGCTCTGCGCGATGTACCGATGTGGCCGTTTTTAACGCTGAACAAGGAACGACGGTTCTTTCTTGGAAAGTGGCGCAGGCGCTTCGTCATAAAGGATTCAAGACAGATCTTTTCACCGAAACCAAAAAAACAGCCCAACAATACGCCTATGCCGAAAAAAAACGCATTCCCATTGTGGTAATACCCAAGTCAGAATCTCAATTTCAGATCAAGTACTTACCCAGTGGCCAAATGGAAAACCGCAGTAACATCGACGAAGTGGTGCAACAGATTCGTACCTGGTTGAGTGCATGAATCCCCACGACTTACCTGTTTATAAAGAACGCGAGCGAATCCTCAAAGCCTTGGAGCAACACCAGGTCGTGGTGGTGGAAAGCCCCACGGGAAGCGGCAAAACCACCCAATTACCCATCATCCTTCACGAAGCCGGTTACACCCAACGGGGAGTGGTGGGTGTAACCCAACCACGGCGTATTGCTGCCCTGAGCGTCAGCGACTACATTGCCTTGCAGCTCCAGGTTCCCTTAGGTAGTTTCGTGGGCTACAAGATGCGTTTTGACGACGTGACCAGCCCCAACACCCGCCTCAAAATTGTGACAGACGGTACCCTACTGCAGGAGATCAAAAATGACCCTAAGTTGTACAATTACGGGGTCATCATGGTGGACGAAGCGCACGAGCGAAGCCTCAACATTGACTTCATCCTGGGTCTGTTAAAAACAATTGTTAGTGAGCGCCCCGATTTCCGAGTGATCATCTCAAGCGCTACCATCAACACCGAAGTGTTCAGCGCCTACTTCAACGGCGCACCCATCGTACGCATTGAAACAGCCACCTACCCCGTCGAGGTTCGCTGGGACCACCCCAAAGACCGAGAGTACTCCGAGGAAGAGATGATTAGCCGCATCGCCCAACTCATAGTGGAAGAAGCCAAAGAAACCGAAGGAGATATTTTAATCTTCCTCTCAGGCGAAAAACAAATTAAGGATACCTGGACGGCCATCCTCAACACCCGCCAAGCGCAAGATCTTCACATCCTGCCCATTTATAGCCGATTGGCAAAAGAAGAACAGCAGCGCGTGTTTCAACCAGCCCCCCAGGGAAAACGGAAGGTCATCCTTGCCACCAACATTGCCGAAACCAGCATTACCATCGATGGCGTAACCCTGGTCATCGATAGCGGGCTTGCCAAAATCAATTACTATAACCCCCGCACCTACACTAGTAGCCTGGTTGAAGATAAAATCTCGCGCTCCAGTGCCCTACAACGAACCGGGCGTGCCGGGCGAACCCGTCCTGGCGTGTGCTATCGCCTCTACTCCGAAAAAGACTTCAACGAACGCCCCCTTTTCACACGTGAAGAAATCTACCGAACCGACTTGAGCGAGGTGGTGTTACGTATGGCCGAGATCGGCATCCGCGACTTTGAAAGCTTTGACTTTCTTTCCCCACCAGGACGACAGGGCATCCAGGGCGCTGTAGAAATTTTATTCATGCTCGATGCCATCAATCCCGACCATAGCCTTTCGGACATTGGCAAGATGATGAGCCAATTTCCACTGCTACCACGCCACTCACGCATGATCGTGGAGGCCATCTACAAGTACCCCGATGTGATCGAAGAAGTGACCATTGCGGCAAGCTTTTTAAGCACCGACAGTCCCTTCTTGTTGCCCCAAGGTGAAGAAATGGAAGCGCGCCGTGCCCACCACACCTTTAGGGACCCCTTGGGCGACTTTGTGAGCTATCTCAAAATGTTTTATGCCTTTAACGCTTCGCCGAACAAGGAGCAGTTCTGTAAGAAACATTATTTAGAGCTTCGGACAATGAATGAAATCGTGAACATTCAAACCCAACTGCAGGACATTATTTCACGAATGTCCATTCCCATTGGACGTGGCGGGCCCCCCAAGCACTACCTGAGTGCCATAGCCAAGGGGCACATTCAATTTGTGTGCATGGCCACGGGAAACGGGATCTATCGAAGTTTGACCGCCGAAAAAATTATGATCCACCCAGGCTCGGTGATGTTTCGGGAAAGTCCGCCTTACATCGTAGCGGGGGAAATTGTGCGGACCAGCCGCATCTATGCCCGAAGTGTCAGCCCCATCCAGCAGGGCTGGCTGGAAGGCATCGACCGAAAAATTGCCAAGGCACTTTTAGAAAACCGCCGTTCCTTGGTTGGCGATGAGCTAGAACCAGGCGACCAACCCTGGCAGGTTCGCATTGGGCCAGAAGTGTTCAACTTAAAAACGTTTGGTGGCAAAAAAGAAAAAATCCTCCTCATGCCTTGGGAAAAAATTAAAAAGGTACTTGAAGCCGTTCCTCCTAGTGCCCTGCCTGATACCAAAAATTTGAAAGGCCGGGTCGAACTACCCAACTACACCCTACTTGAAGGAGCCAAGGTTACCCGAATTTTCGAAATTGCGCGGCTTATCAACCTATCGGATGTTCTGCAAGACTGGCCCAGAGGACAAAATTACCACGGTGTGAAACGCCTCCAGAAATTAACCGAATGGTTGGATGTTCTCTTACAACCAACACCACCTCGCCCCCGAAGCAAGGAACTAGGATTTTTATCCCTGCAATCCGATGGACGGGGACAGTACTGGTTCAAGGTGCAAAAGCTGTTCCCAACCGCCCTGGCTGAAAGCCTCCTTGCCCTGGAAAACCTTGCCGATGATCCCAACGCTGCCAAACTTCCTGAAAAGACTTGGAAAAAAATCAATACCGCCTACCGCCGCTTGAATGGATTATTGAATTGACTTTTCTCATAAATAATCTAAATTCTCTCTATAGGGGGTTCCGAATGTCATTTATTGAATGGAGTGAAGACTATAGTGTTGGGGTGGAACTGTTTGACCAACAACACAAGGGTTTGGTTGATTTGGTAAACAAACTTCACGAAGCGATGAGCGAGGGAAAAAGTCGCACCGTTATGGCATCAATTTTGGATGATTTGGTGAAGTACACCGTGATTCACTTTACCAGTGAAGAGGAACTATTTCACAAACATCACTACCCCCTTGATCAGGAGCACACCCAACAGCATCAAGCCCTAACAGAACAGGTGTTGAAGTTCAAACATGATTTTGATAATGGACAGGTCATGATCAGCGTTCAAGTGTTGGATTTCCTTAAAAAGTGGCTTGTCGAGCACATTCAAGGCGCCGACATGCGCTATAAAGATTTTTTCAACAAGCAGGGGATCTATTGACTTTTAGTTAATTTTATAACCGAAATCTAACATTTTTTTAACCAAAAAAGTTTGTAAATATTGTATCATCTTTTGGGGGTGGTATGATGCAAAAGAGAAATTGGTTATTCGTTGCAGTCCTAGCGCTTGGTTTAACTCTTTCTTCTTGTGCTAACTTCAACACCATTCCTCCGGATCTTTCGCGGGTTGGGAAGGTTCCCACGACTCCTCCCAGTGAGATCGACGCTTATTATGCATCAGCACAGGGATTGTCAGGCCCCCAGTTGAAAGCCGCCTTGCACAACATCATCAAAAATCACACCTTTGTTCCCTATGGTTCCTCGGGTAGTGGAGTTTGGGGAGCCCTCATGGACCTAGATGAGGACCCCAACAACACGAACAACATTATTTATGTTTACTCGCGACGGAGCGAGCCGAAAACACGAACTCAATACAATAATTCGAGTGATATGGATGCTTGGAACCGTGAACACACCTTTCCTAAAAGTCGATCGTTTAACAACAGCTCATGGCCTGCTTACACAGACCTTCACCACATGCGACCAGAAGACAGGAGCGTCAATTCTTCCCGTGGAGATAAGGATTTCAAGAACGGGGGGACAAACTCCTTAGCGGATGCTCCCTTGGTTAAAACCACTTCGGGAACCTGGGAACCCCCCGACGAAATTAAAGGTGATATCGCACGAGGTATTTTTTATATGGCTGTGCGCTATGAAGGCACTGCCCCCAACGAGCCCGATCTGGAGGTGGTGAATCGAGCCACGACCTCGGGAGAACCCAACATTGGTTACCTCAACGACCTTTTGGCCTGGCACGACCTAGACCCCGTCGACGACCGTGAACGACTCCGCAACGAAAAAATTTATCGAAACTATCAAGGGAACCGCAACCCCTTTATCGACCATCCCGAATGGGTTCGCCAAATATGGACGGAGCAGTAGTGTTTCACCCTTGCGTTCACTTAACCAGCCCATTACACTTAAACGGTGAACTTTCAAGAGTTTCAAAAACAAGTTGAAGAAAACTTAGAAGCTCCTTACCAGCTAGAGGTCTTGTATCGCCAGCAGCCCGAGTGGTTTGCTCAAATCATTAAAGAGCTTGCCCCCCACCATCAAACTCTTTTGATTCAAGCCTGGGAAGCCCGATTGTCCTATGTTTCACCGTCACAAACTCAAGGAGCCAAGTCAGTAACGGGAAGGAAGGGGCCACACCGGTTGCCCTATATGGTGGCCGGTTCGGTGGTTTGGCTTTTTTGGCGATTTCTCATTGAATTCAGTCAAATTCCAATCGGCTGGATTTTTGCGGTTCTTTGCGTTTGGGTCGGCCTTGTCTTTGGTTGGGCCATGGAGAATTTTAGTTTCTTCTCCAAAAAATTACGAATTCTGGGTCTTTTATCCTTAGGGGTTTTACTTTTCCATGCTGTCTTTTACGGCTACTCGAACAACCCCAGCGTGGTCAATTCTCAGGTACACCAATCCGCTTGGATGTGGCTCCTGGTGGCTTGGTTTGCCAGTGATTTTTCATGGAACAACAAAACTCAGTTCCTGGACTTTATGCGGCTATCCTTTGAAACCCTGGTGTGGTTTGCCATTTTCAACTTTTTTGGAGCCATCCTGATAGTTCTCAGTTTTGCCTTATTATCGATGGTTCAACTTGATGTATTTGTTTTTTACGTGAACAACGTAATCCCCCTAGGGCTTAGTTTAAGCCTGTTTTTGGGACTAAGTTTTGCGCGTGATTATGCGCATTGGCAGCTGTCCAAAATAGTTGCACGACTGTTCACCCCACTTGCCCTTCTTACGCTCATCATTTACCTGTTCATTCATCTAACAGCTAGTCATAGCCTTGTCCAAGATAGAGAAGCTCTTTTGACCTACAGCGTGATTGTGGCAGCTGCCCTGGCCTTAATTTTTTTAGGTTTAGCCCACGAAGGGGGCAATGGTCTTGGCTTGTGGTTCAATTTGTTGTTGACCCTAGCAAGCATCTTGACCGGGCTGGTTGTTGTTGTGCAATTTGGGCTAAGGCTTATCACCCTCGGAGTCACCCCCAATCGGCTGGTGGGTTTTGGCAACAACCTGGTCATGGTTATTCACCTCAGCTTTATCGCCCTCGCCCTCATCCCGAATTTGCGAGGTGCTGCGTCTTATAACCAAGTCAGTACAACCGTCGTTCGGTTCTTACCCGTCTACCTGGTGTGGCTCAGCGCGGTGGTGTTCTTGATGCCGTTGGTGTGGGGATGGTGGTGAGTACATAAGTTGGAAAAAATAATTTTATTTTATTTCGTTTGACAAATTTTTCATTCCTTTTTAAGATATCAGCAGGAGTGTTAAGAAAAAATGCGATTGATGGTTATTCTAATTTTAGCGTTGATTGTTGTCCCAGGCTGGACGCAAGAATCAGAAATTTCTCGCTTAAGAGCTCGACTTTCGGATTTAGAAAATCGCGTTCAGCAATTAGAGTTATTGATAAAGCGCGATGAATCTGCAAATTCATCTCTCGTAAATGAAAATGCTTCCCCACCCTCAACGAACCGTGCCAATTGGAGACGCCTCAAGGTTGGAATGACCGAAGATGAAGTAAGACGGATCTTAGGTGAACCTGTTAGAGTTTTTAATTTCAGTTTTGCGTTAGGCTGGAACTACCCTAATAATGGGTCAGTGATTTTTAGAAATGACCGCCTTGCTGAATGGATTGAACCATAAAATATAAATCAACTTTTTTTAAACCATTTGATCCTATTCGGTTATCCCATGATCAGAAAGAAATTTCCTTATCTTATTAAGTTTTTCTAAATCTCAAAACAAGAATTCTTTTTGGTAAACGATGTTCTTAAAATACGTGTTGATGAAGCGTTAAAGCTCATGCTCGATTGTTTCAACAATGATAAATTCATGGGCATGTGGAACGGTCACATCTATTTTTTGTAAAGCTAAATACAAAATGTTTGCACCTTTTGATTACTCTCATCTTTTTTATAAAAGAGTTTATTTTTCAATAGGCCCCCTCTAAAAACCCCTCGGTCACGGGACTCGGTCCTTTCCTTCCTGGCTTTGGCTCGGTAGGGTCTCGCCATCGTCGCCGTACCCCGGGTACGACTCCTCGGCTCGCATTATTCGCCTT
>Ga0272446_1002140_pt1 | contig 27582 bp, 16 predicted proteins | sample YNPCB0061_FD_194587 | JGI IMG/M metagenome (GOLD analysis project Ga0272446, IMG submission 194587) | Hot spring microbial mat communities from Yellowstone National Park, WY, United States - YNP-CB-006-1 | ecosystem: Environmental > Aquatic > Thermal springs > Hot (42-90C) > Sediment | place...
CAGCAATTCCATCCGCTCGTTGGTAAAATGTTTAGGATTATAATCAGGACGCCTTTCCAACAGCCGTCTTTCACTGTCCATCAACCTATCAGTCATTGCCTCTCGCGTCTCTTCCCGATTTTTTGTTCTTCGCAGTTTTTTTCTTGATGGCTGTTCCGGGCTCCGCATGATCGCTCCCATATCGGCGGGAGTTATAGGCTCCTCTCCGCGGATTCTTCTTGACCCCTGATTTTTTCCTTCCAACTCGGGTAAAGCGTCAGTTGCTGTTTGCTTGGAAGCCGCTTTAGATTTAGCTGCTTTACGCGTAGCCGGCCTGGTAGATTCTTCGGCATTGGCTGCTGCAGGCGTATCCGGCCTGGTAGGTTCATTTTTGGATTTGGCTGCTGCAGGCGTATCCGGCCTGGTAGGTTCTTCGGCATTGGCGTCATCTTTTTCTCCTGATGGCGGCGCTACTTTGTTTTCGTCTGACTTGTTTCCCTCTTTTTGCCGATTTGCTTCGCTTTTTTTTCTAATGGAAGCTTGCGCGGTCGCTCTGTTATCTTGCATCATTTTGTAGGCGGCTTCAATCTGGTCCGGGTATTGTTTAAGCCATTCCAAAAATTCTGCCGGATTGTCTTTAACCGAGTCAAGAGCGCGCAGGGCGGTTTGTTCTCTTGTCATCATTGTTGTGGTGTCTATGCCAGCTGTTTTGATTGGTTCAAGTCTTCTCCCGCCGCGCGCGATCCATTGGAACAAGTCGGCAAGCCCGCGGCTCATTGTGGCTGGTAATTTAACCGCCCCCGCGATCATTTTGCCAATATCTTGGGCCAAAACTCGCGGGAATGTTTTTAACGCCAGCAGTAGTGCTTTCCCCGCGCTAAGTCCACCTAACTTCATCGCGATAAGCGCGGTCTTTACCGATATCGCAGTTGCCCCAGCGCCGGTCAGAGTAGTGATCACGTCAAAAAGCGCGCGACCGATAATCTTGCTTGTGGACTCTGTACTCCATTTGTCTTTTTGAATGAGCGCTTCAATGATTTTGCCGGGATGATTTAGCAATGCTCCAAGGCCTTTAATTGTGTCAAAAGGATGTTGAAGCATCATCCCCACCCCTTGCACAAGGTCTTTCGCGCCTTCAGTCACTCCGGCGAACACTTCAATGATCGTGCCAAGCCCTCCGCCAGAAAGAGTGTCAAGGATCGCGTCCACGACCGCGTTACCGGTAGGATTACCGATACTCAAGTGCTTTGAGGCTTCGCTCATCCAGTCCCAAGCTTCACCTAAATGCATCTTGTCGCCTAGCCAACTTAAACCTTCTCCGATCGCGTCCCAGGCTTTTACCCAACCTTCTCCCATGTAGCCAACGATTTCAATTCCAGCGCCAAGCACTGGCGCTCTTTGCGCCCATTGCCAAGCATTTGACAGTTTATCCCCGCTCCAATTGTAAGCCGTTTCAACGCCCGGGATTCCCTTTATCATAGCTCCCGCGGTGTCCAAAAGCCCCGGTCCGCTTACATCAAGGCTTGAAAGCATCTTCAAATACTCTTCACCTTGTTTGATTAGTTCAAAGTTGGATGTGTCCACTTGGATAACCGTTTCCGCGATCGTTGCGTCAAGCTCGTCAACATACTCTATTCTTTGTTGTTCTTCCTTGTCCAAGTCGGAGATTCTATTATTCAGGCTACTTACTTCTTCGTTCAGCAGTGTTCCCGCTTGTTGCTTCTTCGCAAGATCCGATGCCAACGATTTTCGCGCGGTATTCATGTCAGCGAGTTTGCGCTGTATTATCATTGCTGATCCATCCATGTCGCCAACAGCTTTGTCAGCTTCATTTAGCCCTGTTTCCAATCCGCTCAAGGCCGCGCGCGCTTTTATTGCCGCGTCACTAGCCTGCCTTTCTAATTCCGCCGCGCTCATTTTGCCGGTTTCGCTCCGCTTTGCTGATTGCGCGTTCCTGAACTCCTCGCTTCCTTCCGCCGCGCCCGCGCCGCCGCGTTCGGTCTGTTTTTTCCGTGCCGCCGCCGCGGTTGCTTCAAAGCCAGTAACGGCTTCTCTCATATCACCGGTGCGTTTTTGCACCTCCGCTTTTCTCCGTTCCGCCTCCCGCAGTCGGATCATGATTTTGTCATATTGAGCCTGAGCGGCCTTTCTTTGATCTTCGTTCAATTCTATCGCTCTTTGAAGACGCTCTTGTTCGCTTTTATTTTCTTCCGCGGCTTGTTTTGCCCTACTAAGCTCTTTCCGCGTCTTATTTTTTTCTTCTTCATATTGCTTGATGAAGCGTCCCCGGATTTTTTCGGGAGCGCCATTTAAAATTGCGCCGCGCGCCTGTCTCTCTTGTTGCCGCTTCTTCATTTCCGCTAGTTTTGCGCGGAAATCGGCCACGGCTTTTTCTTTGGCAGCTTTCGCAGCTTTAACTTCGGGAATATCCTCCACCCAGCTGACCAGCATCTCACCAAAAGCCGTCGCGCCGGTGTAATGCGCTTTGTTGGCTTCCTCAATTTGATTCTTTGTTCCAGAGAAAATCTTCGCCATGGCGGCAAATCCTTCAGTCTCTTTTTCAAAATCTTTCTGGTAACTTAAAAGTTCGGTATAACAGCCATCCTCTGTGTCAAGGTTGGCTTCGTTTATCTTTGAAGTGTCAATTCCCTCCAGTCTTTTTTGCGCCTCTTGAGCTTGTTCGGCGTTTTCTTGTACCTGTTCGGCCTGCTTTTTCTTTTGCTCCTTAACCTCAATCAGGCGGTCAAGTATTTCCGTTACTTTTTCATTTAATTTATTTTTAAATTCAGCGTATTCAGCGGCGTTGATGCCAGAATTCTTATCTTTATCATACTTGGCAATGTTCGCGTCTATCCATTGCCCAAAATTGTCCCGCATTCGGTCCTTAAATGCTTGAGGAAGTGTTCTAAAGTTATAAGTATCGTACTTGCCGGATTCGTAGATGGCGTCTATTTCTCCCCGCGCCTGTTTTTTGCGATTTTCAAACGTCTCGGCATCTGGAACAGGGGCGTGCTCGGGTTGTTCCTTTGCGTCGCCGAGCTCATACGCGAACCTTCTCCCAAGGAAAGGGTTTACTTGATATTCAAGACTGTTTTGACAGCGAAAAAGTCTCATTCAAGTTTTTTTAGAATATCTTCGGCTTTTTCACTTGCTCGTTTTTCTTTTTCCACATTGGCTCTAAAATCGCGCGTCTCTGCTTTTAAGAAAAACTTCATTCGCGGCAAAAAAGTGTCATCGTAAGCCATCATTTTTGCTAAAAGCGCTATTTGCCGCTTATCGGCATGCCCAAAAAGCGCGGCAAGCGTGCTTAGATCGTGTTTGTTCAGGCGCGGTATCACTGAAATCAGCGCTCTTTTCACCTGTTCTTTCAAGAAAACACTGCGTCTGATTTTTTGTTCCAGTTTTTGTTTTTGTGTTTGTTTTGGCATATTAGTGCAAGATTTCTTCAATCGTGGGCAGACCAAAGAATTTACGTAAATTGTTAAAAGCCAACTTATAGTCGCGAATGAACGCGCTCTGGGCTTTGCCAAACTGATTGGGGTCATCTTCTTCCACCACAAATGAGCACCCTCCTTCTTGGACGTCCTTTTGGATTAGCTCCGGCATAAGGTCAAAATAACGCGCTGGATACATGCTAAAATTGTGGGTAAGACCATCCCTCGCGCTTTTAGCGATCAAACGCAAATACTGGTGGTTCATTATTTCTTGTTCGGTCAGGTCCACGCCCATATCGGTCACTGGTATGGCGGTCAAACAGCACCTATCTCCCGGCAGATACCTTGCTTGCACTGCCCTCCAATTTCTTGCAAGATAATACAAAGCTTTATAAAGCAGGTCAGGAGGAAGTATTTCACGCTCAAATCCAGCAAAAGCTTCTTTGTAGATTTGGTCGTTTATTGGTTGCAAGGGTTCACTTTTTGGGAGTTGTTTTTTGATCGCTCGCAAAGTTTCGGCCTTAATTAGATCCTTTAGGGTTTTAATGGAGTGGTTTTCGGATAATGTTTCTGACATTAGCTCATTGATTAATTATAATTTGTTGATGATGGGTGTCATTTCACGAACCGCGTCTGCCACAGTATAATTAGAGTTATTTGGATCCTTAAGTTTCCAAGCTATTTCCAAAAGCTTGACATTATCCGCATGGTTTGGCAATGGATGAGCGGGTATGGCCGGTGATGCCACGTATTGATTTGGGGCTCGTTCCCAAGCGCCAGTGCTATTTTGTCTTGCCGCGGGCATCATGATCTTTCCTTTTAAAAATTCTTCAATGGTGCATCCTAGGGCGTAAGCGTCAGCTTTCCAAGCGTAAGCAGATCCGTATTTTATGATATTGTCATACACTTCCCCCGATGAATAATAAGGTGTCAGAATTTGTGGCGATGTTCCCAAATAAACAGGCGCGTTGATGCCTATTGAAGAATTATTAATCATGCCATAATTATATCGCAGGCCATCTCGGTACAGGCGAAAAGAAGTCACTGTTCCAAAATCACCCATGCGCCCGCCCGTGTCAGTTCTAAATACTTGCGAGCTCTTTTCATCTCCATGGATAAATCCATATTTGTGCAGAATTGCCAGAGCACGGGCGTTGTCGTACACCATCCTTGCTATCAGTTCGGCGGGGGCTTGCGGATCATACATGATATCTTCAAGATTTTGCGTTTTTCTTTCCTGGTTATCCGTCGTGTACTCGGCAATCTCATAAAAGATCATTGTATGATCTTTTGAGATTGCTAAAGGTTGTATGAATAATGAACCAGCCTCTGGATTGCCACGACTCTTTTCGGCTCTTATCACGTCCATGATTGCTATGGCTCCGTGCGCTTCAGATTCCAAAGTATGACCAGCCGCCACCGCTTCTGCCCTCAACATCTTAACGCCTGCCATGCGTATCTTGCCGGTTACCGGATCTATTAACGCGACTCGGGAAAAAATTCCTATCCCCCCCTCACCAAGGGGAGCGTCAGAGGCGTTACCTATGCCAGCTGGATAATATTTGTATTCCTTGCCGTCCGTTCCAATCATGGTGTCGGGCGATCCCCCCAGAATTCTTTCCATGAGGTTCTTGGTGAGGTTGGGATCACCCATGTTGCGCTCAAGAAAGATCAATGATTCTGGGGTAAACAGGGTTTCAAAGGTGCTAGGACTATGAATAATCATATCTTTGTAATCATCAAGGATTCCTTGGCTGTCGCGCGCGAGCATGCTCAATAATCTTGGATGGTCATTTAAAATGATGGCTGTAATATCTTCTATGTCGTAATTTACCAATCCCTTCTCTATCAGATCAAACTTGGCTTCCGTCATCCTTTCGGAGTTGCTTAGTATAAGCTCATAGAGCATGGCATGTCCTTGCCGGGAAAAATCTATCTTGCCAAGTCTATCCAGTACTTTAAGGTGTACGCGGGATTTGTGGAACATTTCAATCAGCGGGAATAATTCGGGATGTTCTGCGATATCTTTGTATTCTTCAAAAGCTTCTAAAGCGCGATAATCTCCTCTTTCAAGTGCCGCGAAATAGGTATCTCTTGCCTTTTCAAGTTTGGCTTTTTGGGAAGGGGATAATCCTGCCATGGTTCTATCTAGGGCGTTGAGCATTGTTTCTCGGGCGGCTGAAAAATTAGCCAGAGCTTGCTCGGTTTTTGCTCTTCTGCCCATGGCAAGTTCATACATGACCGCGCGATCATAAATATCACTTCCTAGTCTTACGCGCATCTCGTCAGGATTTTGAGCTATTCCAGGTTGTGTTTTTTTTAACAATTTATAGTCATCGTAGGCCCTTACGTTTCTTATCTCCATGAGAATTGGATCCGGTTTAATTGCGTTGGGGGCGTTTTGTTGGCGTACCGTTGTCGCAACAGTGTTTGGGCTAAGCATAGCCCCCGCTGGGCTTTCGCGGGTGAATTGGGAGCGCATGAGGGCGGGGTTGGCCAGCATGCGGGTATCAATATTGCGCACGCGGTCAAATGAAAATCCGTTTAGGCCGCTTGCTGTAGCGATGGTGTTTTCAATTAACTGGCGCTGTTGGGTGGTCAAGGATGTAAGGCGGCCTTCGGCGATTTGGCTTAAATATTCCTGTATTTCGTTAAAAGTAAGTTGAGCTGGATTTTGGTTTGGAAATTGCTGAGCGAGTTGCTGTTTTAAAGCGGGATTTTCTGAAAAAAGATTTTGCAGAGCTGTTGCTACTTTGCCGTTTGAAGCATTGTTGCTGGTTTCTAAGACGCGGTGTGTAACCTCATGGTTTTTCAGGGCGGCCATGCGGTTGCGAACTGCGCGGGCAGTAGGCAATAGGGCCTGTTCTTGAGGAGTCAGTGGGGTGCCTGATCTTTCTTTTGCTAAGACGCGCAGGAACTCTTGTGGCGAAACTTCAATGTTTGCGCCTCGGTAAGGGCTATTGTTATTGGTTCGCACCACAAAGACGTTTGCTCCATTTTCGTTTGTGACAGTGACGCCGTATTCTGCAAAAGCGTTTGGGGCAAACATGATGCGTCCATCTTTGCCTATGTAGGCAGGTTTGCCGCGCATTTCACTAGGGATTTCGGCGGGATTTTGGATAAATCTTGATAAGAAAAGTTCATTCATTTTGGCGGAGCGCTCCGCGGTCTCGCGCAACGCGGCCTCGCTAGTTTCAGCGCTTTCGCCAAGCAGTTTGCCTGCTCCATGCAAGCCTATGGTGAGGATTAAATTGTCGCGCAATAATTTGCTGACTTTTTCGGGCGTAATAGTTTCACCAGACATTGCCATCATGGCCAGCGTGGTGCTGGTCATGCCGGCGGTTTCAGATGCTAGCCTTCCGATTGTGTCAATTGCTTGTCCGATAGCTGTGGTGGGTGTTGGCCTGAATGAGTACCCAAGCGATCCAAGTTTGCATCCTCCAAGGAAAACAGCGCTTCTTCCCCAAGCTTCCATGAATTCACGGGGGCTTTTAAAGGTTGACCAGTCGTTGTAAATAAGACCATTTAAGATATTGTCGCTGAGGGTAAAGGCGCCTGATTCTACGGCTAGGCTGGTAATGCCGTAGGCGGCGGCTCTTTTTACGCCTAATTCTTTGATCACTAACAAAGCGTAGGCGCCAGCGCCGCGTCTCATTGCTTGAGTCGCGGCGGCCGTAAGGCCTTTTTTAGCGAGCTCTTTGGCCAAAGCGGTTCCGACGGTTGCCTTGGCCGCGCCAGCAATGAGTCCTCCTGCTATGGTTGTGGCCGCGGTGACAATGTACTCCCATTTTTTGGTATTCCATTCGGCGTCTTCAAACTGCCAGAAGGAACGGAAATAATCAGTCCAGTTGCCGGTTGCAAAATTTTCAACATTGACAAAAGTGTTGCCGTAAGCTTCATTCCAAGCGGCGGCCTCTGGGGAAGATGATCCGCTCGCGATTTTAGCCATCATATCGCGGTGTACCAGCGCGCGCAAAGCCTTGCCATAGGCATTCTCGGCCATTTGATTAAACAGTTTTTCTTGTAAAACGACCCTGTTATCGTCATAAGCTTGTTTGATCTCGTCAGCGGTGGGCTCTCTGCCATTTGTTTTCTTGTATTCTTCACTGAATCTTAGTTTAAAATCGTTTTCCCAAGCCTCAACATGTTGTTTAATTGAGTCTTGGATCTTGGCATCGCTACGCATTTTTTGAAAGAATTCTTCGCGGTTGATCATTTGGCGTTTGGCATCAATCTCGGGCTGAAACGCTTTTTCATAATATTGTTTTGCCAAGGCGAAAAGGCCTAATGTTCGTGCCTCTTTGGCTTTTTTAAGGAGCATTTGGCGTCTTTTTTGAGGGTCAGAGCTGGAATTGTCAATTTCCAGCTGTGAGCGGAGCACGTCAAAGATCAGATTGTAGTTGCCTTGGCTTTGAAAGCCCATTTTCCAGACACTTAAAGGGCCTTCGGACAGTTTAGCGGCTTCGTCTTGCAAGTCCTGATAGACATTGGCCATTGTTAAGGCATCGCCACTGCTGATACGGTCGCGCGCCATTGCGATAACTTGGCGCATATTATCAATAAATACGTATGCCAGATTTTTGTCCAATCCGACCGGCGGTCTTCCCGTGGTGACATCAGCCGCTTGAGCGCGGATGTCTGCTTCAATGGTATTCAATCGTCCTTCCGCTTCGGCGATCTCAAACAGGGCGATCTGTTTTAATAGTTCCTTGCATTCATTAAGGCGGGCGGTGTTTTCGGGTGAATGTTCAGTTTTTTTTGATTCGGTGTTATAAAAAGCAAGCAAGGCGGTTTTGGCCGCCGCTTTGTCTCCGGCCAGCAACATTTCTTTTCCGGAATAGAATTTTTTTTCATGTTCTTGCGAGCAGGTTTTGGCTTCAATTTGGGATTCAATCTTGACTTTAAGCGCGGCGATTGCCATTTGGATCTCCTGCTGTTTTTCTGGCGGCAAGTGTTTATAGGCTTCAGTGAGCTTAATGCTGCCGCCGTTTGCTGAGTCAAAGATAAGATATTGTTTGTATTCTGTGCTGGCGCAAAGATCAATAGAGGCGTAGAAGAATTTAATGGTCGCCATATCATTGAGAGCGTCATTGAGAGGCTTGACCGTATTGGCAAAATATTCGGCAAAGTCAGGAGGAACAACTGTGGGCAAGGAGCTCTTGGCTTGGGCAAGGTATTCTATGGCCTGATCGGCGGTTTGCGATATTTGTTCGCGTTTTTGCTGGGGATTTAAATGATCATCAACCTTGATTTGTTCAATCTCGGCCAAAGATTGTTTGGCTTGTGATTTAAAGATTTTTAAGGCATTTTCAACCGACCTGAAAAAAGGGACGGCATTTTTGAGTTCGGCGCTTTTGGCGTTAACTTGAACCGCCAAACTATCAATTTTAACGAGTTTGGCTTGCTCGGGGGGGTGGTTTTGTTGTGCTTGGCGCAATGCTTCATTACCGGTCGCGGCTACGGAAACAAGATAGTCTTTCAGCTCATCTTTAAGGTCGGCTACGGAAGCGAGATTGTTAGAATCAGTGAGGGAATTTTCTGCCTCACTTAGGGCATTTTTGGCGGAATCAACTTCACCAAAGAAAATGGCGTGATTTTTTTCAAGAGTGGCGGCCAGTTCAGCGGCTTTTTCTTTTTCAGCTTTGGCGCTGGTTTCAACGGTGCCGATCTTGCTTTGTTCCGCGCCTAATTGTTCGGCAAAAGCTCCCATTTTATATTTGTTTTATCTGCTCTTCCAGCAATGTTTCCGCGGCTTTTTCGTCTTCGGTGCGGCGCATGCCCGCTAGAGCGGAATGAATTTTTTTTGTTTTAGCTTTGAGCTCGGCGACGAGTTCAGGGTGGTCAGAAATTGCTTTTTTGATGTATAAATCAATCAGATTGTTCTGTTTTTTAAGATATTGGTAAAAAAAATCAAGCAGAGAGTTTGGCATGCGCGCGGCGTTTTGAAGCCAGTATTTTTTTTCAATCTCCGTCAGCAAAAGATTGCGCTGGACCTCTTTAATAAACATTTGCTTAATCCTGTTCAATGCCATATAAAAATTTTATATCTGTTAATTATAGCACAAATCCGCTATCGTGAAAAGTGCTCCATGTGTCTACTGACTCACAAAAAAGCTCATCACTCCACCAAATAATGAAAAAAGCCAATATCAAGAATTAAAGTCCGGTTTTGACTAGTTGCGAATACAGATTTTGCAAGTCGCTATCGTTGACAACTGTAAAGTCGGCCATCGCGATCGGGCCGCCTTTTTCAATATTTTCAATTTCAGCGTAATCACGTCCCCGAGCTTCTTCATAAGTCAAAGGTCGCAATGTTCTTTCAGCAAGCCTTTTATAGCGCAGGAGGCGTGGAGTGAAAACTGCTACCACATAAAAAGATTCACCAAATTTTTGTTTCAGGATCTTATATTCAGACCAACTGTATAATCCATCCACGATCACATTGCCAGCGCTTAAGGCTTTTTCAATTTTAGGCAGATTCAGGATCGCGAACGCGGCCATACCATGTTTTTCACGCAATTTCTCGCGGATTTTTTTCTCATTAATTTCGTTTATTGTTAGACCGCGCGCCGCAAGTTCATCCATTGTGACGTCGCCAAAATGCACTGGAGCGAATCCTCGCTCCTTGAACCATTCTGTAACCACGGATTTACCGGCGCCGCACATTCCAACCAGCGCCACCACTTTATTTGCCATGGCAATTACTTTTACAGCAATTTCCGCATCCGCTCAAATCAGCTGCGCCTTTGGGAACCATGATTGGTAATTTATCCGGTTCTGTCTTGGCGGTCTTTAAGGCGCTATTCGTAATATTAAGCCCAAAGCTAGCTGACTCGCGCTTGTTAGTTGTTGTCTTATAATCGGCGCTATATTTTTTACTGTCCTCAATCATGTCATTTTTCGCCCATTCTTCAACCCAATCCACGACTTTATATTCCACGAGCTCGTTATTTTCATCGTTGGCGATAACCTCGGTAATGCCGCAGTTCAAGATCATTTTTTTGCAGATAAAACATGGATAAGCGCTGATCAATTGTTCATCGCCTGCCAGGACCTTGCGTCCAAAAAGAAAAAGTTTTCCATTAAGAAGACTCACTCCTGCTCTTGCCGCATTGATAATCGCGTTCTGCTCGGCATGTACGCTACGGCAAAGTTCATATTGAGTACCCGAAGGAATATTCAATTTTCTGCGCAGACAGTTGCCTAGTTCCATGCAGTCTTTTGTGCCGCGCGGAGCCCCATTATATCCCGTGGAAATTATCTGGTCATCCCGCACGATCAGGCAGCCAAATTGACTGCTCATACAGGTTGATCTTCTTGAAACCTGTTCAGCGATATTAAGGTAATAACGATTTTTAGATACCCGCGGCTTTATATTCATGGCAAAAAAAAGAGTAGCACAGTGAAGGCCGCGACAAAATGTTTTTTTCTTTTAGAGTTCCAAGTCAAGCGGCAGGTTGGTCAGGCCAGATACTGCTAACGCGAGGGCCAAAAAAGGCCATGTTAATCATTCTTTTGCCAAACAGATTATTTAACTTCTCGCCAGTTTTGTGATATAATAACTAGAAATATCTGAACCAAAACATTATGGCCGATGACGGTCAGGTAAAAAATCAAGATGATCAAGCGTTAGCGAGCGTTTTAAGTAACCAAAGCGCTTCCGCGCCCGCGCAAACAAACCAAGAGACGCAGGCTAACCAATCCGTAAAAGTTGAAACGGCCGGCATGACCGAGCAGAACTTCAACGCGCCCGCAAGTCAGACGCCTAAGTTGGTTGATGAGACTTTAAACAAGATCAATCGCGCGTTTAAGGAGAGAGCCGCGGCGCAGAAGGCAAAGCAGATGGGCTATGCGTACATCAATATCGCGCTTACTCCCATCAATCCCGATCTATTAAGGCTCATCCCGCCGGAAATAGCCAAAAAAGCGCTTCTACTACCTTTCTTCCGCCTTGGCAAAAAGCTTCGCGTCGCTGTGGCCGACCCGGATAATCCCGAAACAAAAAAGGTCATAGAACAGTTAAAATCGGTTGGATTCGCGCTCAACATTAATATCGCCACGGACGATGGTCTTTTGGAAGCCATGCGCCTATACGAATCGGAACAATACAAAATCAAAAAAGAGATCACTACCACATTGGCGGAAGATAAAATCAAAGCTTATGAACAAGAAATTCAAGAGTTGAAATCTCTGCAGGACCGAATTAAGACGGTTACATCAGAAGAGGCCGTTTATCTTTTGAATATAGGTGCGCTCAAGACCGGGGCTTCGGACATCCATTATGAACCCCAAGAGAAAGCTGTCACGGTGAGATTTCGTATTGATGGTCTTCTCCACAAAATCTTTGAAATAGATAAAGGCACTTTTACCAACATCGGCAATCAAATCAAATACCAGTGCAAGATGAAGTTGAATATCACCAACGAACCGCAAGACGGCCGTTACAGTTTCAAAGTCAACGACAGGAAAGTTGACCTGCGTGTTTCAACGCTCCCGACCGAATACGGCGAAACTTTTGTTTGCCGGTTACTGGACTCAAACAGGCAGATTCTAGATTTTGAGGAAATGGGGTTCACGGGAGCGAATCTTGCTCACATGAATAAACTTTTGTCTCTTAAACATGGCATGATTCTGATAACAGGACCAACAGGATCAGGCAAGACTACGACTCTTTACACCATGCTGGAAAAATTCAACAAACCCGAAATTAAAATAATCACACTAGAAGATCCTATTGAATACCATCTTGAAGGCATCTCGCAAAGCCAGGTCAACGAAAAACGCGGTTACGACTTCGCGGGAGGTCTCCGCGCTATCCTTCGTCAAGATCCCGATGTCGTTATGATCGGGGAAATCCGCGATCAAGAAACTGCTGAAACTGCGGCGCAGGCGGCGCTAACGGGGCATGTGCTCTTGAGCACGCTACACACCAATAGCGCCATAGAAGCCATTCCGCGCCTGATCAACATCGGTCTTCCCCCGTTCATGGTGGCGCCCGCATTGGATACCGTAATTGCGCAACGTCTTGCGCGCCGTTTTTGTCCCGTATGCTCGGTAATGAAGCCGGTTGAAGCGTCTGTAAAAGAAGAGCTGGCGCGGAGTCTTGATTTTATCAAGAAGATTCAGCCATCACTAACATTGGAGATTCCTGAACAATTGCCACAGGCTGTTGGTTGTGAAGTTTGCAGTCATACCGGTTACAAGGGGCGCGTTTCCGTGGTGGAAATCGTTGAGATAGACACGGAGATGCGCGATCTAATTTTAAACAAAGCCAGTTCCATCAAGATGATAGAATCAGCGCGCCGCAGAGGAATGTTGACAATGCGCGAAGACGGTATTTTAAAAGTTATCCAAGGAGTTACCAGTCTCGCGGAAGTGCATCGCGTCACCGCTGTTTTAGCTTGAAGACGGTTTGAGTTGATTTGAAAAAGCTCACAAAGCTTCCCATTCAAGAAAGACATTTTTACGCACCAGTTTTTTCATTTCAAGCAAAGTTAGTTTGGCAAAAGTTTCTTGTGGTGAAAGATTCATTTCGGCGCAGATGTCATCGGCGGCCATCGGTTTTTGCCTCAGCATTTTAAGGATAATCCGCTCTGTCTCTCCCAGTGAGCCAAGGACTTCATGCTCTGGTTTAAAGCCTAAATCCAGCATTAGCCCGTTGGTGGATGTGATAGGATAAGCTTTTCCATCTTCAATCAGTCGCAGACATCCTTGTGCCTGCGGACGAGTAATATCAGCGGAAAGGGCATAGACATCACGATTCTGATCCAAGGCGTGTTTGGCAGTAATAAGCGCGCCAGATTTGCGGTTTGCTTCTATGACTATAGTCGCGGAACTGATGCCACTGATGATGCGGTTTCTTTCCAGAAAGCGATTTTTGAAAGATGGTTTGCCGCGCGCATATTCACTTATGATTGTTCCTCCGGTTTCAAGAATGCGCGCGGCTAGCCCGGTATTGCTGGCGGGAGTTATTGTATCAAGCCCCGAAGCCAAAACAGCGACTGTTGGGCTGCCGTAGTTTACGCTGGCTTGATGGGCAATCGCGTCAATGCCAAAGGCAAGTCCGCTTACCACCACGCCACCGTTCTTGGTTATTGATTGAGCTATTTCATAGGCGCATTTTTCTCCATATTGCGAGGGCAGTCTTGTCCCGACCACCGCTATATGGGTACACATTGGGCAAAGAGGGGCTCCTTTTCTGTACAATAAGTAAGGTGAACCTGGAATTTCCTTTAAAAGCGGCGGGTATTCATCCGCATAGTCAGAAAAACAGTAGATATTTTTGCTCCAGAGCCTTTCCATCTCGGCATTTGCGTCAATCACAGGGCGCGTTTTGCAGATGCGCTGAGCGATCTCTTCAGATAAGCCGGCGTTTAAAAAATCACCAAGGTCGCATTTTTCCCAGGCGTATTGCCAAGATCCAATGTAGTTAAATATTTTCCGAAGTACATTGAAATTGATCCCGTCCACTAGGTTGAAAGCGTGTATGAATTTTTCCATGAGCAGATAATAAGAATACACCCGTCCAGCATAGGCCGGTTGTATTACATTTATCTAAACGCGCTATGAATTTGTGCTCAATTGAAGACTAATTCTTGTTTTGCTAAAGCAGGTTGCCATCTGTGTCTACTTTGAGTGCCGTCAAAACCCTCGCATAAGTTGCCTTGTCAATTTCATTTTGGGAAAAGACATAAAGAGCGTTCGCGGCAACACGATTTCTTACGCTATCGTTTAGCTTGCCCGCTTCCCCATCCGCTTCCAGTTTTTTGAGCATTTCTTCTCCTTCATCCGGCGGCAAGCATCCTTCATGCACCCACTGTTGATCAAATTTATCAAGAGATGACATATTTAATGTTTTATGAAATATAAGGGTGTAAAAATACATCTTTTTTAAAAAAAGTCAATATTTCGGTGCCCGATGTTGACAAAATACAAGCAAATTGCTTTGAATGCTTTTGAATGCTTGAAGGTTCACGCATGTAGCGTCCAAATAAGCAATTGTGCTAAAGCCAACTGCAAAATTATAATGGAGTTAATTTTTCTTCAACATCCGGCACCGGTAAACCGTCACGGCACAAGTCTAGGGTGGTGTCAACATCCGGCGCCTGTAAAGCACAGGTAAAACAACAACGCAAAAGTGCGCCGCAAAACCAAACTAAGCCTGAGTCAACATCCGGCGCCGGTAAACCGTCACGGCACAAGTCTAGGGTAGTGTCAACATCCGGCGCCGTAAACCGTAAAAAGGCAAGTTCACCGCAAAACAAAGCTAGGCCGCAGTCAACATCCGGCACCTGTAAAGCATTGCGGCACAAAGCTAGGCCGCAGTCAACATCGGGCACCGGTACCGGCGGCACCGTAAAACGCCGGGCACCGTAAAACGCCGGGCACCGCAAAACGCCGGGCACCGCAAAAGTGCGCCGTAAAACCAAGCTAAGCCTGAGTCAACATCCGGCACCGGTAAACCGTCACGGCACAAGTCTAGGGTGGTGTCAACATCGGGCGCCGTAAACCGTCACGGCACAAGTCTAGGGTAGTGTCAACATCCGGCGCCGTAAACCGTAAAAAGGCAAGTTAACCGCAAAACAAAGCTAGGCCGCAGTCAACATCGGGCACCGGTACCGGCGGTACCGTAAAACGCCGGGCACCTTAAAAAGCGGCACCGCAAAACATCCACCGTGCACCCGCACAACGCCGAGCACCGTAAGGCATCAGGCACCGTAAGACATCAACCGCCAAGATAGTTTCATCTGATATCAAAATTAAGTACTGTGCCGCTGTTAAAAAAACCGCGGCTAATCAATCTAACTCCTTTTGCTTTTGTGACTTGCCCGATTATTTTTGCCTTAATGCCATGTTTCTTCATTACCGCTTCAATCTTGGAAAATTCATTGCTGATAATGATCATGCCGGTACCCATATTCCAAACCTTATAGGCTTCACGGTCGGTAACATTGCCAAGTTGTTGCAGTTTTAACATCGGCTTGTGCGCTGGCCACAAATCAGTAAGTTCAGCGCCAAATTCTCCCAAAACCCGAACTATATTTCCAGGAATTCCTCCTCCAGTCACGTGCGCGAGCGCCTTGACGCTACATTGACGGTTTTTGCCGTATCTTCCCAGCAATTCAAGCAAGGCGTCCGAATAGATAATAGATGGAGTAAGTACAGCCTGACCCCATGAGAGCGCGCGAGCACCCTTTTGCGCGCCCCTTTTCAATGGCTCGCCGTTACCGCCAAATTTCTTAAGCGGCCAATCTTGGCCAAAATTCTTTTCAAGGATATGTCTTATCAGCGCAAAGCCATTTGAACGAAAGCCCCTGCTCCTAAGTCCGATAATCTTGTCGCCGGGTTTAACGCCCTCGCCCTTTATAAACTTCTTTTTTTCCACAATCCCGATGGCGCTTGAATTCCAGATCGTACCTTTGACCATATCTGGCATCTCGCCGATCTCTCCGCCCGGGATCACAACTTTCTGCTCTATACACGCCTTTTTAAGCCCGCTCATTAGTGGTCCGATCACCTTTTCGTCCACTTTTTCCGTGTCAATGGTGTTCGTGATCGCGACCGTCTCTGCGCCAACGCAGACCGCGTCATCAGCCACCATTGCCAATAGGTCATATCCAAGAGTGTCGTATTTTCCAAGAGCGGCGCCAACCAACATTTTTGAACCTACTCCGTCCGAATTAAAGACCATGTAATAATCTCCAAAATCCAGCGCGCCCGTGAAACCGCCTTCAATATTCACTGGCCTGCCAATCATTTTCATTCTGCTCGGAAAGGTTTGTTGAGCTGCCCTGTAAGCCAATTCCGAACATTTATCACCCATGAGTATATCTACTCCCGCTTCCTTGTATGTTGTCATAACCAAATGTGCGACATCTGCCGCGTTAATTGTAATGAAGTTTAGCTGTATTCTCCAACTTCCTTGTCACTCACGACTTTGCCCGCCTTTAAGGTCACGACTCGCCTTTTGAGCCTGTTGACAAGGTCCTTGTTGTGAGTAGTAAGTAGCACTGTTGTACCTTCTTCGTTAATCTTTAAGAGCAAGTCCACAATCTCGCGCGCGGTTAATGGATCAAGATTGCCGGTCGGCTCATCAGCAACCACAAGACCCGGACCGTGCACCAGTGCCCGCGCGATCGCGCATCGCTGGCGCTCCCCGCCGGAAAGCTGGTGAGGAAACTGTTTTTGTTGTTTTGAAAGCCCTACCACTGCTAATACCGCGGGGACGCGTTTTTTAATCTCCGCTTTTTCAAATCCGCATACTTCCAGCGCGAAAGCCACGTTTTCATAAACAGTTTTTTGCTGTAAAAGCTTGTAATCCTGAAACACCACCCCGACCCTGCGCCTGTAATATTGCAGGGCTTTATCTTTCATCTTATTTACAATATAACCGTCCACGATAATGTTGCCATGTTGGATCTTTTCCGCTCCTATCAGGGCGTAAATGAGTGTGGATTTGCCAGCGCCTGAAGGCCCAATCACGGACACAAATTCACCCTGTTCAATTTTAAGATTTAAATTATCCAAAACGACTGTTTTGCCGTATTTTTTTGTTACTTCATTGAATTCTATCATGCTAGAGGCAATATAACAGAGATTAAGCTATTTGTGGAATTTTTCGTGCACTTCCCGCAAGCGTTTGTTTGTAAGATGCGTGTAAATTTGGGTGGTGGTGATTGAGGCGTGCCCAAGCATTTCCTGCACCGAGCGGATATCGGCGCCGTTAATGAGCAGTTCTGTGGCAAAAGAATGGCGTAGTACATGCGGCGTGACCTTTTTGATAATCCCCGCCCGGCGCGCGTAAAAGCGAACCAAATATTCAACCATCACCGTGCTTAAACGGCGTTTTTCACCCGCTGTTATGTCTGCGTCCCGCTGCGCGCGCCGGTAGTTCAGAAAAAGCGGTTCAAAATTATCGCGCCGCGCCCTTAAATATTGGCCGATTGCTTTTGCCGCCCTGAGTGACAGAAAGACTATTCGCGTCTTACGGCCTTTTCCACGCACCATGAATTCGCGACGCTCTAAATCAACCTGCGATCTGTTCAAAGCCACTAGCTCGCTTACGCGCAAGCCAGTTGAATAAAGGGTTTCAAGGATCGCTATATCACGCAGTTTTCTCAAAGCCGACAAGTCATTCTGCTTCCCGCTCTCCAAAGTCGCGCTGGCGGATATTCTATAGGAACAACTTTCTGTGTTATCTTTTGCCTCAATTTTAGGTATACCAACGATTTTCCCCGCCGCGTCACCTTCCACGGCGGTCTTGGTTTCCCCCGCCGTTTTGATCTTCCCCTTAGCTTGCTCAGTTTTGCTCGCCGCCGCTTCAAACAGTCTTTCCAGTTCTTCACGACTAAGATATTCCACACTGCGGTCCGGTATTTTGCTTAAGTCAATCTTTTCAGGCGCTAAAGTCTTCACATCGTTCTTGATACAAAACTTTAGAAAAGCTCGCAAAGCGATGATGTGATAATTCTGTGTTTTTATGCCCAACCGCCTTTTGCCTGCTTTGTCGGTCAGCCTGTTTAAAAATAGCCTGAATTTCTGGACCATCTCCAGCGTGATCATCTCAGGCGCGACATCCTTGCCAAATTCACTCCTTGCCCAATTTGCGAACCGGCCAAGGTAATGTCTGTAATTTTCAAGTGTCTTTTGCGACTGGTTCTTGGCAATTTCCGCGTGTTCAAGAAAAGAGGTCACCATTTTTTGCAATGCGTTTTTTTGATCCTGCCACCTAATTTTTTCAGCTTGATTCATTTTATCACATTTTATTCCAAAATCTTGTAAAAAAAATATTTGCTCGCGTCAGTGAAAAATGTTATAATCTTAAGATACGAAAAACTATTTATGGCATCAATCAACAGCCCTAAAAATACCCCGCGCGAATCAGTTCCAGCGCCAAAGATGGAAAGAGGAGCTGTCTGCAAAGAAGGCGGGTCGCCGCTAACCGCGGAAAAACTCCGCGCTCTGCGCCATGAAATTGAACAGGGCAAGATCTCCAAAAATGCCGCGGAGTACAATTATCCAGAGACCAGGCTGAACAAGAACAATACCTTAAGTTCCATTCTGGAGGCGGTTTTTACTCAACAAGGCGCTAAGGCTCCCAAAAGCGGGATTGAAAGAATTGAACTCGCGCTGACCGCGAACGGTCTCAACCTGGAAAAGCTCAAGGCTGATGCGTGGAAAGTGGATCACGGCAAGTTGATTTTTCTAAGCGGATCTGGAAAGCAAAAGCAGGAGGTTTTTATGATCAATTTACTCCCTTGGGCGGCTTTGGAAGGGAAAGAAAACGAGGAGACGCTCATAGAGCACTATTATGACCTTGGTGTTTATAAAGGCGCCGAGGCAATGCCTAGCAACCCTGATGTAATTCAAGGCGGAGTAGATGCCACACGCCATAGCATGGAAATACACAAACCGCAATGGTACAAAGATAAAGTTACAGCCGCTACTTTTTTACTTAAGATCTACGATTCTAACAAGAATCGGTTTGACGCCGCTACCCAAAAAGTGATTGAGGCGCGTGAAAAAATTCTGCGCGAACTCGCCGCGCAGACTGATTTTAGTTGGGAAAAAATGCGAGCTAATTTTGAAAAGAAACACACAACAGCGGAAGTGTTTGGAGCGGAAGGGGTTTATAACCTTGTTCTCTCTTTTCAAAGAATTCTTGACGCTTACGATAGCAATATCTCATGGCTAACCGCGCCCGACTCCAAGACCCTAATCACGCTTGTTATAGGTAAAGATGTTCGCAAAAAAGAAGAACGTTACGTTAAAGCGATTGTGAAAAAGGGCAACGACACAGATGAGCCGCCTGTGATCTGTGAACCTCCGAGTCCGCCGGAAGAAGACACATACCGCGACCGTTCCGAAAAAGAAGCGGAACATCTGGCGGCAATGACCGACCGCGGCAAACTGCTCCCAACATCCGCGCAGTTCAAGGAAAACATTGATCCGGACGTTGCCTCTAACGCCCTGCTTGAAAGTTACGCCAAGGGAGGAACAAAAGCTCTTGTGGAAGGGCTTAAAGCTATCCCCGACGCGCAAAGGCAGGTCGTCCTGGATTCAATCTTCAAGAAACTTGGCGAACAAGATCCCGAAAAAGCTTTCAATCTGATGAAAGAAATCATTAAGGAAGAGAAGGGCGCGCAGGAAACCGCCGTTTATGAGGGATTGAAGGAGAACATGGATAAGGCTCCGGACCAGAACCAGAAAGATTTCTGGCATGTCCAAATGCTTCTTTTTGAAACCAGTCAGGCTGGAGACATTGACGCGGCGACGGGCAATCCGCGACTAAGCATGCGACAATCGCAAGATAAGATGCGAGAAGCCATTGATTTAATCGCCAAAATTGATGCCGCCAAACTGCCAGACGAATTGCAGGAAATGTTCAAACAGCAAAAGCAATATCTTGAAACAACTTTGCGCCAAGGCTTGGCGGCTGATTATGTGGAAACCGCCACCATGATAGTGGAAAGCATGATGAAGAATAGGACTGATAAGGACACTTACATTGAGACAAGCTTTGAGTCGCTCAAGAAGATGAGCCGGGAAGAAATTAAAAAAGAGCTCAACAAGTGGTACGGTCTGGACAATGATTCAGAGGTTTACATGTCTTCCATGCATGTTCTGGAAGCTTTGCGTCTCGCGGTGACCTATCAATACCCACAGGATGTGGCCGCGGGAAAAAAGATTGAAAACCCAATTGAATACTATTTCAATGAGATCAAGAACGGAACATTGACAGAGATAAAATTAAACGACGGCGCCAGCGCGGAAATTCGCGATGTTCTTTTGGATCAGCCCGCCGCGGCCACCGGAAAGATAGATTTAAACGCGCTTTTCGTGGACAAGGGCAAGGAATTTGACCTCTTTGATCAGTACCAGAAAGGGGAGGAGAAGCTTGGTGAAGATTCTTTCTGGAACACCGTCCAGGAATACGAGGAGGCCGCTTTCGGCCATAACAAGACTGCCGCCAAATTAGCAGCTGTGGTTTCTCCGCTCACGGCATTCGTGCAGTTTGCCTCCGATGAAAGGACTTCCTTCATGGAAAATCAGGGGGGGCTTATTGAAGGATCAAAGTTGTTCTTCCCCAAAGACGGAGATCTGGCCGCCTTCATGAAAGACGCTCCGACCGCGGGTGCAGAAGAATACGGCAACCTCGGCGCCACGGAAAAACTGCAGATGTATAAGATTTTGCAGTTGATCTCCATGAAACATTTCGATGAGGCGCGCTCGCTGTGCATTCAGGCGCTTCAGCACAGGCTTGAGGCCAAAAAACAGCTGAAGGAAAACGACATCAAGGACAAGTCTCTGGAATTGCAGAAGGATTACGGCGAAAAGATTGCCGCGCAGGTCAGGATTCAGCTGGAGGAACAGCATATCACCAACGAAGTCTTCCAACAGAAAAAAATCCCCCGCCCGGGCGGCGGTTTTTACACGGACTTGATTGATTACATCAACGACCGCGTCAAAGGCGTGCTGGATGAGATGGCCAGAATCCGCTTGCAAGGCGAAATTGCCAATTCTTTTACGGATCAGGAAGTGGCGGAATTTAGCCAGTACGAAAGGGCCGCTTACGAAAAACTCCAGTACCTGAACGGGCATACCATCAATACGATTTACATGACCGCCGAACACGCTGATGTTGTCCACGATGTAGCGGTGATGGTCGCGGAAATAATTTTGATTGAACTTGTAACGCTGGGTGCGGGCACGTACTTCGCGGGTGCCGCCGGTGTGGGAGAAGGCGCGGGGATCGTAGCCAGAGTTGGCACGACCGCGGTCCGCATGCAAGAAGTTGGGGTTAATGTCTCAAGAGGATCACGGGTGGTGACGGCAATCAACGAGATGGGGCGTACCGGAGCTTTGGCCGCTCGCATTGGCCGAGGGGCAACCGGTATTGGCGGCGCATTTGGAAGTGGAGTCAGATATCTTGCCGAAGGAGAAACAATTCCCGCCCGCTTGCTCGGTACTTATTTACATGGCGCTTCGTTTGCTGAACTTCAAAGTTTGATGAGAGGTCGACCGGTAAACCCGACAAGTCTAGACGGCCAGATGCAGATTGCCACCACGGCATTGACCATGTACGGCATCGGTAAACTCAACCAGTTCACTCGCGGCGCCACGGCGGGAGCACGCATGGCGGAATCAGGCACTCTCACGGGCTGGCGCGCCCTGCCGGGAGTAAGGAACATCAATATCTTAAGCAACCGGCTTGGCCAAATCGCCAGAACGCTGGATAGCGGCACTTCTCTAGCTTCAAGAGTTGGTTCAGCCGGTTATACCGCCGGAGAGATCGGACTTGAAGTGGTCGCTTTTCAGGGATTGGGGCAACTTGAACAGGAAATGGCAGTACTGACCGGGACGATGACCGAGGATCAGAAAAAGGCCATGTACGATCCCGACGCCTTCAACCGCTGGGCTCACACCGTGGGCGTGGTGCTTGGTCTTAGGACATGGAGAGTGGTGAAAGAAAGGGGAAATGTTTCACCCGAAATATCATATCGCGGATCCAGTTTGCCTGAACTGCTTGGCGAAATGCGCGCCCGCGGGCTTGGTCACGAATCTTACCGCAGAGTGGAAAGTACCAAGGACATTCCAACTACTTCCGGAGATATCGCGTTTGGAGAGAGGAGTTTTTCGCTCAATGACGTTATCACAGTGCAGGCTGGCACGGAGGAAGCCAAGGTAAAGGTCAGGGGAGTGGACGCGGCCACCGGAAAATTACGGGTAGCCAAAAATGACGGAACCGAAATCCTCGTCAACGAAAGCGACATAAGGACGCCAAAGACCATCAAGATGAAGGTCGTGGAATTCCTTGACGAGAACGGAAATCCGATAGAAAGAAATGTTAAACGTGAAAGGGATGCGATCAACAGGTACCTGAACAGTTTGCCTAAGGAGGAAATGGACAGGCTTAACGACCTGTCTGAAAAGGTGGCTCCGATGCAGGATACCTGCAGGGTATCCGTCAATATTCCCGCGTTTCATGAGGGAAAGACCATCTATAAGACCCTTTCCGAATATATTAAGCAGGTAGGACCGGACGGCAAACCCCTTGATCCGTCCATTTATGAGATTAACGTCGCGGTCAACAGGGAGGCCAGTACCACAGCAGATAACACCTACGATGAAGTGGTGAGGTTCAAGACCGACCATCCCGAGGTGAAGATTAATGTGATTGATATCGTGTTCCCCGATGGCCAAGGCGGAGTTGGGGCGGCACGAAAAGTCTTGACCGACCTGACCCTGAAAAGGTCGGTTGGCAGGACCGGACAGGAAAAAGCGTTATATATAGAGTCCGAGGATGCGGATTTGGTGAACATTGATCCTAAGACTGTTTGGAATATCATTGAAAAGATGGATAATAACGCATATCTGGACGCGGTAAGGGGCGTGCAGGACAGAACGCCTGAGGTTTTGATGCAAAACGACCTCTTCTTTCTGAACCGCCGCGCTGATGATTTTGGGGAGCTTTTAGCCCGTCAGAGGAAATATCGCCCCCATGTAAATCCCAACTACGACTTTACCTGGAACAGGACGGTTACGGGTGGCTGGAATACGGCATATTCGGCCGAAATATACGCAAAAATAGGTGGTTACGCCTCTAAAATGCGCATGGGCGAAGACATGTATATCGGACAAAAGATATCCATATTCAGGGGACAGGAAGACGCAAGCGGCAATTTCATTCCGGAAACTGGCACAGTGGACAGGATACGGACACGCACGGATTCCAGCCCGCGTCGCTATCTTGAAGCTTATGCGAGCGGATCGGCGGTCTATGCCGGTTTCGGAGAAAGTGGCAAGGAAGATGCAGTCAGGGGTAAATCGAATGAGAAACTCCTTGATGCCATAAAACCCTGGGAAAGGATCAGCATGCAGAACAAGGGCAGGCTGGAGTGGGATCTGACATCCCGGAGAGAATTCCTGAAAGCAACATCAGCCGACGAAAAATCGCTTGCGCGGGATTTTGACCGCCTAATGTTTTTTCTTGGCTTTAAGAAGGGCGATTACCGCGTGGGCGCGGATGGCAAGGTGGAAATCCTGAATGTGGATAATGTGGCAGAAGCCCTTAAGAACTATCGTGCCAAACAGAAAGAGAAAAAGGTGAAAGATCGCGACGATACCAGCAATTAGATATGGCAAATTAAAACAAAAAAATGACCCCTAAACAGATTCTTTCAACAATCTTCACATTTGCTAAAGCAAATAAAAAAATCATTCTATACCTTGCAAGCGGCCTAGCCGCGACTGGCGTTGTTGTGGGCGCGATAATGCTTACAAGCGGCCCAGTATTAAAAGGAGCCCTATTCTTGATTCCTCAAAATATACTTCCTCCCAAAATAGAGTCATGCGTGACAGATCCGTCCAGCCCGATTACGGGACTGCCCATGAAATATGTTCTAACAATCTCCAATTTCAACAGCACAGACTACGAAACAGACTACGAAACTATTTGGTCTTGGTTAGATAAGCCAACTATCAACAAGACTGATAATACTTACTTAGAAGTCTCTTACTCTGCCGCCGGCAGTTATTCCGTCACAGCAAAAATCCGGCGTAAATCGGACAATTCCATTATTGATGAAAAGACTTGCTATGCCACGGTCAAAAACCTTACTCTGCCGCCGCCGTCCATTTTCCCTGAGTGCGCGTCATATAGCTATACCGAGTGGGGGCCATGCCTAAACGGAAGCCAAAGCAGGAGCATTTTATCATCAAACCCCTCCGATTGCGTGGGAGGGGTCCAGCCAGTCTTAACGCAAAGTTGCGTGTCCACGCCTCCCGCCTGTACATCATTCAACTACAGCGATTGGGGAAGCTGTTCAAACGGGAGTCAGACCAGATCCGTGATTAGTACAGTACCGGCCAACTGTACGGGAGGAGAGACACCTGTATTGAAGCAACGCTGTACCACCCAAACTTCCACGCCCACCCAGACCCAGACCCCCACCCCCACGCCCACCCAGACCCCGACCCCCACCCCCACGCCCACCCAGACCCAGACCCCCGCCCCCACGCCAACCCAGACCCCGACCCCCACCCCCACGCCACAGGAAGCCCAGGAAACAGTCCCGACCGCCTGCACGGGCAAAGACATCCTTTCATGCGACTTAATGTCAAACACGCTTTACCTTTCGGATAAAATCCCCATTCGCATCAATTGCGCTTTGACTGATAACGGCATCGTCTCCGCGCAAGTGATCAAGGGAGCGCTAACAGATCCTAATAAACCACAATCGGATTCCGCGATTATCAAAAAACTGCTGGATAACCAGCCATATTCGGCTTCAAAATCCAAGCCGAAAGGATTTTACATGCTTTTTGACGGTTTGGATTCATATGACATGCCAGTTGAAGATGGCGAATATACAATTTTAACGACGGCTCGTCTTAGCCAAAATTCTGCCCCCGATTGTTCTGTGCAAAAGTTCAAGGTTATTAGCGAACGGCCGCGGACGGCCACATCTACTACAAAAGAAACCTCGGCCAACGAGTCTTCAACGCAAACTTTGCTTAACGAACCAACGGGAACCCAATCATCTCAAACGGCTAATTCCACGGGAACAATGGCGGAACAACCAACGGTCTCTGCCGCTGAACCCAAGCCAGAACCGAGCAAATGCCCGGGTATAAATTATCCAAAAGACATTGCTGGTCATTGGGCTGAAAACTTTATAAAGCAGGCATATGATGATTGCCTTTTTAAAGGATATGACGATGGCACCTTTAGGCCAGACCGGAATATTACAAGGGCAGAAGCGCTTAAAACAATACTTAACGCCGTCGGAGTTAAACCGATCCTTGGTTGTTACGATGCCGATTGTGGCAGTCCTTTCATGGATTTAGAGATGTGGCAGGGACCGTGGGTGCGCGCCGCGTGGAATCTTAAAATTATCAATGACGCAAATAAATTCAGACCCAACAATCTTTTGACTCGCGCGGAAGCGGCAATGATGATCGCGAAAGCCTTTATCAAATTAGGAAAAAGCTCAATACCAATGCGGGTTGATTGTTTCACTCCCAACTGCGGAGCGGGCTACCCAAATAATTTTTTTATGGATATTAAAGATTTCTGGCAGGGGCCGGCCATACGCTGGTTATGGGACAATGGTCTCACGCAAGGCCGCGGACCCGGCACCTTTGCTCCAAACGACCCAATTACCCGTGCCGAACTGACCAAACTGGTCATGCAGGCCGCTGCCAGAAAATAAACAACACCCGATGTTGACCAAAATCGGGTGTTAATTATGAGCTGAAAACGAAACAGCGTGGTTTATTTTGCGTTACTTAAAGTGTATAATCATTCATGTTTTATTATTTAACATCTTTTGGATATGAAAATATTGCCAAAAATAAGGAAAAGGCTTGCTTCTTTATCATTGGCGATTGCCGTAGCGGTGACCGCCATCTTTATCGCCATTCCATCTGGATTGGCTTTTACGGTTAGTCCTATACCTCAATTCACGACCAGCCCGTCCTTGGACAACATCACCTACACTCCTGATCCTTTTTATTTTGACGTGCCGGGGCAATCGGCTGTCATGACCATCACTTACGATTACAACACTGGCGGATACAGCACGGGACCGGTCATTGAACAAATCAGGGACGCGAACAACGCGGTTATTTACGAATGGGGAGCGTACGGCGCGGACGATAAGGCAACTGGAACATACACGCTCAAATGGGACGGCAAGTACAAGAACGGTGGCTCAAAAGATGGGCAATATGTGCCGAATGGCCAATACAAAATTTATATACATTCAGAGACCCCCACCAGTCCGGCCGCTACGTACATTTCGCCTTATTTCACGGCGGCCAAGGCAGTCGCGGCCACGCTGTCACTGCTCAAACAGCCCGCGTCAATTTACTACACGGGCAATGGCGGTGATTATCCTTTGAATTATACCCTTACAACTGGTACGAGCACGAACGTCTCCGTTCGGCTCAAAATCACAGGTCCTATGAACAACAACCCAACGACATCAATTGTCGCCGCCAATCAAAATGTTGCCGACGGTAATTATATTATTTCGTGGAACGGCCAACTAAACAACCATTTAGCTCCAGCAGGAGATTATGTTTGGACACTTTTCGCGACCTCTGCCGTGAACGGTTATAGTGTAGATGGTACTAGCCTGACAGGTTCCTTCACGGTCAATAACGGCACTCAGCCACAGCCGACGCTGACAGGGCTTAGTGTCAATCCAAACCCTTATGATCCTAACAATGGTTCTATCACGTTAAACTACACGCTTAACGGTTCGTTAGGGGCAAGTAATATTCAAGTTGGCGTTTACAATAATAACGATCTCAACAACGTTCTCAGGAGCTGGAATTTCTCCAATCAGACGACTGGCACCAACTCCGTGATTTGGGACGGCAGGATCAACAATAATCAGAAAGCCGGCGACGGCGCCTATATCTTTAAGGTTTGGGGTCAAGATGGTAACTTCGCGATTTTGCCTCAACAAATAGGTTTCACTATTGCCACTTCCACTACTCCTCCGCAGACAGGCAAATGTGCTGGTTTCACGGACATTCCAGCCAGCAGTAACGACTGTAACGCCATAACGTACGTACAATCAATTGGCGCCATGACAGGCTATCCAAATGGTTCTTTTGGACCAAATGACCTTCTTCAGCGCGACCAGATCGCCAAGATTGTTTTGATGACTTTCAACAAGTTCAATAACTCCGCCAATTATTGCCAAGGCAACGCTCCGTTCCCCGATGTTCCGGAGTCGGAATGGTCATATCAGTACATCTGCAGAGGCAAGACGCTTGGCATGATCACTGGTTATCTAACCGGAGCAGACGCAGGCTATTATCGTCCTGCCCGCTCGGTCAACCGCGTGGAATTTCTTGCTTTGCTTCTTCGCAATCTTAACGAGACAATGCCCGGCAACGACGAACCTTCATACAGCGATGTCGCTCTGAATGGGTGGTTTACAGGTTACGCCAAATACTCATACGACCACTCCTTGTTCACAGGAAGCAGGCTTTACCCGACTAACTTCACGACCCGCGCGGAAGTGGCTCGCGTAATCTACAAATTGCACCAACTCGGCAAGATCTAGTGTCAAACATCCGTACACATCATAGCTTTGCCGCCCTGCAAAAAATAAACAGTCGGGTCGCGCCCCGCGCTAATGCGCGGGGCGCG
>Ga0272446_1002141_pt1 | contig 27566 bp, 19 predicted proteins | sample YNPCB0061_FD_194587 | JGI IMG/M metagenome (GOLD analysis project Ga0272446, IMG submission 194587) | Hot spring microbial mat communities from Yellowstone National Park, WY, United States - YNP-CB-006-1 | ecosystem: Environmental > Aquatic > Thermal springs > Hot (42-90C) > Sediment | place...
TTGGTAGACTTGCTCTGGGGTGGCCACCTGCTCAAGCCGCCCTTGATGCATAACGGCCAGTTGATCGCATAGACAGAGGGCTTCTTCCTGGTCGTGGGTGACAAAGATTGCCGAAATGTCAGCGGCTTTGAGGATCGATCGCACCTCTTGGCGCAGCCGTAGCCGGACTTGGACATCCAGGTTACTCAGGGGTTCATCAAGCAGGATCACCGCTGGCCGGGGGGCCAGGGCCCGGGCTAGGGCAACTCGCTGCTGCTGGCCGCCGGAGAGTTGGTGGGGATAAGACTTACTGAAGTCAGTTAGACCCACTAGGTCGATCGCTTCATGGAGGCGCTGCCTGGCCAGGGCGGGGTTTTTGATTTTTTGCAACCCAAAGCCGATGTTTTGCTCTACGTTTAGATGCGGGAACAGGGCATAGTCTTGGAAGACCATCCCGACTTGGCGTTGTTCTGGGGGCAGGTGGAGGGGGGCAATTGGGTCAGCCTTGGCCACGGGGCGACCATCTAGGAAAATGCTGCCCGTGTCTGGCTGCTCAAATCCGGCAATCAAGCGTAGGAGGGTGGTTTTGCCACAACCAGAGGCCCCCAAAAGTCCGAGAATCTGGCCGTGTTCTAGGGAAAGGTAGATATTTTGTAAAACTAGTTTTTGGGCAAATTTCTTGGTAACTCCATGAATTTCAATAACTGGCATGCTGGTAAGTTAACATAAATGAATATGAATAATAAATTAAAGATACCTAATTAATTTATAGAGAATTTTACGCATTAATGGGTAAATAGTAATGGAAAAATTGAGCTGGGTTAATTTCTAGGAACCTACTATTCATCAGCTAGTTTAAGTTATGTATGCTAAATCTTCTGGTTGGGCTGGATAGATCAAATCGAAAACTATAGTCAGTATGAGGATAAAAGACTGGCAAAATGAATAAACGATCGCAAACCACTGTGGTTTTAGCCATGAGTGCTGATGGCAAGATTGCCGATCATAGTCGGCAGGCAGCCCGGTTTGGCTCAGCAATTGATCAAGCTCATCTAGAATCCCAAGTAGCCCAGGCCGATGGTGTTTTATTTGGCACAGGGATGCTCCAGGCCTATGGCACAACTATGCCCGTGCGGCAACCGGAGTTACTGGCCCAGCGCAGACTGGCCAGAAAACCCGACCAGCCTGTGCAAATTCTCTGCTCACGGCGGGGGCAGTTCCGGCCAGAGTGGCGATTTTTCCGGCAGGCTATACCCCGTTGGCTGTTGGTGGCCGAGGGGGCAGAGGTAGATGAGAGCTTGCCATTCGATCGCATCTTCCGCTACAGCGAACCAATGGTCTGGCCAGAGATACTCAAACAACTGGCAGACTTGGGTTTAACTAAAATTGTGATTTTAGGGGGTGCTGAATTAGTCGGCACTCTCTTGGAGGCCAACTGCCTCGATTACCTGTGGTTGACCGTTTGCCCTGTGCTGATTGGGGGAAAAGATGCCCCGACTCCAATTGATGGTAAAGGGTTGAGCTATCTCCAGATGCCCCAGTTAGAGCTTTTAGAAAGCCAAATTGTTGGTTCAGAAATATTTTTACACTACCAAGTTCAGGGCAATTCGACCCAGCCCCCGCCCTAAAATTGCTCTAAAACTATTGGCTCAGCATTAGTGCAAGTACAAAAAAACTCCCCCCAAGGGAGGAGTGTCAAGGACTTGAGCAATGTCAAACAATTAGAAGCGGATGGTTGCAGAACCACCAGAGCCACCAATACCTGTGGGTGCTGTGGCGCTGCCGCCTTTACCACCTTGGACGATCGCAGTGGTTGTGCCCCTAGCAAAGATCTGGCCGCCAGCACCGCCAATCGTACCACTGGCCGGTTGACCCGCGGCACTCAGAGCTTGAGTACCTTTACCAATTACCAAAGTAGCGTTACCACCACGGCCGCCAATGGTCAGACCGGTACCACCATCACCGCCTTGGACTAGGGGGCCAGTACCAGCAACTAGGCGAGACTCTAGGAAGTCACGGCTGATGTTGAGCTTCTTGAAGATCAAAGTTGCATCACCACCATCGCCACCTACGGAACCACTGCCGCCAGACCCAGCGAAGGCCTTAGCAAAGGATGGGGTAATTTGGCTAGGCAATTTACCTTTACGGATGATTGCTGTAGCATCACCACCACGACCACCAGCTTGGCTAAATTCTGGGCTAGAACCACCAGAGCCGCCGATCGCTACAGCTCCACCGGCAAAACCGCCGCCGAAACCAATACCGCCCTTAGCCACCGCACTACCACCGGCGCCACCAGGGCCACTAAAGCCCATGGCCCCAGCTACACCGGGCAAGCCATTTGCTCCCCCGGCACCACCAGCACCACTAGCACCGTTATTGGCAGCAGCAGGAGTTCCGGGTGATCCGGGCTGACCAGCGGTGCCACCAGCACCACCAGCAACCACCCCAATACCGCCACCGACGTTATTGGAACCAAAGCCACCAGCACCACCAACACCGCCGATGCCATTGGCACCGCCAGCGCCGCCCAGGCCGCCAGCACCGCCATTACCGCCAGCACCGCCAACGGCTAAGGCTGCTCCAGCCTGTTGACCTTTTAAGGCCCGGCCGCCGATCGCTAGAGCATTACCACCAACACCGCCAGCACCGCCGATCCCACCGATACCGCCGGGGCCACCATTGCCACCAGCACCGCCAGCACCGCCGATCCCACCGTCGCCGCCTTGGAGGCCATTATTACCAGCCGTACCCGCTGTGGCACCAGCACTACCGATGACCCCAGCGGCACCGCCTAGGCCAGCATTACCGCCGTTGCCACCAACACCGCCGGGGCCGCCCAGGCCGCCTTTGCTGCCAATACCACCGTTGCCACCAGTGCCGCCGACACCGCCAGCGCCACCGTAGGCTATGGCCGTGCCGCCGGTGCCAGTACCCAGGCCGTTGGCATCGACACCACCCATGCCGCCTTTGGCATAGGCATTGCCACCAGCACCGCCAGCAGCTCCGGCAGCTCCGGCTTTGCCGGCAATGCCAGGAACCCCAGCACCACCAACACCACCAGCACCACCGGTACCACCAGGGCCACCATTGCCGCCATTACCCGCGGTGCTACCGACAATATCTGCTGTACCACCAATGCCGCCGGGGCCGCCAGTACCACCAACACCGCCATTACCACCAGCACCACCGGGATTACCAGGGCCGCCAGTTAAACCAATACCGCCGGGGCCGCCGATGCCACCACTGCCGCCAGCGGTGGCGTTGAGGGTACCTGTAGCTGAGGCGGGGATGCCTGGAGCGCCCACGGAACCGACCCCAGTACCATTTGCTCCGGTAGCACCCGCAACACCGGGAGTTCCAGGTAGGCTAGCAGTTGTACCGGCATCACCACCACGGCCGCCAGCACCACCAGCACCGCCTCTAGCTTCAGCAGAGCCGCCGGACACACCGTCGCCGCCTTTGGCTGTGGCATCGGAACCACGACCGCCGGCACCGCCAACACCGCCAGCGCCGCCATCAACTACACCAGCAGTTATATCAGAGAAGCCATCGCCGCCACGGCCGCCAGCACCGCCAGCACCGCCAGCACCGCCGTTGGCAAAGGCTGTACCGCCGGGGCCGATCGTAGTGGTTCCGCCGATCGCAGTCACAGGGCCAGCATTACCACCAGCACCGCCAGCACCGCCAGCCACCGCAGTCATACCCAGACTAGCGGAAGCTCCACTACCGCCACTGCCGCCACTACCGGCTGGAGCAGTGGTTGCAAAAGCATTACCACCCCGGAGGGTACCAAAACCAGCAGCACCGGTAGAAGAGGCCGAGCCGGAGCCGCCCCCGGCACCGCCAGCACCACCGCCGGGGACACCAGGGCTAAAAGTAACACCAGGAGCACCACGACCGCCCTGTCCAGAAATGGCTGCCGCATCAGGAATCGCCGAGGAGCCAAACACAGCAGCATCACCACCAGCTGTTCCAGCCTGACCGGGAATAACTCCATCGGTGCCAGCTACGCCCGTCACTGTCAAGGCGGTTTGGGCATCGGCTTTGTCTGCTAAGCCTGTACCGATCGCTGCCACCGTGGCCGCTGCCAGTAAGAGAGAAGACTTCATTAGTACTTTTGATTCAGACATAGTAAAAGAAACCTCATACGATACTTTTAGAAGTCGTAGAAAAGCCCGGTTCCTTATCTACGTGGGCAGTAGACGCTCGATCAATAAGAAAGAGTGTTATCCCATTTATTTGGCGAGTATTAACCCTGTGGCGATTGTTTAGCCAGTTGATCCTCAGCCTGAGGCGGGATTACTGGGTGATTAAATTTGGTAGAAATGGTTAGAAAACAGGAATCTCAGTTCCTATTGACCCTGGCCACATAGAACATCTAAGGTAGCTGCCTCCATCCTTAAGTGTGCTTGGTAGATTCTCTGGATAGGAGGTAAGTTCTCTGTTCACTTATACTGGCTTCTACAGGATTATCATCATAGTTTCCTGATTTCTTTGCTAGGTATTATGGATAACAAAGGAAATTGGTTGTCTCAACTAAGCTCAAGGGCCTGCTAAAATCGCATCTTCAATGTCGCGGCGGCTGAGGGAATATTTAAAGCTTCGCTGGATATCTTTGCCATTTTGGTCAGAATATACTACCCGCAGTTCCTCGGTTTCTAAGCACAGTTGGGCCTGCCAACCCGGGCGGTCTAACCGCCAGGCATGTAATTCCTTGGTGTCTTGCCTGCCGCCTAGCTGCCGTAACCATGCTTCAATTTCCGGGAGGGGATGGTTGTAGAGAGGGGTGTCGGGGGCGGGTAGAGCCATAGGTATTCACCGGGCTAGGAGTTTTGCTATCAAACTCCCGTATCCTATCATATCCAAGACTTTGCCATCTTTAGCTAGTCCCATGGTGATTGCTAAAACTAGGCAGCCGCCGATCGTAAGTGCCAAAAAGAGCAGTACGGAAATTTCACCGGCCGATAGGGGGCGATCGGTTGCGTCAATGTAAGCTGATGATTTTTTAGCTGGGTTGGTTACTGGTCTGGGGAGTGGTTGGTAGCTGTGTAGGGAGCGATCGTAAAGGGCGCGCCGTAGGGGGTCGGCTAGGGTAGCGTAGGCCTCGGTTAATTGCTGGAACTTATCTCTAGCGGAATCTATGGGCAGGCTGGTGGTATCGGGGTGGTATTGCTTGCTCAGCTCACGGTAAGAACGGCGAATTTCCAGTTGAGAAGCATTGGGTGAAACTCCCAACCGATCGTACAGATTGGGGGAGGCCAGTTGGGTTTTGTTGGGCTGGACTGGGGCCACGACTAGTCAATTTAAAGAACTTCAAATTTTACCTGATTTGTCTAAAGATTATAACCTAGCCCAACCCTTGCATTTGGCCGACGAGGTGGTGAATCTCTGGCAAGATCAACTTTTCCATACCCAGCTTTACCCCGTGGGTAGAGCCAGGCAGCGCAAATAATAATTTGTTTTTGTAGATACCGCCCACGGCCCGCGATGCCATGGCCCTCGGGCCAATTTCTTGATAGCTTAAGAGTCGAAAAATCTCTCCAAAGCCGGGTAAGGGTTTTTCAATGAGGTGACAGATTGCATCATAGGTATTATCCCTTGGGGAAATACCGGTGCCACCGTTGGTGATGATGACGGAGACATCCGGGCGATCGCCCAGTTGGATGACATGGTTAGTGATTAGCTCTGGTTCATCAGGCATGATTTCGTAACTAATGACTTGGTGACTATCGTTTTGGAGCAGCTCCTGCATTAGAAGTCCATTTTTATCAGTAATGGCATTGCGAGTGTCGCTGATGGTAACAATCGCAAAGTGAACAACTAAGTTCTGCAAACTAGAATGGGTATGCATAAGCTATCAGAGGTACCGACAAATTTACTTAGCCGCTGGCTAGATGACCTATCATATCAAATCAAAATCGAGTTGACAGAGTTTATCCTGGAAGCAGGTTTGCAGAGTTGCTGAGCTTTTTACCTAGGCAACTGACTTAAAAATTTCTTCAGATTACAGCAATTCCGCGCAACCCGTAGAAAACAAGGTTTAGGTGAAATCATCGATTACCCGGAACATCGATTTGTTCACCTAAAGTTTATAGGCAACTAATGCATCTTAGTTAAAGATTCACAATTTGGATATAGATAAGTCTTAGTTTATAGTAGTTTGTTGGTCAATAGCTTAATAATGTCTAGAAAATTAATTTAAGGGCTTTTTTTAGTTTTTTCAGCTAGATAGTTACATTTTTCTAGACCTAGTTGTAGTTATGCTTTGAGGTAGCTTGGTGATATTTTGGGGTAATTGAATGAATTGTTTTTAGTCGTTGGGGTTAGTATTTACTTTTTATAAGTACAGCATTTACTGATGAGGGGCGGTTGCTACTTCATCAATAATCATTACCCAGCAGGGATTTCAAAAATAGAGATGTTTTTCATTGACATGAAAATTGCTGTATCTAGAATTATTCAAATTACCCCAGTAGCTAACTCCACCAATCAAAGTAGTATTTGTGAGTATTTGTGCGCTATGATGCCTAGTCCGTAACTACCGAGAGCTGTGGTCATTAGCAATATAAATGCGTAGCTTTTACGAAGACCTCTTTCGATCAGGTCAATTCTTACCATGGCCGCAGTAGCGGTTAAGGCAATAAATCTAACGGATAATCCCAGCCAAAATATCAGTAGCACAAAGACGAAAATGCAACTGAGAAGGGTAAGAGTTGCTCTAAATTTCGACTTGAGCCATTTTTGAATACTGCGGCGGGCTAAGTCTATGGGGATAAATAGGACACATACGATCGCAATAATGCTGAGTGCTCCCAGCCAAAGCCACCAAGGCCAAAACACTAGGTCTGGGAATATTAACCAACCAAATACCGCGTGGGTAAAAGCCAAAAGCCATAACGATCGCCAGGGTAACCTGTGCCATAAAGTTCCTGTAGTTGCCATGGTTTCTTTGGAGGAGTTAGGATAACTCTACAATATCCATATTAAAGTTATGGCTATGGAACGGTCACAGGAATTAGTATTAATTTATACAAGGTTTATGCAATAAGATAGCGTAGCAATTCTACTGAGGTAGAATTTTGGGGAATTTGTGACAGATGTGATTTTACTCACTAAGAGTAGTTGATCGAAATCTCTTCTAGAAATGATCAAGATCGTATTCCTGCAATAGTCATCGACTGATAATTAATTTTGACTGAACTCTAGCCGAGTCATCAATAGGGAACACACAAACGACCGACAAGATTTGTATCCTGTCGGTTTTTTTATTAGCTATAGGTTAACTGTAAGCAACTGCCTAGGACATGGCTTGGATAATGTAATCAAAATAAGGAGCGGCTGCTCTAGCATCATCTTCACTCAGCAGAGATAGGGAAGCATTTTTGAGACAACGTATCGAATCAGCCATACCCACCACTGGCACGCCCAAGGAGTTATACATTTCCCGGACACCAATCAGGCCAATTTTTTCAATGGGTTCCTTGTCACCAGCAATCACACCATAGGTGATTAGGCGTAGGTACCAGCCGTAGTCGCGTAGGCACAGGGCACGCTGCTGATCGCCGTAGGCATTACCACCGGGAGCGATGTAGTCTGGGTGTAGTTGCCAGAGTTGTTTGCTGGCTTCGTTGACAATCTTTTTTTCATTTTCAGACAGGGTGCTGGCAATTCGCAGACGTTGCTCACCAGTTTGGAAAAAGGATTCGATGTTGTTGAGTTCCCCTACACTGGGATAACGCAACTCATCGTCGGCATTGAGGATTACTTGGCTAACTACGCTCATTTTATTGGGGATATTTAAGATAACATCTGATAGTTTAACGAGTCTGGGGTTAAGAAAAAAGGTATGGGCGAAACATCTCTACCCGACACTGCAAATAAGATAGGGCAATGGCAGCAGGGTAGCTTAATAGATTTAACAATTGATCACATTTGCGATCGCGGCGATGGGGTCGGACGTTGGCAGGGGCAAGTGGTTTTTGTGCCGGATACAGCTCCGGGCGACCGCATCTCAGCCCGCTTACTTAAAATCAAAAAAGACTATGCCGAAGCAAGATTAGAGAAAATTCAAGAACCTTCACCATTTCGAGTCAGGCCCCGATGCATCGTGGCTGACAAGTGTGGTGGTTGCCAGTGGCAGCATGTTGCCTATGCCCAGCAGCTAGCCGCCAAGCAAGACCATGTTGAACAGGTCCTCAGGCGGCTTGGGGGCCTGAGTAGTGCCCCAGTGGCCGAAATTCTGGCTGCTCCCCAGCCGTTGGGTTATCGGAATAAATCCACCTATCCCCTGGGCCGCGGCAGCAATGGACAGGTGCGGGCTGGATACTACCAAAAAAACTCCCATAGTTTAATTAATCTCAACCAATGCCCAATTCAAAATGAAGCCCTCGACCCCCTATTGGCTGAAATCAAACAAGATATTCAAACGCGGGGCTGGTCTGTTTATAACGAAGCTAAGCACCAGGGGCGGCTACGTCATCTCAGCCTCCGCATCGGGGAAAACACGGGAGAAATATTGCTGACTTTGGTTACCAAAGAAATGCCATTGGCTGGTTTAGCAGATCAAGCCCGGATTTGGCTAGAGCGTTACCCAGCTTTGGTGGGGGTGTGTGCCAATATTAATCCCGATCGCACCAATGTGATTTTTGGACACCAGACCATTTGTGTGGCTGGCCGGGATTACCTAGAGGAAAAATTTGCGGGTTTGACTTATCATCTGCGTGCCACTACTTTTTTCCAAGTCAACACAGGAGCGGCGGCGGTGCTCTGGCAAGTTATTCAAGACAAGCTCGACCCCAAGGGAGTTATTTTGGATGCTTACTGCGGGATTGGCACTTTTAGCTTGCCCTTGGCCCAGCGGGCTGACCAAGTAATTGGGTTTGAGATACAGCCAGAGGCGATCGCCCAGGCCAAAAGTAATGCCCACCTCAATCACATTGGCAATGCCACCTTTTACGCGGGACGGGTAGAGGAACTTTTACCCAACCTAGAGATGACAGTGGATACGATCATCCTTGATCCACCCAGACAGGGATGCGATCGGCGAGTTCTAGAAACAATCCTCCAGCGCCCCAAAGCCAAACTCATCTATATCAGCTGCAAGCCCGCTACCCTATCTAGGGATCTCCGGATATTGGTTCAAGGGGGCTACAGGCTAGAGCTAGTCCAACCTGTGGACTTTTTTCCCCAAACTGCCCACGTGGAGGCCGTGGCTTTTTTGCACTAAAACCCTAGGCCACCAGAGCTTTTTCCACTGCCGCCCAGGTTTTTTTATCATCCAACATCCAAGCGTGTATGGGTACAGGTACCATCACCTCACGGCCAATTCCTAAGCAGGAACTAGAAGCTGGCACAATCATCAAATCAAAGGGAGTCCAGATACAGGTGTATTTGAGCTTGCTCAAAAGCAGCACCACATCAGTATCTAAGTCCTTGATAAATTCGCTGTCCGGACGCATTTGCTGACAACCGGGTAGCCGGGAACCGTGGGCCAGCCAAGTACCTTGATTGGGGGCGGAAATACTGATGAACCGGTGGACTCGGTCTATGCCGCCGAGCCGCTGGATGTAGTAACGGCTGACCATGCCACCCATGCTAAATCCAATCAGATCGATCATCTGATGCATATCAAAGCGGCGGGCCACGAAGTCAGCCACTTGGGTGGCCAATTCCTCTAAACGGGCGGAGCCGTTATTGGGGCTTAGGTCTACACCATGTGGCTGCCAACCCTGCTGCTGGAGATAGCCAGAGAGCCTTTGAAATTTTTTACTAGTATCATTAATACCATGCACTAAAACAACGGGATGGCGATCGCCCATGGGGTTTCCCTCAATTTAATTAAATGCACATAATGAACCAATGGGTTAACTCACCAAGTTACTAGTTATTGATTAACTGAGTTAACGAGATGTCCCCAGAGGTTGTTTTAGTGTAGATGCCCCATGCCCTTGATCACAGCTATGCTAATGCCTATACCTAGACGCAGAGATATCTTAAGTAATTACCTCTAGCCTGTTTATCTATTTTGATTGTTGGAACTGGACAAATCAATAGGAATTATCTAGGTAGAAGTTCCCAAACGAGGAATGTTTGGTGAGTTTGGCTGGCAACACAGCTGGTTGCCCCCTTGAGGGCAGGAGATATGATTTAAAGTCTTTAATGCTAAGGTTATGTTTTCAGTGTAATTGTGGTGTTTCAGAAAGTCTCCTGATCTTGGGTTGCATATTACTCCGGAGTTGGCCCGTCCTAGGGTAGAAATTGTGGTAATTTCAGCAGAAATAAACAGCAGGATTGCTATAGTAGGCCTAGGGTAATTTTTTGAAGCGGGTCTTGGGAACTTGAAAAACTTACCCGCAAAGTTATATCTAAAAGGTTATTAAGTTTAACCAAGTTTGCTACAGGCTCAGGCTGACTGTTTATTTTGCTTATTTTGCCGAGATGTTGCCCATGAGTTGTGGGGTGTTGTCTTAAATTTTATCTGTAGAGGCGATCGCAAATGCTTAACCAGATTCTCGATCAACGCTACCGGGTGGTAAAAGTCCTCAGTATCACCGCAGCAGGCTCAGTGTGCTTGGCTGTAGATACCCAAAACCCAGACTATGCCGTCCGGGTAGTGCGCCAAGTCCGCTTGCCTAGCCGTGCCAACGGGATGGCCCCTAGGCTCCAAAAGATGCTCAATGGTAAAGAGGCCATGCTTAAGCAATTGGCCCAGACCCATGCTAGCCCAGCGGTTTTAGACTTTTTCTTAGAAAATCAGTCATTTTATTTTATCGAAGAGTTTGCTGCTAATAGTGTCCCCACTAAAACTGAAAATCAAGAAACCATTGATGATCAAGGGGTACAGAGGTTGCAGGAAATGCTGGGTATGATCGAACCAGTGCGATCGCCTGCCACCCAGACCAAGCCCGCTGAAGAAGCCACAGCAACCTCCGAACCCCAAAAGCCCCAACCCGAAGAACCCCAAACCGAAACCAGCGGCCATACTGATCCTGAGCCAGTTGTAGAAGCAGAAAATCTAGCCGTGAATGGTAGACAAGCCGAAACCCACTCTCCAGAAACAACAGTCGATGCTAAGAAAAATCAGCCAGAGGAACGACCAGTGGTCAAGGTTGCTTCCCCCTTACCAAACCTCAACCGTCCCAAATACCTTCTAGCTGGTGCAGGGGCCATTCTGGCGGGGATGCTACTAAGCTTTGGGCTATGGCGATACCAAGAATACCGTAATACTGTGGCCGCCATAACCCTACGCGACCAAGGGTTACAAAGCCTTGAGAAAAAAGACTACACGGCTGCGATTAGTGCCTTTAGCCAAGCTCTACAGCTTGACCCCAAGAACCCGACTATCTATGGCAGTCGGGGCAATGCTTACTATGATGCGGGGGATTTTGCTGCGGCGATCGCCGATTATAGCAGCGTAATTGAATTACAGCCGGGAAACACCAGCGCCTACTACAATCGGGGCTTAGTCTACTTTGACCAAGGTAACTACCAAGCAGCTATCAATGACCTTACCATTGCACTCCAGGTACAGCCCCACGATGCTGATGTGCTGTACAAGCGGGGAGTCTCCTACTACCAAGTCAAAAATTACCAGGCAGCGATCGCGGACTTTGACAAGCTAATCCGCCTCAACCCTAAAGATGACCGGGCCTGGTCAGCTAGAGGTCTAGCTTTTGCTGGGCAGAAGGAAGAACAGAAAGCCATGGACGATTACACCCAGGCAATCAACCTAAATCCCAAGGACAGCAAAACTTTTTATAATCGAGGGCGGCTACGGGCCCAAATTGGCGACAACGCTGGTGCTCTACAAGACTATAATCAAGCCTTGGCAATTACCCCCCAGGATGTTGATGCCCTGACTAACCGCTGTAGTGTCAATATTGCCCTGAATAATCACCCAGATGCAGTGAGCGATTGCACCGCGGCGATCAATCTCCAACCCAATAATGCGGTGGCTTTCAACAACCGCTGTATTGCCCACTTTAATCGGCGGGAACACCAAAATGCGATTCGTGATTGTACCCAAGCACTGCGTCTCAATCCTAGTAGTGACCAAGCTTATAGTAATCGGGGTGATGTGCGGCGGGATGTGGGCGATCGCACCGGGGCCCTAGCTGACTACAGCGAAGCCATCAAAATCAACCCCAACAATAGTTTCACCTACACTAGCCGGGCTAACGTCCGCCGCGACCTAGAGGACTGGCGGGGAGCCATAGACGACTACAGCCGTGCCTTGGCCCTTAATCCCAATAATGCCGCGGCTCTCTACGGTCGGGGATTAGCCTACAGCCGGATTTCCGGTAGCCGCGACCAGGCCCTAGACGATCTCCAGAGGGCAGCCAAGATATTTTTAGACAACGGGCAAATTAATGCTTACCAAGAGGCAGTAGCCCAGGGTAATCGGATTCGAGTTGCCCCACCCCCCAGCCCCAATTAGAACTGTCGGCTAAAAAAACTCCCAAAACGGGAGTGAAGTTTGTAGGGGTAATAGCGGGATATCTATTGTCAACTAGACTTACTTGTCGGATTTGAAGTTATCCAACCATTGCCGGACTTGCTCCGCAGCGATATCACGACCACCCAAACCAAAGGCCAGGGCGATCGCCACTGCGATCGCCCCTAGAAGCAGACCAAAAGCCAAGTTCACAATGTCGCTAGCAATGCCCATCTGCTGTAAAGCCATAGCTGATACTAGGGCAATGATTGAAACGCGGGCAGCTTGACCAACAATTTTTGCTTGGCGGTTGTTGGAGCTAGAGATGATGCTGAAGGCTAGATTAGCCAGGTATAAGCCGATCGCAAACACCACCACCCCAGACAGCACCCGGCCAGCCACAACAGTTAAGCCAGAAATAATTTGAGTCAAGGCATCAAACCGGAGCACATTGGTAGCAGCGATCGCCCCAAACAAAACCACCCCCACCCAGGCAATTACCCCAACAACTTCTGAGGGGGTGCGACCCGGAGACGTAGTAGATTCAGGACTAGCCTCCTGCTTTGGTTCAGGTACACCCAACCACTGGAATACGTTATTAAATCCAATGCCAGTGAGGACACTAGTTACCAATTCCGAGACAAATTGACCAATAACGTAGGCAATTCCCAAAATTAAGATAGCCGTAAAAATCTGGGGAATTGCATTGAGAATCTGGGTGAGCATCGACACCGCTGGCCCAGAAATAGCCTGGATCTGGAGGGCATTGAGGGCGGCGATCGCCGTAGGAATTAAAATCAGCACATATACCAGAGTGCCAGTAATCCCTGAGAGGGACTGTTGAGGCTGAGATAGGCCAAATTTTGCCCCCAAGCGATCAGCTCCAGTAGCAATCAGTAGATTGGTAACTACCCGACGGACAACCTGGGCAATCAGCCAACCTGCACCACCAATTAAAACCGCAGCCAAGATATTGGGTAATACCGAGAGGATTTGATTGAGCAACTGCTGTACAGGTTGCAGGGTACCTTGAAGTTCTAAGGTACTGAGGATTGAGGGGAGAAAAAGTAGGAAAATAAACCAATAGAGAGCATTGCCGAGGGTTTCAGTTAAGGAAAATTGCTCAGCCCCTTCGACCTGTTCACCGAGGCGGCTATCTAGCCCCAGCACCCCCAAGCCTCGGATCACCACTAACTTAGTAATGGTGGCTAAGACCCAAGCGACGGCAATCAAGATAATTGCCCCAAACAATTTGGGTAAAAATATAGTTACTTGGGAGAGCAGATTTTTAATCGGCTCTGATACGGCTGTTAACTGAATTGTCTGGAGGAAGGCGACTATAGCAAAAAGCATAATCACCCAAAACACTAGACCACCGACCCAGCTCTCGACCGGGATTTGACTTTGTTGTTGTCCTGAAATCCAACTGGCGATCCTGTTGTCTAGATTAGTTTTTTTCAAAAGCCCTTTGGCAATGGCCGCAGCAATGATCGCGACAATATAGCCGACTACTAAGGCAGCGATTCCCAAAATCAAGTTCAGGAGATTCTGCCCAGCTAAGGTCTGCAAGCCTGCTAAAATATCGGTTTGAGCAAGCAAGTAACCGTTTGGCCAATGTGGGCTGGACTGGTGCAGTAGCACACCAACTTGTACAAGCTGTGCCATACCTGATGCATCCGGTAGGATTAAATAACTTGCTTTGGATTTTAAGGGTATAAGTGCTTGGCAAAGATTAATTTCCAGTTAAATTTAATGACAGCTTAAGAATACCCGGATCAGCTGATTGGTTATAAAAGTCAGCTAAGAGCACCTTGCCTAAGCTTGGAAATAGGTAAATTCTGTCATCTTGCCTTTGCCTATGTTAGGGTGGACTTTAATTAAAAACTAAGCTTAGGGAAAATCTGCCAAAACGTGGAGGCGATCGCGCAACTACTACTCAAAGAACTCCGGCAGCACACTAAAGCCAAGGAGAAAGACTGCTCCCCAGTAGCAGCAAGGCTGGCCAAGGAAGTGCAGCGCATCTGTGAGATGAGCCAGCGTATCCAGCAGTCTGGGGAAGTGGAACTTTGGGCCTATAAGTTGGCCCGCCATCGCCTTACCCAATGCCTTCATTACTATCAAATGGGGTCTAGGCGCGGCCGGGCAGAGCTACACAGCAACCTCAGCGCCATTATCTACCGCTACATTAGCGTTCCCAAAACTGTCACCAGCTATCAAGTGCGCCTAGGTTTGATTGAGGATTTTCTCCAGGGCTTTTATAGTGAATCCCTAAAGGTATTCCGGGAACAAAATCAACTGGATGCTAAGTACACGCCCCGGACTCTTTTGGAATTGGCTGAGTATATGGCTTTTGTGGAGCGCTATGCCAAGCGGCGGATTCCCTTACCGGGGAGGCGATCGCAGCAACTGATTATCCTGAGGGCCCAGACTTTCTCCCAGCAACAACCCCCCGAAACTTCGATCGATATGGACATGGCCGCAGGCAGCGGCGGCTACGAGGGGGAATCTCCCACCCACGAAAGCACAATTCAGCAGGTCCGGGAAAGTATGGTCAGCAGCGACAGCGACCCCTTGGCTGCCAATGTCCGCCAAGCGATCGTCGATGAACTCCTCAAATACCTAGAAGACCAAGGGCAAAAAGAATGTGCTGACTACTTTGTCTTGCGGATGCAAGACCTGCCCACCAACGAAATCGAGGCAATTTTGGGACTAGACCCCAGGAAACGTGATTACCTCCAACAGCGATTTAAGTACCACTTAATCCGGTTTGCCCTCTCCCACCGTTGGGAGCTAGTCCACCAATGGCTAGAGGCAGATCTAGATAAAAATCTCGGCCTAACCGTGAGTCAATGGCAGAGTTTCCAAACCCAACTGACTACCCAGCAAGCTAGAATCCTCAAGCTAAAGCAACAGGGCAAAGCTGATCCAGAAATTGCCCAGGCCGTATCGGCCACAGTCAACCAAGTACAAAAAACCTGGTTTAAAACTTTAGAATTAGCGTGGAATCTCCGTAATTCCACTTTGTCCGGATCAAAATCCTCTGGCCATGAATAAAGACCTAGACACAAATTCCGATGATATACTGAACCGCGCCCTTAACTGGCTGCGGACATGTCCGGTTGAGTCCTCAGCTCCAGATGCTGAAGAAGTGGACATCCTAGAGCACGAAGACCTCAGTATATTTCCAGATATCGACCGTATGGGTCAAGATACCGCCACTGACCCATCAGGGCCGCAGTTACCGCAGCAACCTAATCCTAATCATGGAGAAATTCCAACCGTGGAAAACCGTTTCTATACCCTAATAAAAGATCGTCTGCAAATTGAGATTGCCGATCGCTTGCCCCTATTTCCTTGGGAAAGCTCGCTAATGGACTATGAAACCGAACTAGATAGCCCCCTAGAGCAATGGCTACCCCAACTGCTCCAGTTGCCCTACCGGGTACCGGAAGATATTTTGGTTCAAATCTTGCAGGCTTGCTTGGGTGTAGTGGCCAACCTGGAACCCCAAGTGGCTAAGCTGGTCAAGGCCGTTGACTTTTTGTTCCCAGGGGACATGGATCTGAGCGATCGCGCCTACCAAGTCATGCCAGTACGTGATGCTGGAGAAGTATTGTCAGCGGATCTCGACTACACCACCGCCGATTACACCCAGCAAAAGCTAATTTCCCTGCTGACAGCCAAGGAAATCCTCCAGCGCTTGACCCTAGTGGTCGGGGCCCGGCAACGGCGGCAGCACAAGCAGTGGCAGACCAGCGACGGCAATATTGATATCCTCTTGCAATATGTGGAATCATCGGGTCGGGTCAGATTAGAAGTCTGGCTACCCAACGGCGGCCGGATTACCATTGCTACCCCTACAGGCCCCGTTTCTGTGGATAGCAACTGCTCCGGCCGATGGACCAGTGAATTGACCAACCTAGTGCCGGGCCGAGTCTATCCCTTAACAATTCAACTGTCCCAAGCTGAACAGGTGCCCCTGCGTTTTGCGATCGGCACAGCCAACTAGTCGAGCCAAAAGAATTCAGTTAGGCTAGAGGAGTCCTCTTCTTAACGGTTTCTATGCGGCAAGTCAGGCTTTCCCCTTGGCAACAATTTCAAACCTACATCCACTCCTTTCCAAAGCCCATCCCAGAAGATTCGGTGGGCTTGAGAATTTTAGTACAGCTACTGGTGACGGTGGGTATCATCGCCACTGATTTGGCGGCCGATACCCAGATGTCTGCGTGGGCTGTACCTATAAGTTTTGTGGGAGCAATTTGGTCTTACTACCGGCGCAGGCACAACAATATGGCCGTTAAATTCATACTGGCCATTTTTATGCTGGTGGCATTGGTCTTTTTTTTTAATAATCTCCGCCTAAACCTCAACGATACACGATTAGTTTTGGCTGAGTTATTGGTGCAGATTCAAGTTCTCCACACTTTTGATTTACCTCGCCGCAAGGACCTGGGCTATTCGATTACGATCGGCATTATTCTCTTGGGGGTAGCAGGCACTCTCTCCCAGACCATGGCTTTTGCCCCAGTGCTGCTCCTGTTTCTAACTTTGGCATTGCCAGTATTAATTTTGTACTACCGAGCGAGCTTGGGTTTAGCACCAATGGGCCGCTGGCGGGCTAATAAACTGCCCAGCTACCTATCCCTAAAAAATTTGGGGATATTTTGGGGGATTACCTTGAGCCTGGGGCTGGTGATTTTCCTGGTGATGCCCCGTTTTCCGGGCTATCAACTCCAGACTTTTCCGGTGGGTACGCCGACCAATATTGATGAGTCGCAGGTGCAAAACATGGAACAGGGGGTGGTTAACCCTGGTTATCGGGCTGGGGATGTGAATCAATCCCAGGGAAGGGGCCCAGGCCAGGTAGACAGCCGATCGTACTATGGCTTCAACAGTCGCGTGAACCAAAATCTGCGCGGTCAGTTGACCCCCCAAGAGGTGATGCGGGTGCGTTCCCAAGCGCCGGGGTTTTGGCGGGTGTTGGCCTTTGATCGCTACACAGGTCAAGGCTGGGAGATTTCGCGCGATCGCCAAATCCTGAGAATTCAACGGCCGGGCTGGACCTATCGATTTTTCATTGCACCGCCCAGCACCAAAGCTAAAACCCGTGAGGTGGTGCAGAGCTATACGGCTGTCTCTGACCTACCCAATGTAATTCCAGCCTTGAGCCATGTCCGGGAGGTGTTTTTCCCGACCTTGGAGATTGGGGTCGACCCAGAGGGGGGCTTGCGATCGCCCTTGGGATTAATTAATGGCTTTACCTACAGTGTGATCTCGGATGTAGCCTACCGCAACCAAACCGAACTAGAGCAGGCGGGCAGCAATTACCCTGAACTAATTTCCCGCTACTATCTGCAAGTGCCGCCGGAAAACCTAGGCCGCATCCGCCAACGCACCGAAGAAATTCTGGCTAAATCGGCCAAACCCTTGACTAATCCTTACCAAAAGGCTCTTTACCTGGCCCAGTATCTCAAGCAGAATTTCCGAATTGACCCCCAGATGCCCTTTCTCAAAGATGATGAAGATCTGGTGGAGGCATTTCTATTTCGTTACGAGGGAGGCCTACCGGATCACTTTGCCACAGCTTTGGTGGTGATGCTCCGGGCGATCGGCATTCCCGCCCGGCCCGTGGCGGGCTTTGCCTCTGGGCAATTCAACCCCTTTACCGGTTACTACACTGTGTTTAATACCGATGCCTTTATGATGGCAGAGGTGTTCTTTCCCCAGTACGGCTGGTTTTACTTCAATCCGATTCCAGGGATGGAACTAGTGCCCCCTTCCGTTGAGGAAGACCGCACCTTCGGGCTATTGGGGCAGTTTTGGAATTGGGTGGCCAGTTGGCTACCCTCCCCAGTCAGTGCTCTTTTTGCCTACATCTGGGAGACCATAGCCAGGGCAATTACCTTTATTTTTTCTGGGTTGTGGGGTTTGGTATTTGGCAGTTGGCTGGGGCTACTCATGGGTCTATTGGGGGCTGTAGTAGCAGCCTTTGGAGCTTGGTTGGCTGCCCAATACTGGCTGCTGTGGCAGGAGCACCTACGCCTTAGCCATCTGCCACCGGCGGAGCGAGTTTACCAACAACTCCTCAAGTTGCAAGCCCGCCAAGGTTGGGCAAAGCGGCCGGCCCAGACTCCTTTGGAGTATGCAGATTTTTGTCGAGTTAACCTAGATGACCAGACAGCAGCGGCTGTGGCTGAAATTTCACGCAGCTATGTGGCTTGGCGGTATGGTCAACGACCTGTGGATATTATGCAGATGCGATCGCATCTCCAACAGTTGCAAAAAAACCAATCTCCCCTAAAACGACTAGCAAATCAACTCCAAGAGCTATTCCGTCGTCGTGGGTAATCTCAGCAGACTGGCCCAGCTCCTACCAAGTAGCGTTTCTGCAGGGCTAGCCGGGCCTGCTCACGATCGTCGAAGGGAATATTTTTCTGCCCCAGGGTCTGGTAGCCCTCGTGGCCCCGGCCAGTAATCACAACTGTATCGCCGGGCTGGGCCTGGGCGATCGCCAGGTGAATTGCTTTGGCTCGGTCTTTTTCAACAAGGGGGCAAACCTGGGGAGCAACTCCCGCTAAGATATCCCGGATAATTTGTTCTGGGTCTTCGGCTCTGGGGCTATCGGAGGTCAGCACCACTAGCTCGGCTAGGCGGGTGGCGATTTCCCCCATAATTGGGCGCTTGGTACGATCACGGTCACCCCGACAGCCAAAAACACAAATTAACCGCCCAGGGGTAAACATGCGAATAGCTGTAAGGAACTTTTCCAAACCGTCCGGGGTGTGGGCATAGTCTACCACCACCTTGATATCTTGGCCAGAGTTAATTTCCACCTGTTCCATCCGCCCTGGGATGCCGGGAAAATCCGGTAGAACCTCGGCAATTATCGATAGATCCACACCCAAGCAGAGGCTGGCTCCCACGGCCCCCAGGAGGTTTTGGAGATTAAATTGCCCCACTAGCGGTGAATGAAAAGCGATCGCCCCCATGGGAGTGTGTAGCTTGCCAGTTACCCCATGGGCGGTGTAGTGAAGATTGCTTGGATATATTGCCGCTTGGGGATTTTCTAGGCTATAGGTCCAGACTTGCCCTGGGGGAATGCCCTTAGCTAGGCGCAGGCTGTAGGGGTCATCTAGATTGACGATCGCCCTGCCCCTGAGGTACTCTTCCCCAAACAGCATTGCCTTGGCTTGAAAATAGTTTTCCATGTTAATGTGGAAATCTAAATGATCCTGAGTGAGGTTGGTAAAAACTGCCACATCAAAAGGACAGCCCAAGACCCGACCCTGCACTAGGGCATGGGAACTCACTTCCATGACTGCGTGGGTAGTACCAGCCGCCACAGCCGCTGCTAACTTTTTGTGCAACTGATCCGCTGGGGGAGTAGTATTGATCGCACTTTCGATGTGGTTGTGCCAACGTACATACAAGGTGCCCAAAAGAGCTGTAGCACGACAGGAATGCTGTAAAAAAAATTCAATTAAATGGGTGGTGGTGGTTTTGCCGTTGGTACCAGTTACTCCGACTAGCTTGAGCTTAGTGGCTGGGTAGCCATAGAAGCGGGCAGTAATCTGGGCACAGGCTTGGGCCATATCTCCACTACTAAATACAGCTTCCCCTTGGGGAGGAACTGTGCTGAAGGCCGCAGGAGAGATCAAAGCCGCAATAGCTCCCCGGGCGATCGCCCCAGGCCAGAACTCTCCCCCATCAACTCGGCTGCCGGGTATCCCCAAAAATAAATCCCCCGGCTGGCAGCTTTGGGAGTTGGTAGATATACCCGTAACGTCGGCTTCTAGGGCAGGATGAGACGAACCGGCAGCGATCGCTCCCAGCAATTCACCTAGATTCATGGGCTTTCAAAATACTTGAGATATTCGTCAACCCCAGTCTACCAACAGGTAGGAATTTTCCTGCCCACCTAAAGGATGAGTTGTGTAGCGATTCCCTGAGAAGCTAGATATTACCCTAACTTTGTTTCAGGGACGGGGCCGTGGCCACGGGTGCCTTGTCAACCAGGGATGGGACTGATGCCCGTAAATGCTGAGTTAGCTGGGCCGTGGTGGCATCGTAAATATTGGTCAATAGCTTGGGGTAAAGCCCAATTCCAATAATCGGCACAAGCAGACAGGCAATGATGAAAACCTCCCTAGGTTCAGCATCCCTGAGGACCTCATGCTTGACTAGTTCTTGATTTTCATTGCCGTAGAAAATCTCCCGCAGCATCGATAGCAGGTAAATGGGAGTGAGGATAACTCCGACTGCCATGAGGGCAATGACAATGATTTTGAAAGTACTGGTGTAGGCATCACTGTTGGCAAAGCCAATAAATACCATCAACTCAGCCACAAAGCCACTCATTCCCGGTAAGGCTAAGGATGCCATGGAGCAGGCCGTAAACATAGCGAAAATTTTCCCCATTTTCTGGCCCACGCCGCCCATTTCATCGAGCATGAGGGTGTGGGTGCGATCGTACGTCGCCCCGACTAGGAAAAACAAACTAGCCCCAATCAAACCATGGGAGACCATTTGCAGCACAGCACCACTCAAGCCCAAGTTAGTAAAAGAGGATATGCCAATCAGCACAAAACCCATGTGGGAAATTGATGAGTAAGCAATTTTACGTTTTAGGTTGCGCTGGGCAAAGGAGGTCAAAGCTGCGTAAATAATATTGACTACCCCTAAAATCACTAAAATTGGGGCAAAGGTAGCATGGGCATCGGGTAGCATTCCTGCATTCATCCGGACTAGGGCATAGCCGCCCATTTTCAGGAGGATTCCGGCCAAAAGCATGTGTACTGGAGCGGTGGCTTCCCCGTGGGCATCCGGCAGCCAAGTGTGTAGGGGAAAGATGGGCAGCTTGACGGCATAGGCAATCAATAAAGCTGCGTACAGCAGCAGTTGCAGGTTTTGGGTATAGTCCTTGGCAGCGATCGCCCGCATATCAAAGGTGACATTATCGCCATAAAAAGCCATGGCCAAAGCCGCCAGCAAGATAAACAGAGAGCCACCAGCGGTGTAAATAATAAACTTGGTAGCGGCATAGAGGCGCTTTTTGCCGCCCCAGATCGACAGCAGCAGATACACAGGGATCAACTCCAATTCCCATACCAGGAAAAACAGCAACATATCCTGGACTGCAAATACAGCAATTTGACCACCGTACATGGCCAGCATCAGAAAATAAAATAATTTTGGCTTGAGGGTCACAGGCCAGGAAGCCAAAATAGCCAAGGTGGTGATAAACCCAGTCAGCAAAACTAGGGGCATAGATAGGCCATCAACGCCCACCGACCAATTGAGATCAATTTGGGGAATCCAGGCATAGCTCTCCACCAATTGGAGTTCGGGATTACTGAAATCGTAATAGTTAAAAAATGCGTAAACAATTAAAGAAAAGTCAATCAGTCCTACCACCAAGGAGTACCAGCGTACAGTTTTGCCATCCCGGTCGGGGATCAATGGCACTAAAAGAGCTGCCACGATCGGCAACAAAATAATTACTGTTAACCAAGGAAAATTACTAGTCATCATGGTTATAAGGAGAATTGTGAAAGGGTGCATGTCAGCCCTCACCCTAGATCTCTCTCCCAAGTTAGCAGAGGGGCTAACTCCCCCTAGCCCTTTTTGGGAGAAGCGGCTGGGGGTTAAAAGTGACATGCTCCCAAATTGTGAAATGCAGACTGGCCACTCAGCCAAGCTATCCTCAAAAAGTTAAAATGGGGAAATTTTTAACAATATTTCCCCATTATTTGCCACTAAATTTAACCTTTGGTCTAGGTGACCCCAGAGAAGACCACTAGCCCCAAGACTGCGGCAAACAGCACCAGGGCATAGAACTGGGCCCGACCGTTTTCTAGGTATTTCAGGGCTTCGCCAGAAAAGAGAGTGGCTAAACCGGTGAGATTGACCACTCCATCGACCACCCGATAATCTACCTCCATAACTTGGCGGGCAATCCGGCGCAGACCCAGAACAAAGACATAGTAGTAAATGTCATCAAAGTACCATTTGTTTAGGGAAAACTGATACAGGGGCTGGAAGCGTTGGGCGATCGCCTTCACATCCACCTTACCCTGGAGGTAAGCAAGGGCCGCTAGGGTGATCCCCACCAGAGCGATACCTACAGAGTTACCAGCCATGATCAGAAATTCACTCCAAGCAAATTCAGCCGCCTCCCCAGTTCCAAAGTGGATAAATCCCTCAAACAGGTTGTTAAAAGGAGTCCCCACCAAGCCGATCGTCATGGATGGAATCGCCAACATCACCAAAGGCAGGGTCATTGTCCAAGGAGATTCATGGGGTTCCGAGTCGTGGTGGGGTTCATCCCTATGCATAGCTCCGGGGCCAAAGCTAGGGACTGCTGCACCCAATAGCTGTTGACGGATCTCCATATTGTTGCCGCGAAACTCCCCTTCAAAGGTCGAGAAGTACATACGGAACATGTAAAAAGCAGTAATGCCAGCAGTCGCCCAGCCGATCGCCCACAGGGCTGGGTTAGACTCAAACGCCAAACTCAGAATTTCATCTTTAGACCAGAAGCCAGCTAGGGGGGGAATTCCACAGATCGCGATCGTTCCCACCAAAAAAGTTGCCGCCGTAATCGGCATGTACTTGCGTAGGCCGCCCATTAGACGCATATCCTGGGCCAGTAATGGATTATGGCCGACCACTGCCTCCATACCGTGGATCACCGAGCCGGAACCCAAAAATAGCATGGCCTTGAAATAGGCGTGGGTCATCAGATGGAATAACCCAGCACTATAGCCCCCGATTCCCATGGCCATGACCATGTAGCCCAACTGGGAAATGGTCGAGTAGGCTAGGCCTTTTTTGATGTCATTTTGGGTAATGGCGATCGTCGCCCCCAAGAACGCCGTAAATGCACCCGTCCAAGCAATCACCTGCATTGCCCCAGGCACCTGCTCAAACACAGGGTACATCCGGGCAATCAAAAACACCCCAGCCGCCACCATAGTAGCCGCGTGGATCAAAGCAGAAATTGGGGTCGGGCCCTCCATGGCATCTGGAAGCCACACGTGGAGAGGGAACTGGGCAGATTTGGCCACCGGGCCCAAAAAGACTAACACCGCCAACACCGTGGCCAGCAGGGTACTGACCTGCCCTGTATTTAGGAGATATCCTAACCGCTCGCCCATGATCTCAAAGTTAAAGCTCTGGGTCGCCCAGTATAGGCCTAAAATCCCCAACAGCAGACCAAAGTCCCCGACGCGGTTGACCACAAAGGCCTTTTGGCAGGCTTCGGCCGCAGCGGGGCGATCGTACCAAAACCCGACCAGTAGGTAGGAGCAGACCCCCACCAACTCCCAGAAAATATAAACCTGCACTAAATTGGGGCTAACCACCAGCCCCAACATCGAAAAGCTAAATAAACTCAAATAGGCGTAAAACCTGACATAACCGGGATCATGGGCCATGTAGCCATCGGTGTAGATCATCACCAGAAAAGCCACAGTGGTTACGATCGTCAACATCAACGCCGACAGATGATCGATCACATAGCCCATACTCAGATGGAAATCCCCCGCCGATGCCCACTCCAAGCTATAAACAAAGGGCAGATGGCCTTGGAGTTGGCTCCAGAGCAGGGCAAAGGAGTAGCCCATAGCAACCCCCAAACAGGTGATAATCACCACAGCATTGAACTGCCGCAGACGATTAGTTGCTTGATTTAGAGAAATCAAACCCAACCCCACGAGGGTCGCAGCCGCCAAGGGCAGCACTGGCACAAGCCAAGCATATTGATAAAGCGGTTCCATCACGATAGACACCTAATAAAATGCAACATTGACAACTCCTCTGCTCACCTCAAGGAACAGGAAGGTATAGAGGGCCCCAAGCCTTACGACTTGAGCACCTGCCCTATGACCTTAAAACTAAATCCTCAAAGGCCACTGCACAGGTCTTAACGGCGTATCTCGCCGCATAGCTGTAATTTACCTAGGTTTATGTTACTTTGTCCGGGGCAGCAGCATCAAAAAATACCACTTAGCCACAAAATCTCCCCGAAATCACCCACAGTTAACCCAGAGTCAACCTAAAACACCCAAAACTGTAATATGACCCCAGCCCAGCCCTGAAGCAACTTGAGCTAAGCAGCTCATACTCCCCTAAATCAATAAAACCAGTTGACTCTAGTGATCGTTAAGCCATAAATTAACCACAGGAACCAAGAAATTTGAAAAGTCTCAGCTTCCAGACCCCAAATTGGCTAAAATTGCCACCAGCCTCAACCGCTCCAATTGGCTTGGGAAAGTGTATCATCCTAAAACCAATACTTTTCAGATCATCCAAATTCTTGCCAATATTTTCTTGAGATAGGGGTGAACCTATGACTTCCTGTGAGTTCAGACCGGGGCTAGAGGGAATTCCCGCCGCCCAATCCAGCATCAGCTATGTTGATGGCCAACGGGGCATCCTAGAATACCGAGGAATTTCTATTGATGAACTAGCTGAAAAAAGTAGCTTCTTGGAAGTTTCTTACTTACTGATCTGGGGAGTCCTGCCCAGCAAGGCTGAACTCAAGGAATTTGAAACCGAAATCCGCTACCACCGCCGCATCAAATATCGCATCCGCGACATGATGAAGTGCTTCCCCGAAACCGGCCATCCCATGGATGCTCTCCAAGCTTCAGCCGCTGCCCTAGGACTGTTCTACTCGAAACGTGACCTAGAGGATCACCACTATATTCGCCAGACGGTGGTGAGACTGCTGGCCAAAATTCCCACCATGGTGGCAGCATTCCAACTAATTCGCAAAGGCAATGACCCGGTACAACCAAGGGATGATTTACCCTACGCCGCCAATTTCCTCTACATGCTCAACGAAAGGGAGCCAGACCCCCTGGCCGCTAGGGTGTTTGACATCTGTTTGACTCTCCACGCTGAGCATACGATGAATGCTTCTACTTTTAGTGCCAGGGTGACTGCCTCTACCTTGACTGATCCCTACGCGGTGATTGCTTCGGCGGTGGGTACCCTGGCTGGGCCCCTGCATGGGGGAGCCAATGAGGAAGTTTTGTCTTTGCTTGAGGAAATTGGCTCGGTGGAAAATGTCCGCCCTTGGCTAGAGAAGACCTTGGAGCGCAAGGGAAAGATTATGGGGTTCGGGCACCGTGTTTACAAAGTTAAAGACCCCAGGGCGACGATTTTACAGCAGTTGGCCCAGCAGCTATTTGATAAGTTTGGCCAGAATAAATATTACGGTATTGCCTTGGAGTTAGAGAAGGCCGTTGAAGAAAAGCTTGCCCATAAGGGAATTTATCCAAATGTGGATTTCTATTCTGGGCTGGTCTACAGTCGCTTGGGTATTCCTACGGATCTGTTTACTCCGGTGTTTGCGATCGCCCGAGTAGCAGGCTGGCTGGCCCACTGGAAAGAACAACTAGAGGCAAACCGCATCTATCGACCAACTCAGGTCTACACTGGGCATCACCAACAAAGCTATGTGCCGATCGAGCACCGAGACTAGCTCTCGCCATAGCGGACTAGCCAACAGTAAGCCACAATCAACATCGCAGTCACCGCTAGACCCTCCGCCCAAAAGAAACCAAGGAAATCACTGAGGGTTCCTAGGGGTGGTATCCCCGGCTGAATATTGCGGATTGCCGGCAGAGCAAAAGTTAGGGTGGCCATGTAGGTAAACATCCCAGTTTCTGGCATTCTGCCCTTGCTATAAACTACGATCGCCTGGATTAAAACAATAATCGATACAATCCACATCCCTAAACCAATAAAAATAGCGAAGATAATACTAGTCCACGATCGCCTAATTGCCAAATTAAACCCCAGATAGCTTTCCGTATTTTCATTGAGCGCTACAGGCGTAATGTAAAAACCTGGTACATTTCCCCAAATATTGACTCTAGTAGGAATACCAGCTTGAGATGAAGTGTTATCTTTTAACTCCAACTCTAAAAAAGCCATGTGGCGGTCAAACGGATAATCATTAAATACTCCATCATAAATACTAACAATTACATCTACTGGCTCCATGACTGTCTGAGCATTAAATACCCGCTCTGGTCTCCCAGCTGATGAGTTAATTTCCAACTTGATAGCCTTACTGAGTTTGTTTGCTCCGGCATTTAAATTCCCCATGGGAAACATTTGCAATCGTCCAGACACATCTCCACGAATTGGCTCAATATTAACTATTTTTACAGTGGCATCAATGTAATTTTCTCCAACATTTGGAGAATTATAATCAGCAAAACTACGGTTAGATTCACTTAAATATAATAAAAGAACAGCTATAAAAGACAACACAAATAAAGCAATAAAAATTCCAAATTTGGTAGCTTGCGGTAAGTTTCTTGTCATAGGTATTCTAATTTCATTCGATTTTTTCTTTTAATTAAGAAATTTACAAACACTGCTCAACAAAAATCATCAGTAGAGTAAAAGAACGGAATTTTCGGGTGAAATCAGCCATAGGGTGGAATATGTTAAGTAGACATTCTACAATCATGCCAGTATAAGAATAGTTTACACAACTTATATTTTTGAAAACCAGCTTGTAAGACCATCATTCGGGATAATTCATCCTATGGATGTATAGATAAGCTATTCAGATATATAGGGGGATTTCTGTACTTTTATACAGTATTTTTCATATCTATATCTGCTTGGCACACTTAAAACAACTGAGCTGTATCAATCATAAATGAGCTGCTCAAGTACAGAAGTGTTGAATCTTGATGGTAAAACTTTACAATTCAGGCATTGAAGCAGCGAGCCAAAAATTGACAATAAATGCAATAAAGTGCTTAATCTTGTACTGGAAATAGAACACATGAACTAAAAATTGCAGCGATTTTCTGGTGTTAAGCTAGCGTTCAACACTTCTGGCTCAGATAGAAATTTAACATTGCCTACAATATTATTTCTGATCCAGGATTGCCATGTTATCTTTTATGCTTCCATCGAATTAGTTAATTTACCGAAAAATTACTGTGACTGAGTTTCCTGAGTCACACAAAATCAACCACAGTCAACAATCCCTAACATAATAGGCTATCAATTTCTATCCTGGGTAAAGGCTAAATTCAGGTTTTCTGGGGTAAATATCTCTGCCGTTGGCCCATAGGCGAGGATGGTGCGATTTACTAAGACCACTTGGTCGCAGAAGGTA
>Ga0272446_1002142_pt1 | contig 27560 bp, 19 predicted proteins | sample YNPCB0061_FD_194587 | JGI IMG/M metagenome (GOLD analysis project Ga0272446, IMG submission 194587) | Hot spring microbial mat communities from Yellowstone National Park, WY, United States - YNP-CB-006-1 | ecosystem: Environmental > Aquatic > Thermal springs > Hot (42-90C) > Sediment | place...
GGAGAGGTGTTCGTCTCTGGCGGGGAAGGTGCGCCGGGTCTTTTGGCGAATGCCGGAAACGCTTGTTTGAATGTGCCGGGCCTCGTTGGGCTGGACAAATGAAGTTCCTTCGGCATGCATCGGGTAAGGCTGCATGCCGAAAACCGATAGCCTCCCCGGAGCGGGTATGGCCTTTGTCCAGCCTTACGAGGCCGGGCACATGAGTTCGTTTTCGGCTTCGCCAAACAGATCCGGTGCACCTGAACCAGCCACGACGGGCCTTTCTTCCGGGGTGGCACCAACCATGCCTCATCCGCCCGATACCGCCACGGCATTTTCATGGACGGGGGCGGCTCTCATCATCAGGGTTTAATGAAAGGACTTTGACGGGGCCCCGACCGCGTCGTATCCGGGTTTTCGTTCAGCCACTGCCTACGATCCGCCGATCAGCCGCTCCCGAACTTCCTGGGGTGGAAGGGGGAATATCGAGAAGGCCTCCCTGTATCCCACGCCGTTTGCGAAAACGGATACCGTTTGGCTGCGATCGGCCTTGGTGTATCCGGCGCAAATGGATGCCGCAAGCCGAAGCATGGCGGCGTCTTCCGAAAACCCCGGCAGAACGGCCGTAGGGCCGGGAATTCCTTGGGTCTTGAGAACCACGTCGAGCGACGGATCCACATACCGGACAAGCTCCTCGTTTTCGTCCCGCGTTCTGCCGACGATGAGCCGTGTTGCGGCGCTCAGGCGAAAATGCCTTCCATACCTCAACAGGTGGAGTTCCGACTCCCGATAGACCTTCTGGTGCGCGAAGACATCCCGCAACCGATCCGAATACCCCTTGTCCGTCAGTAGGCATCCGCCTGCAGGAGAGGGATAGTGTCGGATGCCGAATCGTTCGGCAAGGGCCATCTGTTCCTTGCGGCTTCTTCCCGATATCGCCATCAGGCGGTTTCGATCGATCCATCCGTTTTTCTCGGGAATCGTTTCATCGAGAAGCCGGGCGCTCAGAGGACGAACGATGTAGCCGTCCCGACCGGAATGTTTCTCAACATAGCGCAGGGAGGGGCGGGTCTGTGAAAACGGTCGCTGTCCGAGGACTTCTCCGCTGAAGAGAAAATCGAAGTCGTTTGCCTCCATCCATTCCCCTGCGATGCGAAACATCAGGGCATGACAGTCCATGCACGGATTCATGTGCTGACCGTAACCGCAGGGCGGCGCCGTCAGCATGGGAAGATATCGATCCGTGATGTTGCACACCGTCAGGGAGATTCCCAGCAGATCGGCCGCTTTTCTGGCCTTGTCCGCCGAAAAGAAGGGGGTTTCGAAACTGATCCATTCCGTATCGATGCCCTGCTGTCGGAGGATGACGGCGGCGAGCATGCTGTCCAGGCCGCCCGAGCACAATCCGAGAGCGCGGACTTTATTTTTCTTTGGTTTCATGATAGGCTTTCATAGGTGCGTACAGGAGGTCCCGCAGATGGGAGGCGATCGAACCGGTGCTTGAAACGAGTGAACGACATCGTGTTGTGCGAATCGTAGAAATCCTACGGGCATGCTATCCGGATGTCAAGACGCAACTGGATCATGCCGACGCCTTCCAACTGCTGATCGCCACCATCCTCTCGGCCCAATGCACCGATCGCCAGGTGAACCGGGTCACCCCGAACCTTTTTCGGACCTTTCCCGATCCCAGGGCCTTTGCACAAGCCGACCCGGAATTGTTGGAACGCCTCATTCGACCGACAGGATATTTTCGCAACAAGGCCAAACACATTCGCGAATGCGCCCGGGCCATCATCGAACGGCACGAAGGCCGAGTTCCCGATTCGCTCGAAGCACTCGTCGCACTTCCTGGTGTGGGGCGGAAAACGGCCAATGTCGTTCTGGGTGCCGCCTTCGGCCGGCCCACCATCGTGGTGGACACCCATGTCAAGCGCATCGCCAAACGGCTCGGACTGACCGACAGCGACAACCCCACCCGGATCGAAACCGATCTGATGGCCGTCATACCGAAACCGGACTGGAGCGACTTTTCCTTGCAGTTAATTTACCTCGGACGGGAATACTGCATCGCCAGAAGGCCCCGATGTGCCGTTTGCCCTTTGCGGATGCTCTGTCCCTCGAGCCATCGAACAGGATGACGTACCCAACCGCCGAAAGAGGAAGATCATGGATTTCAAAACCATCGCCGGAAATCTCGGCCTGGATGAGGAAGACATCGTCGAAGTCGCCCAACTGTTCATCCAGACAGCCCCCGGAGAGATCGAAAAACTGGTTCAGGCCCAACAGACCATGGATGCCAAACTCGCCGCAGAAGCGGCACACTCCATCAAGGGCTCTTCCAGCACGCTCGGCCTGGATGAAACGGCCAAACTGGCACAGGTCGTCGTCAAGCAAGGCAGGGAAAAGGATCTGGAAGGCCTCAAATCTTCCCTGCCCCGGCTTATCCAAGAACTACAGCATACGGTCGCCTCGTTGAGTCAACAGATCCGAGGCCGAACCGGTTGATTCCATGAACCGGAAGGATACCGCTTTTCCGATGAAACACCGATTGAAGGCGCTGATTCGAAACGCATTGGACCAGGCCGAACGGGAAGGAGCCGTTGCGGCGCCTCCGTCTTGGCCCGACATCGATATCGATGTTCCCAAGATCGAAGCTCATGGAGATTTTGCCAGCAACATCGCCATGGTGCTGGCAAAATCCTTGAAAATGTCGCCCAGAGCCATTGCCCGACTGATCCTGGACCGACTCGACACCGGTGACGGTTTGCTTGCCGGTGCCGAAGCCGCAGGGCCCGGCTTTTTGAATTTCCGCATTTCCGCAAAGGCATGGATCGACGCCCTGCGTGACATCCACCGAAGCGGCGAGCGCTACGGCACAGGAGATATCGGAAAGAACCGCCGCATCCAGGTCGAATTTGTTTCCTCCAATCCGACCGGCCCCCTGCATATCGGACACGGCCGGGGTGCTGCGGTCGGTGACAGCATCGCCAACATTCTGGCAGCCAGCGGCTACGACGTCCAGAAAGAATACTACATCAACGATTCGGGAAGGCAGATTCAGACGCTCGGCAGATCGGTCTTTCTTCGATACCGGCAATTGACCGGAGACCCAGTGTCCTTTCCGGAAGACTGTTACCAGGGCGACTACATTCGGGATATCGCATCGGGCATTCTCCAGGAGCGGGGGGAATCCCTCCTCGAACAACCCGATGAAGCGGCCGTTTCCTTCTGCGCCCGATACGCCGCCTCCCTGATCCTGGAAGACATGCGAGAGGTTCTCGAGCGTTTCGGCGTGCACTACGACTGTTGGTTCAGCGAACAAAGCCTCTACGACAGCGGCAAGGTTGCAGCCATTCTCGATCACTTTCGACAATCGGGAATCATTTACGAACATGAAGGAGCCCTGTGGTTTCGGACCTCGGACTACGGAGACGAAAAGGACCGGGTCGTTGTTCGAAACAATGGTCAGACGACGTATTTTGCATCGGATATCGCCTACCACATCGACAAATTCGAACGAGGATTCGAAACGGTCATCGACGTATGGGGGGCGGACCATCATGGCTACATTCCCCGCATCGCAGCCGCCATCCAAGCCTCGGGGCGCGACAGCTCGCGCTTCAGCGTCATTCTGGTTCAACTGGTCAACCTGCTTCGGGGAGGACGGCCGGTGGCCATGAGCACCCGGGCCGGAGAGTTCGTGACGCTTCGGGAAGTCATGGACGAAGTGGGAACGGATGCCGCCCGGTTCCTCTTTTTGATGCGCAATTCCGATAGCCCGCTCGACTTCGATCTGGAAGTGGCCAAACAGCAGTCGAACGAAAACCCGGTGTATTATGTCCAGTATGTGCATGCCCGCATCTGCAGCATGATCCGCAAGGCGGCAGAGGCAGGCATCGATCGGGTGGCATGGAGCGAAAGCGCCTACACCGTTCTCGACACACCGGAGGATATTCAGCTGATCCGATTCCTGACCCGATATCCGGAAGTGATCGAACGAGCGGCTCGGCATCTTGAACCCCATCGCCTTGCCCACTACCTGATGGACTTGGCGGGGCAGTTCCATGCCTATTACAACAAGCGCCGCGTCCTCACAGACGACATCGATGAAAGCCGCATGCGGCTTTATCTGATGACCGCCGTCCGGCTCGTCATCCGAAACGGCCTTGGCCTGTTGGGTGTCGGAGCGCCTGAAACCATGTAACCGCATGGAACACATCCGGCCGACAGGCGTAGGAGCGGCACCAGAAACCGGTTTCCTGGGTTCGAAGGAAACACGACGAGATTTTTCAAGAACATTTCGGTGGATATCGCAGCAAATCCGCCCGATGAGGCGGAAAAAACGGGGCAACATGGAGAAGAGGGGGATGGCTCATGGGGTTTACGTATCTTGAATCCGAAACGGAACGACAGGAAAACGACAAAAGTGCCGTCATCAAAGTCATCGGTGTCGGCGGAGGCGGCGGAAACGCCATCAACAATATGATCGAGGCCGATATCAAGGGCGTCACGTTCATTGCAGCAAACACCGACGCTCAGGACCTGCAGCGTTGCAAGGCCCCCATCCGAATTCAACTGGGGGAAAAGATGCTCAACGGTTTGGGGGCGGGCTCCGACCCTCAAAAAGGCAGGGAAGCGGCCCTCGAAAGTGAAGACGCACTGCGAAGTGTGCTCGAAGGCGCCAACATGGTGTTTATCGCCTCCGGATTCGGCGGCGGAACAGGGACCGGAGCGTCTCCGGTCATTGCCGAACTGTGCAAATCCATGGGGATTTTGACGGTCGCCGTCGTCACCAAACCCTTCCGTTTCGAGGGCAAGCCCCGAGAACGCGTGGCGGACGAAGGCATCGAGCTGATGCGTCAGCATGCCGATACCGTTATCGTGATCCCCAACAACAAATTGCACAGCGTCGGCACTAAAAACACCCGGATGATCGACATCTTCAAGAAGGCGGACGAAGTGCTGCTCAACTCGGTCAAGGGCATCACCGATCTGATCTACATGCCGGGGTATGTCAATCTCGATTTCAAGGATGTCGAGCGGATCATGTCCAAATCCGGCATGGCCATCATGGGTATCGGATCGGCAAGCGGCGAAAATCGGGCCATTCTGGCCGCAGAACAGGCATTTTCCCATCCGCTTCTGGAAGGCATCAGCATTTCCGGCGCCAAGGGCGTGCTGCTCAACATCACCAGTTCCGAAGACCTTTCCCACGAGGAGATGACCTCGGCGTGCGACCGCATTTATCAGGAAATCGGCGAGAACGATTCTACGGAAATCATCTGGGGATTGATTTACGACAACAGTCTGGGGGAAGAGGTTCGCGTCACCCTGATCGCTACAGGGATCGGATTGCCTGAAGCCAAGCGCAACCTGAAGGTGCTGGCGGGCGGGCGAAGAGCCATTGTCGGAGCCTCACCCGTTGTCGATGAAACGTATGGCGGAAAGGTTCGTCCGGCTCCTGCGATCGACGACGACTACTACGACATCCCGACCATCCAGCGGGCTCAGTTCACGGACAGCGGCGTCGTGCTGAAGGAGGATCTCGAAAACTTCGCTTCCGCGAAAACGAACCTCGACATTCCGACGTTCCTGCGGACACAGCGGTGACCGTTTCATGAAGGATCGCCGACGTTCTGCGTCCCCGAAGGACGCTCCTCGGGAACGGGGCGTCCTTCGGAAGAACTGGCGTGAGACCAGGTACCATGCTGTTCTGGTATATCCGAACACCTATGACGTCGGCATGGGGAATCTGGGGTTTCAAACGGTATACGGCCTGTTCAACCGCATGCCGGAATGGCTCTGCGAGCGGGCCTTCCTGCCTGCCCGACCCGATGCTTCCCTACAATCGATCGAATCGGGAAGGCCTCTGACGGATTTCGATATCGTCGCCTTCTCGATTTCTTTCGAAAACGACTTCGTTCGTGTGCCTACCTTGCTTCGGCAGGCAGGCGTGCCCGTATGGGCGCATCGACGACGCTCCGGCTCCTTCCCCCTGGTGCTGGCGGGGGGTGTGGCCTGTACCCTCAATCCGGAGCCCATCGCCCCCTTCATCGATGTGTTTCTGTTGGGAGAAGTCGAAGAGGTGCTGGATCGATGGGCGGAGGTGTTCGACCAAACCGAAGGATGGTCGATAGACGAGCGGCTGGGACACATGGCACGTTCGATCACCTGTGCCTATGTACCGGAATTGTACGACATCGGTTATGCGGATGCGGGGGGAATCCTCTTCCGAAGGGCCGTTCACCCGGATCTTCCTCAGAGCATTCGAGCAGGTGTCCTGCAGAACGTCGACCTGTGGCCGACATCCACCCGGATTCTGACGGATGTCGGGGCGTTCCGAAACCATTTTCTGATCGAAATCGGCAGAGGTTGCCCGCACGGATGCCGGTTCTGCAGTGCGGGGTTTCTCTACAGGCCGCCCCGATACAGGAGTCTTGCGGTTCTGATCGAGGAACTGCGTCGCGGAGCGAATCTGTCGTCAACCATCGGGATTCTCGGCACGGCCGTATCGGATCTTCCCGTTTTGTCCGGTGTTTGTGCCGAAGGCCGAAAAGCCGGCGTTTCGCTTTCGTTTAGCTCCCTACGGGTGGACGCCATCACCCCGGAGCTGGCCGAAGATCTGGCAGCGCAGGGGGTGAAAACGGCCACCCTTGCACCCGAAGCGGGATCGGAGCGCATGCGACGGGTCATCAACAAAGGCATCGACCAAACCCAGGTGATCCTGGCGGCCCAGCGACTCGTTCGCGCAGGAATCCCCAACCTGAAGCTCTATTTCATGATGGGACTCCCCACCGAAACCATGGAGGACGTCGAGGCCATTGTCGGGCTCATCACGGCCGTCAAATCCGTCTTCCTCGAGGAAAGCCGCAAACGGGGAACCATCGGCACCATTGCCGTTAGCCTCAATGCCTTCGTTCCCAAGCCGGTGACGCCGTTTCAATGGGCGCCCATGAACCCTGCGGCGCTTTTGCGACAAAAAGCCCGCATCATCCGAAACGATGTAGGCAGGATTCCCAACGTGACGCTGTCCATCGAACCCATCCGGGACGCCGTTCTTCAGGGATGGCTTTCAAGGACCGATCGCAGAGCCGCCGTAACCCTCGATCGGGCGTCCCGATCCCCGGGCGGATGGAAGAGCGCCCTGCGGAACATGCCGATGGATCCGGAGGAGGAAACCACCCGACCGAGACCGTTTTCGGAAACATTGCCCTGGGATTTCATCGATACCGGGGTAAGCCGAATCTTTCTGCAGGAGGAATACGAACGGGCGCTCGAAGGCCGTCCCTCTCCTCCCTGCCCTCAAACCGCATGCACCCGATGCGGGGCATGCCGCCAACACCGACAGGAAACGCCATGACAACGGAACGCATTCTGCTCGACGCTTCGGATATCGATCGCATTCTGATCCGGATGACCCATGAAATCCTGGAAGCCCACAAAGGGGCCAAAGGATTGGCGCTGGTGGGCATCCAAACCCGGGGAGTGATCATGGCCCAGCGACTCGGAAAACACCTGGCCGACGTAGAAGGGGTCCAGGTACCGGTCGGCATTCTGGACATCACGCTCTATCGCGACGACTGGACCCGAGTGGCCCGACAGCCGGTGCTGCAGGCCACAGATATTCCCTTTTCCATCGACGGGATGCAGGTGGTGCTGGTGGACGACGTGCTGTTTACGGGACGGACCACCCGGGCCGCCATGGATGCACTCATCGATTTCGGAAGGCCCGACCGGATCGAGCTGGCCGTGCTGGTGGACCGGGGACATCGGGAACTGCCCATTCAAGCCAATTATGTCGGAAAAACCATCGCGACCCGAAGATCCGAAATGGTGAATGTCATGTTTGTCGAAAAAGACGGGGCCGATCAGGTGGTGTTGCAGGCCCTGGGAACCCCCTCCTGACGGAGAACGATGCATGGGCAGAGAAGATCACCGGGCGGATGCGCCCGATTTCGTGACAATGGCTATTGTCAGCGTTTCCTCCACCCGAACCCTTTCGGAGGACAAAAGCGGCAACTGGATTCGCAAGCGGGCGGAAAAAGAAGGCCACCAGGTGGTGGCCCATGAAGTGGTGCCGGATGACATCGAGGCCATCCGAAACATCGTGATCGGATTGTTGAACCAGCATCGACCGGATGCCATCCTGATTACGGGCGGAACGGGCATCAGCCCGAAGGATGTGACCATCGAGGCCGTGAAGCCCCTTTTCGAAAAAGAATTGAGCGCCTTCGGAACGCTGTTTGCGCTGCTCAGCTTCGAAGAAATCGATGCGGCAGCCATGCTGTCTCGCGCGACCGCCGGAATCGTACAGGAAATGATCGTCTTCTGCATGCCGGGAAGTCTCAATGCTTGCAAGACCGCCTGCGAGAAGTTGATCTTCCCGGAAATCTGCCATCTGGTCCGACACTTGCGGAAAGGCTGACCGCCGAACAGCCCCTCGCCGGCACCTTTCTCGGCTTCGTGTGCCGTCCTTTCAGCCGGGAAGGCTATGGTACAGACGAAAGACAGGCGCTTTGCCTCTCGTCATGTAGGGGGGCCTCATCAATCGAGCACCTGCATCTTCATGTGCTCGTCCGCTGCATCCCGGTAGTTGCCCACCGGATCGGCGATTTTGGGGATGGGATGGGTGGAAAAGGTCTTTCGGGAGGTGGCCGGAGAACCGGCGGCCAGTTGATCGGGGCCGACTTCCTGCCGTTCCATCAGAAGCGCTCCGGCAGCCACCATGGTTCCGGTTCGAACCACGCATTCGTTGAGCAGAATGCTGCCCATGCCGATCAGGCAGTCATCCTCGATCGTACAGGCATGGATGACGGCATTGTGGCCGATCGTCACCCGGCTGCCGATGCGTGCCGGTTTGCCGTAATCCGTATGAACCGTGCAGTTGTCTTGAATGTTCGTGTCGCTGCCCACGACGATGGGCGCCATGTCCCCCCGCAGCACAGCCCCGTACCAAATGCTCGATCCGTCTCCGATCGTCACATCCCCCACGACAACCGCCGTCGGTGCGATGAATACGTTGTTTCCGATCTTCGGTTTCTTGTCGCCCAAAGCGATGATCATGCGACCTCACGGGAATTTGTCGAAAATAGTGAGCAGTGGGCAGTAAACATCGGGCCCATTTTCATTACCGGGGGTGACGACGGCCGTGCCCTAAAAACCCCTCCGGCCCCCTAAAAAATGGGAGAAATTTCGATCATGCACTATCGTAGAAAACCCGAAATTTGTCAAACCGGAATCGATGATGCCCCATCTTCCTGCATCAATCCTCCAACCGCTTTCATAAGCCGCTCCACCGGGAAGGGCTTGAGGAGGAAGGCTTCTCCGGGTCGAATCTTTCCCATCTCCGGAAGTCGCTCCTCGGTGTATCCCGACATAAAGAGAACCTTCAGCTTGGGCATTTGCCTCCGTAGCTTGAGCGCGAGCGCTTCTCCGCCCATTGCGGGCATAACCATATCGGTGATGAGCAAATCGATAGGCTGTCCCCATTCGGAAAGCACTTGCAGGGCATTCAGGCCATCGGAAGCCTCCCTTACGCTATACCCCTTTCTCTTTAATGCATCGCAGACGATGGACCGAATCGATGGATTGTCCTCCACAACCAGGACATTGCCTCCCGATGGATTCGCAACCGGTGTCTGCTTCTCGCCTCTCGGCATCTCCCCTTCGATGGGGAGCTCGGATTTCGGGAAATACACATCGAATCGCGATCCAGCCCCGGGTGTGCTTTGGACATCGATCCATCCTCCATGCTGGCGAACGATCCCATAGACGGTGGAAAGTCCAAGACCGGTCCCTTTCCCTTTTTGTTTACTGGTAAAGAAAGGCTCGAAAATCCGCTTCCGGGTCTCCTCGTCCATACCGCATCCGGTATCCCGAACGCTCAAACACACCCATTGCCCGGTAACCGAAGCCTCCGGCAGGTCAATCATGATTTCCCCATCGATGTTGCGGGTCAGAATCGTCAGCGTCCCTCCTTCCGGCATGGCATCCCCTGCATTGACGCATAAATTCATCACGACCTGCTCGATCTGGTTGATGTCCGCATGAATGGGATGAATCCTATCGGCCAAGAACAGCTCGATTGTAATGTCTTCTCGAAGCAGGCGCCGTAGCATTTTCTGCATATTCCCGACAGCCCGGTTGAGATCCACGGGTTGCAGCCGGATAGGTTGTTTCCGACCGAAGGCCAGAAGCTGCCGTGTCAGTTCTGCTCCTGCATTCGCGGCCCGGAGAATTTCCTCGACATAATGAAGAAGCGAAGAATCTTGACCCAAGTCCATCGAGATCAGCCCGGCGTTTCCCGTGATGACCGTGAGCAGGTTGTTGAAATCGTGGGCAACTCCTGCTGCAAGCGTCCCGATGGCCTCCAGTTTTTCGGTTTGTCGCAACCGTTCTTCCAACCGTGCCTTCTCCTGCTGTGCCGATTTTTCTTCCGTGATGTCCCGGCTACATCCACGATTCCCCAAAAAGCGTCCATCGTCGTCGAAAACGGCTTGACATCGATGCGCCACCCAACGGACGCTCCCATCGGGGAGGACAATCCGAAATTCGATGGCATCGCATCCGTGGGATTCGCAAACGCGGGCTTCATGCTCGTCCCACAGAGGACGGTCCTCCGGATGGATGATCGAACGAAACAAGCTGGGATCTTGTTTGAAAGCTTCGGGAGGATATCCGCTGATGCGCTCCGAGGACGGCGAACAATAACGAACTTCTCCGTCGAGCCCAATCCAGAATTCCCAGTTATAGGTATTTTCGGAAACAATGCGGTACTTGAGTTCGCTTTTCTCCAAGCACTCCTGCGCCAAACGTTCCTGGGTCACATCCAAAACGACCATATGGATCAATTCAGAACCTTCTTCCGAAGGATTTCTCCCCTGAGACGCGCTCCATTTTCTACCGAACAGGGATACGACAGAGGTTCCGCCATCCAAACCCCGCAAATGGACATCGATTCGTTTGCCGGCCGGGTATCGAAAGAAATGGGGATACCATCGCAGAAACGTTTCCCGATCCTCGGATGTCAACCACTTGCTGAAGGGCGAGCCGACGATCTGATCCAGCGATGCATCGATCATGGAGCCGAGGGTATGGTTGGCTTCTTGAACCATGCCGGCTCCATCGAGGGTCACATATCCGACCGGGGCATGGTGGTAGAGGGTTGCAAAGCGATCCCTCGCCTTCTCCAGCTCGATCTGGGAACGCTGCAGCTCCTCGTTCTGAATCTCGAGCTCCGCCTGATGCACCTGAAGCTCGTGGATCACATGCTCGATGGATTCGTTTCCGATGGGCGTAACCGCTGTCCCAATCTGCCGAATGCGTTCGAGAGCCCGCTGCCGCAGACTGCGCCCGCGGTGTTGAATCCGGGCGAAGGCGTTGATGCGAGCAACGAGTTCCTGATTTCCGATAGGCCGAGTGATATACCCATCGGCTCCCGTAGCAAGCCCCCGGATTTGATCGTCGACCCCCGTTCGAAGACCCGAAATCATGATGACAAGAGTCTGGAAAAACAGAGGGTTTTCCTTGATTCGAGCACAGACTTCCGAGCCGTCCATGTCCGGCAGGATATGGTCCAACAACACAATATCCGGGCGTATTTCGACGGCTTTCTGAAGCGCCTGCCCACCGTCCGCAGCATCTGCGGTTCGATAGCCGGCTGCAGTGAGCACCCGAACGGTGGCGAAACGGATATCCGGATCGTCTTCTACGATCAGAACGAGTGTTTCGGATGGAAACGAGTATTCATTCATGAGGGCCTCCTTCTGTCGCGCCTGCCCGGCAAACCCGCTCCGTTACGTCGTCATAGACCAAAACGACGTCTTTTGAAGACAGACGATACAGGGAATGTTCCAACCACTGCCGTTTGTTCTGTGCTCCATAAGGCAGCACCGGAAAACGCACCGTGTTTCCGGTATGATACACATGCCGGATCATGTCGATCAATCCATTGGTTTGCATGTCGGGAATCACCTGACCGATGGGCTTTTCCTTGGCATCGGCTTCCTCAAAACCGGAAATGGCTTGTGCCGATGGATTGCAATCCACGACGATGAAATCCGTTCCTTCGGCATCGATCGCCTGCAAGACGATCACCCCGCTGCCGATATGTTCGAAGAGTTCCTGATACCGGTTTTCACTTTCGGCAAGCGCTTGTTTCATTTCCATGACATGGGTCATCTCCTGGATCGCTCCCCCGATCCATCCAGGTCGTTTCTCATCCCTTCGACCCATCAGCCGAATCCAGTATCGTACCCCTCCTGCATCTTCATTCATGAACCGGAACATCTCGTCGAAATTCTTGATGGATGAATTCTCGATCAGTCCCTGAAATCGTTTCCGGTCATCCTGATGAAGCCGATCGATCCAGGCTTCCAGCGGAAGCGGCGACCGATGCTTCATTCCGAGCAAATCCAGGATGAAGGGTGAAAGGTCTATGCATGCCGCCCCTCGATCGATTTCCCAATATCCCGTTGCCGCCAGCAAGGCCACTTCATCCAGACGCTTCCGGTGCCGTTCGGCTTCTTGTTCGATCTCTTTCATTCGGGTGATATTGACGAAAGACAGAATCACTCCTGAGAAGCTTTTCGGGCCGATCCGATACGGAACGATTCGCAGCAGATACCATTGACCGGAGGGGTCCCGAACCTGGGTTTCCATGGGTTTCATGGATTCGGTGACCTGATGGACCCAATTTCGATACGGCACCTGGAGTCCGTTATGCTCGATCACATCGATGGGACGGCCGATATCGGTTTCCAGAATATGAAACAGGTTCTTTAATACAGGCGTAAACTTTCGGATATTCAAGTCTTCATCCAGGAATAGCGCGGCAATCTGGGTGCTTTCCATCAAATTGTTCAGATCGTTGGTTACCTCCGTCAGTTCCATGATCTTCAGCTGATGCTCTGCATTGACCGTATGGAGCTCTTCGTTGACGGATTGCAGCTCCTCGTTGGTGCTGTGCAGCTCTTCGTTGCTGGCCAAAAGCTCCTCATTGGCGGCCTGAAGCTCTTCGTTCGACGTTTCGAGCTCTTCGATGGTGGCCTGAAGGTTCTCCCGAACGAACTGAACTTCTTGTTCCAGATCCTGAATCCGCTGCTTGACCTCCTTTCCCATATCGAACACGACCGCATGACCGGAAGCCTCGGTCGTTTCGATCTCCCGCTCCTTGTCGAAAAAGACGGCGAGAAGGATTTCCTGTCCTTTTCTGGCGGGAAGCGGTTTGATCCGAATCTGTACGGACAATCGTCCCGCTTCTTCGTCGATCCGGACATGGGAGTAGGTAACCGGCTCCTGTCGATCCAAGACGCGCTGCAACCCGGTGGCGAGGGGAATGGCGATTTCGGGGACGGCCATCTTGACCACATCGTTCTGCATGCGGCCGCTCGGAAGGTGCAAAAACCGCCCGATTTCCCCAATAGAGTGCAACAATTCGAAATGCCTGTTCACCACGATCGCCGCCAACACATAGTCGGAGGCCATCGCCTGAAGAAACCGCTCGAGAACCCGCTCTTCATCGTGGTAACGCGAAAGCCGCGAATATCTCGGCTGTAACGGCGCCTTCATCGAAATCTGTTGGCCCAGCATGATTTCCGATGTCTGAACCATGGGAAGACGCTTGCCCTGAGTTCGATAGATTTTATACTTGTGATGCAAGGCATCGAAATAATCGGACAGATCCCCCGTGCCCTCACTTCTCCCGAGAAAGAGGATGCCTCCTGCATTCAGGGAAAAAACGAAATATTCCAAAACCTTCTTTTGAAGCACCGGCTGAAGGTAAATCAGAAGGTTTCTGCAACTGATCAGATCGATATTGGTGAAGGGCGGATCTTTGACCAGATTGTGTTGGGCGAAAACCACCATTTCTCGAACGGTTCGGGAAATGTGAATTTCGTTCGGACCGACATGAAAATACTTCCCGAGATATTCGGAAGGAATGTCGTTGGCCGCACTGGCGTGAAAGATTCCGGAGCTTGCCTTCTGAATGGCATCCCGATCCACGTCTGTCGCGAAGATTTTCACGGACAGCCGCCGACCCATCCGCTCCATCACCTCCTGGCACAAGATGGCCAGACTATAAGCCTCCTCCCCTGTGGAACATCCCGGAACCCAGAATCGAACCTCCCGATTGTCGATCCGGCTGAACAGGTCGGGAAGCCAGCGATCGTGCAATTCTTGAAACGCCTCCGCATCCCGGAAGAAGCTGGTGACACCGATGAGCAGCTCATGGAACAGGGCCTGGATTTCGCTGCCGGATGTCCCCACGAACAAGGCGTATTCCTTGAGGGTCGCAATCCGGTTGATGGTCATTCGTCGCTCGATGCGCCGCAGGATGGTGCTTGGCTTGTAATGGGTGAAATCGACCTTGCATTCGTCCCGCAGCAGGGAAAAAATCCGGTCCAGCTCGCTGTCTTCCGGAAGAACGTTTGCAGCCGCCTCCCTCACCTTCAGCCTGGGATACTTCACGATGGCAAGCAGCCGATCGGGCATTTCCTCCGGATCGAGAATGAAGTCTGCCAATCCCGTCGATATGGCGCTTCGGGGCATGCCGTCAAATTTGGCCGATTGCTCGCTCTGCACGATCACCATACCGCCGGCTTCTTTGATGAAGCGTACCCCCCGCATCCCGTCGCTTCCGGTTCCGGACAAAACGATGCCGACGGCTTTTTCGGCCTGATCTTCGGCAAGGGAGCGGAAGAAGATGTCGATCGGCAGATTCAGTCCTTTGTTGGGATCGGGATCGTTGAGCAGCAGCTTCCCATGAAAAATCGTCAGGTTTTTTTTGGGTTGAATCAGATAAACGCTGTTGGCCGCAACCTGCATCCCTTCCTGTGCCCGATAGACAGGCATACGGGTCTTTTTGGACAAAAGTTCCACCATCAGGCTTTTGTAGTCCGGCGACAGGTGTTGAATGACGATGAAAGCCATCCCGCTGTCTTCGGGCATATGCGTAAAAAAACTCTCGATGGCCTCCAGACCGCCGGCCGAAGCACCGATGCCGACGTACAGTAGCGGGGCAAGGGCGGTATCCGAACGATCCTCCTCCGTAGGCTCACGCGTTCCGGGCAGCTCAGGTTCGGAAATCGATGAAGCATCAGATGATGGTTCGGTGGTCTTGTCTCGATTCATGAAATTTTCCTCTGATCGATAGAAAACGGTCGTTTCCCCTCGGCATCGCTCAGCCGAATCCGCCGCATGTCGCTCACAAATACCCTGGGGAGATCCGTCCCGATTTCCAGAATCGCCATCAAAGCGAGAAATTTTTCGGATCGAATGAACCGGATGAGATCAGCCTCGGAGCACCATCCGATCGAAAAGGCAATGTTTCTGGGATCTTCATAATCCATCCAAATCCGACACGACTCGCATCCGCTCTCGACGGAAATGGGTCCGGCAAGTCTCGTCAAATCGCGAAGCACGGGACAAACGCCCGGGGCCTTGAGATGAAATTCGATCCGAATCGATGTCGTATCGTGAACCATACGAAACGGGAAGGAATCTCCATGAAAAGACGACGCCCTTGGCTCCGTTCGAACCTTTTTTCTCTGGGGCATTGGCTGGGGTTCTCCTTTGATGTTTGTATGCCATCGCGACGTCCAGGGGATCGGGGCCGGCGCAATCGCCTGCACCACCAACAGCTACTCACACGAAGGCAGGCACATTTTCACGATACATGGTCATGACGAGAGTTTTCGCCGTCCCCGGCGATGAAAATGTCATCCCATGCAGGGACACGGCATGCCGTGCCCCTACAACTGCCTACTGCCCACTGTTTTCACAATTGATCAAGCAAACCACTTGCCATAAACACAACCAATTGGTATTGCAGGAGAAGTGGATGCATGGATCGGCCCATCGGCCGAATGGTCGTAAATATCCCACGATATTTCGTGGATAATCCATAGGTTCGAAAAAAGGGATTTTAATGACGGGAAATGCCGAGACGTTTCATGCGGGATTCGAGCGTGGTGGGTTTGATGCCGAGAAGGACCGCAGCCCCTCGAGGCCCCCGGATGCGCCATCTGCTCCGATGAAGCGCTTCCAGAATATGGGCTTTTTGGACATCATCGATGGATGAAAACCGAGGAGAAGGCGAATGCTGCGCTTCCGAAAAGGAGGCATCCGGCAGATCGATATCCAACGTCGGGCTGCTCGCCTGAATCATGGCTCTTTCGATCACGTTCCTGAGCTCCCGAACGTTGCCGGGCCAACGGTATGCCTTGAGCCGGTTCATGACGGCCTCGGGAACGCGATCGATCCGCTTTCCCATATGCTCGGACAACTCCTCGACAAAATGCCACGTCAACAAGGGGATGTCTTCCACCCGTTCCCGAAGGGGCGGCACATGCAGAGGAAAAATGTTCAATCGATAGTACAAATCCTTTCGGAATGTGCCTTCCTCGACCATTGCCTCCAAATTCCGATTGGTGGCAGCGATGATCCGCACATTCGCATGCCGGCTCGTGGTACTGCCGAGGCGCTCGAATCGACCGTCTTCGAGAACCCTCAGGAGTTTTGCCTGGACTTCCATCGGCAATTCGCTGATTTCATCCAGAAACAAGCTCGAACCATCGGCGATTTCGAACCGCCCGATCTGACGGGTCAGCGCACCGGTATAGGCCCCTTTTTCCCGACCGAAGAGTTCGCTTTCGAAGAGCGTCAGGGGAATGGCTGCACAATTGACCGTGACCATGACCCGTTCGGCTCGGGCACTCATTTCATGAAGGATATGGGCAAGGATTTCCTTTCCGGTTCCGGTTTCCCCTGTAATCAGAACAGTCGTGTCGGTTGAAGCCACCTGCCGGACCTTCTCCAGCAGATGCCGTATGGATGGGCTTTGTCCAACGAAACGATAGGATCCCTCTATTAGGGCCTGCCGCTGCTTGAGATAGCGATTCTCCAATTCAAGCCGTTTTCGGAGCCTCTCGTTTTCTTTCAGGGCAGCCTTCAGAGACGCTTGAATTTGTTTTCGCTCTTCGATTTCCCGCTGCAGGATGTCGTTTGTCAAACGAAGGGAACGGGTTTGTTCGGCGACCCGATTCTCCAGATCCAGATTCATCGAGCGAATCTGCCGCTCGCTGATGGCCGTGCGCACAAAGGCCTGGATCATCGAAGCAAATTCCTGGCGCTCGATCGGTCTTCGGATATACCCGTCTGCACCTGCTGCAAACCCGTCCACGGCATCCGCAGAAGATTTCCGGACTCCGGAAATCAACACCACAAAGGTTTCCCGAAGATCCGGATCGTCCTTGACACTGCGACACAATTGCCTGCCGTCTCCATCGGGGAGCTGGATGTCGAGCAACACAAGCAGCGGCCGATCGGCTTGAATCCGCTGTCGGGCACCCGCACAGGAGTCGGCTTCGATGACGGAAAGGCCGAGGGTTTCGAGAATCCTGCGATCCATCCGCCGAATCTCGGGATCGTCGTCCACCAGAAGAACGCTGTCAACAGTATCGTACGGCATCGATGGGTACCGGTTTCATCAACGAAGAACGCTTCCAAGGCGGGGATTACCCATGCCGCCGTGAGGGGTCGCCGTCTTCTGGGGGATTCCAGTGAAGCGGCAGCCGAATTTCGAAAATACTGCCTTTTCCGATCTCGCTTGTGACCGAAATGGCGCCTCCATGCTGCTCCACGATTTTTCGGCTGATGGCAAGCCCCAATCCAATGCTTCGCTCCCCTGCCGTCTTGCGAACGCTGGCTCTGCCATAGGCTTGAAACAAATGGTGGATTTCTTCCTGAGGAATGCCGGGTCCCTGATCCGCAACCCGTATCGTCATCTGCCGTTCATCCGAGTTGGCCTCCACCTCGATTCGGCTGCCTGGAGGGGAGTATTCGACAGCGTTGGCCACAACATTCATGATGACCTGTTCGATTTTGGAACTATCCATCATCAGAACGAGAGGATCCACGGGATAAGAGCGCTCTATCGTGATGGATTTTCGCCTGGCTGCCAGAGAGACCATGGCCAGAGCGTGATCCAAAACGGTTTGAACGTCTTCGGGTGAAAATTCCATTTCGAAACGACCGGAATCGATCAAGGCGGCATCGAGAAAATTGTCGATGATGCGCTTCATGAAGCGGGCGGAAGATTGTATGGTCCGCAAAAAACCCAGTTGCTCCTCTCCCATCTTCGAAATCAGCTCTTCTTCCAAAAAATCGGCATAGGCCATGATGATTCCGACCGGCTTTCGAAGATCATGGGCAGCCATTCCCAGGAACTGATTCTTCAACTCGTTCAGATGTTTGAGTTCCGCGTTCGCCTTCTGTAGGGCGCGCGCCATATTGCTCAATTCCTGGTTGAGGGAGAGGATTTCCGTCTTGAGCTTTTCCTGCTCTTCCAGCGCGATGCTGCCGATCATCACCACATCGGTATCGACGGCGTGAAAGGTACAGGAAAAGCTCTGCGGAAGCCGGTTCTTGGTCACGATATGAATCAGGTGAGCCTTTTCCGAATCCTGGGCCATCCAATGAGGATTCAACCGGTTTTCGAAGTCTACGACGACATCCCGGAAGTGCTTTCCCTCGATCGGATGACCGATCAGGATGGTGGAGAACGCGTTGGCGGAAATGATCCGATGCTCCCTGTCCATCACCCAGAAGATCAAGGCGGCGTGACGGCATACTTCATCATAGAGCAAGGTTTCGATCGGATGGGACTTCGGTATGGGCTGCATGGTCAATCCATCTCCAACCTGTCGATGTCGTTTAGGGACATACAGACACGGATTTCCGGATACCTTTTCGAAAAGGCTTCTTCCGCCCATCGAAACGCCTGGCCGCCGACCAGAATTCGAAACGGGCCGTCAAGTCCTCGGAGGGCTTCGATGGCCCGTTCCAGATGAGGCATGTTGAAATAGACGCTGAGAGACAGGGCCACCCAATCCGGCCGCTTTTCCTGGACCATGGTCAACAGATCCGCGAGCGGGGTGTTGGCGCCCAGAAAATAGGTGCTCCACCCACGGGTTTCGAGGATATCGGCCACCATCTTGCCGCCGATCTGGTGGTATTCGTTGGCGACACAGGAGACGATGATGGATCGGTCATTGGGTTTGGGAATGAACAGGGTGGGATAGAGGACAGCCATCAGGTATTCGGTGATGGCCGTGGCCATGTGCTCGACTGCGACAGAAATGCGGTTTTGTTCCCACAGCGATCCGATTTCATAAAGGGAGCGCTGAAAAAGATCGATATAGAGCGTCTGCAACGGAACTCCGGCATCGCGCAATTGCAGAACGATGTGCCGACAGGCGTTTCGCTCTCCGGCCAGCAGGGCTTCCAGATAGGATCGGTATCGGGTGTCATCGATCATGGCATCCTCCAAAACCAAGGAGCGATCAAGGCAAGATTCAGTCGATGGAATGTCCCGAAAGAAAGAGGGCGGCGCTTTCTTGCCGGCGTCTTTTGCATCCCCAAAGGAAGAATTTCACGGTCGCTTCATGGGGATACATGCAGCAGGATCATTTTCGTATCGGATGCCGCACCTGTTTTCCGCCGAGATCTGGATCGCAAGACGTTCAGAATGTCCTGAGGGGAGCGGCCGTCGACGACATAGGCATCGATCGACATCGCAGTGTTCCCCTCTCGGGATATACATCGAGCAAGGGGATGGTCTCCAAGGAGCCCGATCAGTTGTGTCAATGCCTCTTGAGGATCTTTCTGCCAAGTCAGCGTCACTTTCCGTTCGCCGATCTCCGGAACTGCTTCGATCAGGGATCCCATGACCAGGCGGCTTGTCGTCAGCCACACAGCGGGCAACTCGGGTTCCTGAAGCGCCAGCAACGCCCAGGTGCGAAGCCGCTCTTCCGGATGGTCCGGCTCCGTGTCCCCTTCCGAGACCCCGCCGGGCAGCCCGGCCATCGACAGCTCGTCCGGATCCGGATCTTCCCCGATCAGCTTTCGAAACACGGAGGTTTCGAGATGTTCCACCCGTTTCAATTCGGCTTCGACGGCAACCTGCTGTCTGTCGAGTTCTTCCGCCAGATACAGAAAGACAAGCGCATCGAGAAGCGAATCCCTCGTTGGAGAAGGCAACTCGTGCCGACCGTACCGCAGAATCTCCCCTCGGATATGGGCGCTCATGGCTTCATCATCGGAAGGCAGACGGGCTGCCGCCTTCAGGAAGGCCATATCTTGCAGCTGCGGATGCATCTCCATCCACTTTCTGCAGGCCTCGATCCGAAGCTGCAAGGCCTCATCCATTTCCGGGACCGGACATTTCGGCGATACATAGCCTTGGCGCTCGAGTCGGACGATATCTTCACTCAGGCGTCCGGTGGTCTGCAACAGCATCAGCGGAGAACCGAACCAAGAAGACAACTCCCTCGCCCGATCTTCGGCAATCCAAGTAAAAGGAAACAGGACCATGTGAGCCTTCGCCATTCTCGTCTCTTTCCTTATGTGTCGATTTTATGGTCTCGAACCACGATCCCCCGGGCCATCAGAATATCCCGCAGACGATCCGCCGTTTTCCAATCCTTCCGCAAGCGGGCCTGCCGCCGCTGCTCGAGAAGGGAGGCCGTTTCCGGATCGGTTTCCGGTTCCTCGAAGTCCATCACCCCGAGAACACCATCGATCTGGCGCAGGACTTGAAGGAGTTTTTCGGCAGAAGCCCGATCGACCCGATTTTCCGAAATCCGCCGGTTGATCGTCTTGATGTGGGTGAACAGACCGGCCAGTGCGGCGGCAATGTTGAGATCATCGTCCATTGCCCGATTGAAATCGGTTTTCAGATCATAGACGAGCTGATCACAATCTCCGTTCTGTCTTCCGGCATTTTCGGAAATCCCTCGGAGCGACCGGATACAGGCCTGGATGCGCTGCAGGGCCGTTCGAGCGTAGGCAAGCCGTTCCGCAGAGAACACGAGGGGTTTTCGGTAGTGGGTGGACAGCAACCAGAACCGGATTTCGGATGGGCGATAGCCCAGATTCACCAGCTGCTCCAGGAATACCCCTTCCTTGGGCATGTCCAAAGAACCCGGTTCGGGGGGACGGACCCCATCACAATGCAGCCAGTATCGAGCCAAGGGTTTGCCGTTCAACCCGGCTGCAATGGCCATTTCGTTTTCGTGATGGGGAAAGGCCAGATCCCGTGCCCCGACATAGATATCGAACCCAGGCCCCAAATGCTTCAAGGCCATCGTCACCCCTTGCAGGTGCCAGGAAGGTCGGACATTTCCCCAGGGCGTCTTGACGTAGATGCCCCGTTTGAGATCGCTCAACCGAGCCCGCTTGAAGAGGGCGAAATCTCTCGGGTTGTCTTTTTCGTATTCTTCGAGATCCACCGTCGCACCGGGACGGATCTTCTCGAGATCGACCCCGGAAAACCGCCCGTAATCCCCATGACGAGAAACATCGAAATAGAGGGAATGCAGCTTTTCGTAGGCATACCCCTTTTGGGCCAGTTTTTCGGCCGCTCGGATCATGTCTTCGATATGGTCGGCGGCCTTCGGGTAAACTTCGGCCGGTCGGATCCCGAGCGACATCAGATCGCTGCGGAACCGGTCGATGTAGCGTTGCGTGAACTCTTCCAGCGATCGGCCTTCAGCCAAAGATCCATCGATGGTCTTGTCGTCGAGATCGGTGATATGCACGACATGCTGAACGGCATATCCCCGGGATTCCAGATAGCGCCGCAGCAGATCGGCGATGACAAAACGGCGGCATTCGGAGATGTCGATCGGACGGTAAACGGTCGGCCCCGTCGTGAACATGCCGACCTTCTGGGGGGCTGCAGACAGGAATTCCTCTTTCCTGCGGGTAGCGGCATTGTAGAGGACCATATCGATCTTTTCCCGGATGGAAAACAAGGAAGTGCTCAGGTAGCGTTCCCCGCTGTCCGGAAAGATGACGACGATCAGCCCGGATTCCAATTCCAGGGCCTGCTTGCACGCCACAGCCATGGCCGCTCCGCTGCTCATGCCGACGAACATCCCCTCTTCCCGGGCCAGCCTTCGGGTCATTTCAAAGGCTTCTTCATCATCCACGTTGATTTTCACGTCGAGCAGCCGTTTGTCGAAGATGCCGGGCTGATAAGCCTCCTTCATGTTCTTCAGCCCCTGAATCTTGTGACCCAGATATGGCTCCACCCCAACGATGCGGATGGCCGGATTGCATTCCTTGAGCCTTCTGGACATGCCCATCAAGGTGCCGGACGTCCCCATGGTGGCCACCAACATCGTGATGCGTCCTTCGGTCTGGTTCCACACCTCGACGGCCGTTCCGTCGTAATGGGCCATCCAGTTGGCCGGATTGTTGTATTGATCGGCCATGAAATAGGCATCCGAGTTTTCCCGGGCCAACCGATACACTTCCTCGATGGCCCCGTCCGTACCGAGATGCCCCGGTGTGAGCAAAATTTCGGCTCCCCGCGCCTTCAGGATCTTCTGACGTTCCACACTGACGGCCTCGGACATGGTCAGCAGCAGCTTGTATCCCTTGACCGAGCAAACGAGGGCAAGCCCGATACCCGTGTTTCCGCTGGTGGCCTCGATGACGGTTTTTCCCGGAGTGAGTGCCCCGCTTTTTTCCCCTTCCTCGATCATGCGAAGGGCGGGACGATCCTTGATGGATCCGCCCGGATTGAAGTATTCGAGCTTGGCGAAGATCCGGACCCGCGGGTTGGGATTGAGCTTGCGAATCTCGATGAGGGGGGTATTGCCGATGGTATCCAGGATGGTATGTGTCATGGTGCGCTACGATTGGGATGGGTAAGAAGTCGGTCGACTTCGTTGCAGACGATCGTCTGCATTTCTTCCGGTGATCGAGTGGCATCGAGGATCGTGAAACGCTCCGGATACAGACGGGCCAAGGTCAGGTATCCGCTTCGGACCTTTTCGTGAAAATCGATGGCTTCCTGTTCGAATCGGCTCTCCCGCTTGCTTCGTTCCCCATGATCGAGGGCACATTGGGCACGAAAGAGTCCTTCGGCTGCCGGAAGGTCCAAAAGAAAGGTCCGATCCGGATCGAGCCCTCCGCACAACAACCGATGCAGCTCGAGGATGCGATTCGGATCGATGCCCCGAGCATACCCCTGATAGACGAGGGTGGCATCTGCATACCGATCTGAAATCACGATCTTGCCTGTTTCAAGAGCCGGCAGGATCAGGGTCTTCAGATGCTGCACGCGATCGGCCAAATAAAGGAGCAGTTCGGCATCGGCAACAAGGTCCCGAGAAGCCGGATCGAGCAGCAACGCCCGAATGCGTGCGCCGATCGGTGTTGCACCTGGCTCTCGGGTGATCACACAGGGAACCCCGCGTTTCATCAGCCATTCGGCCAACATCTTGACCTGTGTGGATTTCCCCGATCCTTCGATGCCTTCAAATGTAATGAACATGAATGAAACGATAACCGTGAAGAAAGTTCATATCGGGTCCCAAGGCCTCGCAGATGGACACGTCAACCCCTGTCGGGGCGATGCATGCATCGCCCCGACAAGCAGCCCGTTACCCGTCACTGGTCACGCACGAGCCGCTTCTCATCAGGATGACTTGTCGGCTTCTTCCTGCTTGGGACATACCGAGAGCGGATCCGCAATCCATTTGAGGATTTCATACCGTTTCTGCACTTCTTCCTCGATCTTGGCCCGAAGCTTCTTGGATTCTTCCGGGAACATGCTTTCGAGCTGGGCATAGCGGTTTTCACCGGACAGAAAGGCCTGCAACGACCCGTCGGGCGCCTTGTCGTAATCGAGAATGAACGGATTCTTTCCTTCTTCGGCCAGCAGCGGGTTGTAACGGTACAACGGCCAGTATCCGGCCTGCACGGCAAGCTGCTCTTCCATCTGGCTCTTGCCCATGCCCTTTCGCAACCCCTGATTGATGCAGGGAGCATAGCATAGGATCAGCGAAGGCCCTGGATAGCTTTCGGCTTCCATGAAGGCTTTGAGCAGTTGCTGTTTGTTGGCGCCCATCGCAACCGATGCCACATAGACATACCCGTAGGTCATGGCCATTCGGCCCAGATCCTTCTTTCCGATTTTCTTTCCGGAAGCGGCGAATTTGGCCACCGCCCCGGTCGGGGTGGCCTTGGAGCTCTGACCGCCCGTGTTCGAGTACACTTCCGTGTCCAATACCAGAATATTGATGTCTTCCCCGCTGGCCAGCACATGATCGAGCCCGCCATAACCGATGTCATAGGCCCAACCATCGCCTCCGAAAGCCCAGATGGATTTTTTGACCAGAAGATCGTTCATTCCGTCGATATCGGCCAAAATGCCTGTTTTCTTCGGCATGGAGGAAAGCATCGCCCGGATCTTGGCGGCTGCGGCAGCCGAACCATCGGCCTGATCTTTGGCTGCAAGCCACTCGTTGAAGGCTTCTTTGAGACTTTCGGGAACATCGGTCGAAAGGGCCGCCTCAATCATTTCGGCCAGTTTCTTTCGGCGTTGGATGTAGGAAAGAGCGATCCCATAACCGAATTCTGCCGCATCCTCAAAGAGGCTGTTCCCCCAGGCAGGGCCATGACCGTCGGCATTCACGGTGTAGGGTGTGGACGGTGCCGAAGCCCCCCAGATGGAGCTGCAGCCTGTAGCGTTTGCGATGATCATCCGCTCCCCGAAAAGCTGGGTGAGCACCTTCACGTATGGGGTTTCCCCGCATCCGGCACAGGCTCCCGAAAATTCCATGAGCGGCGGATGGAGCTGGCTGCCTTTCACCGAATCTCGTTTCAGAAGATTCGTCTTGAAGGGAATACCTGTCGAGAACCGGTGATTGGGCACCTGAACCGCCGTCTGGGTCTCGATGGGTTTCATGACCAAGGCTTTTTGCTTGGCAGGGCAAATGTCGGCACAATTGCCGCACCCCTGGCAGTCGAGGGTGTTGACCTGAATTCGGAACTGATATCCTTTGAGTTCCTTGCCCAGGGCGGCTCGGGTGACGAATTCCGCAGGAGCGCCCTTGAGCTCGTCATCGGTGGCCAGAACCGGAAGAATGGCCGCATGGGGGCAGACGAACGAGCACTGGTTGCATTGGATACAATTTTCCGGAATCCATTCCGGAACGAAGATGGCCACCCCCCGCTTCTCATACTTGGCGGTTCCTACCGGAAATACCCCATCGGGCTCGAAAGCGCTGACCGGAAGCTTGTCCCCCTGTTGCGCCAGAATGGGGTTCATCACCTTCTCGACGAATTCGGGCAGCTCCTCACCCAACACATCGCTTCCTGCAGCATCCTTCCAGGATGCGGGATACTCGATTTCCACGAGATTGGCGAGGGTCTGATCGACGGCATCGATGTTCATCTGAACGATTTTTTCGCCCTTTTTCCCGTACACCTTGTGGATTTCCTTCTTCAGCAGCCCAATGGCTTCTTCGAACGGCAGCACATTGGCCAGCTTGAAGAAGGCCGTCTGCATGATCATGTTGATCCGGCCGCCAAGGCCGACGGCATTGGCGATCTTGACCGCATCGACGTTGTAGAATTTGAGTTTCTTTTCTGCAATGGTTCGACGCATCCGGGCCGGTAGCTGCGTTTCCATGTCCTCGAGGGTCCAGTTGGAATTGAGCAGGAAGGTCCCTCCCGGACGAATACCTTCGAGAACATCGTAGATCTGGACATAATTGGCCTTGTGGCAGGCGACGAAATCGGCTGTATTGACGAGGTAGGTCGACTGGATGGGAGAGGCCCCGAACCGCAGGTGGGATACGGTGATCCCGCCCGATTTCTTGGAATCGTAGGCGAAATATCCCTGGGCGTAGAGATCGGTATTGTCCCCGATGATCTTGATGGCCGTCTTGTTGGCGCCGACGGTTCCATCCGACCCGAGGCCCCAGAATTTGCACTGTACCGTTCCTTTGGGGGTGGTGTCGATGGGATCGGCCACTTCGAGCGAGGAATAGGTGACATCGTCGGTGATTCCGACCGTGAAATGATTCTTCGGAGCCATGGCCTTCATGTTGTCGTATACGGCCAAAGCCATGGCAGGCGTGAATTCCTTCGAGCCCAATCCATAACGGCCGCCGGAGATCACCGGCATTTCTCCTCGTTCCATGAAGGCCGTACACACATCGACATACAGGGGATCACCGATGGCGCCGGGCTCCTTGGTTCGATCGAGGACGGTGATCCGGCTGACCGTTGCAGGAAGGGCCGCCAGAAAATCCGGAATGCTGAAGGGCCGGTACAGCCGCACCTTGAGAAGGCCGACCGCTTCCCCGGAATCGTTCAGATGACGGACCACCTCGGCCAGGGTTTCACAGGAAGAACCCATGGCCACCACCACCCTGTCCGCCTCCGGATGACCGACATAATCGAACAAATGATAGGGCCTTCCGGTGAGGGCGCCGACTTTTTTCATCATCTCTTTGACGATGTTGGGAAGCGCTGCGTAGTAACGATTCGCCGCTTCCCTGCCCTGGAAATAGATGTCGGGATTCTGAGCGGTTCCCCGGATGTGGGGATGTTCTGGATTCATGGCCCGGCTGCGGAATTCTTGGATGGCCTTGTGATTCGCCAGAGCGGCCATGTCGTCATAGTCGATCATTTCGACTTTCTGGATTTCATGAGAGGTCCGGAACCCGTCGAAAAAATGCAGGAAAGGCACCCTGCCTTCGATGGCCGACAGATGCGCGACCAGGGCGAGGTCCATAACTTCCTGAACGGAATTGGAGCACAGCAGTGCGAACCCGGTTTGTCGAACGGCCATGACATCTGCATGATCCCCGAAAATGGACAAGGCATGGGAGGCGATGGCCCGGGCGGTCACGTGAAAGACCCCGGGAAGCAATTCTCCGGAAATTTTGTACATGTTCGGGATCATCAACAGCAGGCCCTGGGAGGCGGTGAAGGTAGTGGTCAACGATCCGGCCGCCAGGGCGCCGTGAACGGCTCCAGCTGCGCCCGCTTCGCTCTGAAGCTGTTTGACCAGCAGGGTTTGGCCGAAAATGTTCTTCCTGCCGTTTGCCGCCCATTCATCTGCGATTTCTCCCATCGGCGTGGACGGCGTGATGGGATAAATGGCAGCCACATCGCTCATGGCATACGCCACATGAGCCGCTGCGGTGTTGCCGTCGATCGTCTTCATGTGTTTCGACATCGTGTTGCTCCTTTTTTCCTGTGAAGTGGTTGTGGGAATGGTGCGCCTTTCGAAAATTATCGGTATCCCACCCGAAGATGTATCGATGACTGTTCAGGGGGTATACGGCTTTGTCGGCACGGGGCATTGCATCAACCCGGGTAATACGCATCGATCGGACATGCGGAAGCGGGGGGTTTCTGCGGAACCAAATCGTATCCATTTTCTACCCCATGTCCTTCCATTTGTAAAGCGAACATTCGGACAGGACGAGAACCCTGTCAACATCCCCTGGCGCCCAGCCACACGTTGTGACGTTCCCGGCCTGAGCCGTCGGTTGGGCTCTCTTCCAATACTGGGGGATAATTCCATTGACTTGAACCGTTTCTCTACGATAAATGGTCATGACGAGGGGCGCCGCCCCCGGAGATGAAAATGCCGTGGCGGTATCGGGCGGATGGGGCATGGTTGGGGCCACCCCGGAAGATCGGCCCGTCGTGGCTGGTTCAGGTGCACCGGATCTGTTTGGCGAAGCCGAAAACGAACTCATGTGCCC
>Ga0272446_1002143_pt1 | contig 27516 bp, 17 predicted proteins | sample YNPCB0061_FD_194587 | JGI IMG/M metagenome (GOLD analysis project Ga0272446, IMG submission 194587) | Hot spring microbial mat communities from Yellowstone National Park, WY, United States - YNP-CB-006-1 | ecosystem: Environmental > Aquatic > Thermal springs > Hot (42-90C) > Sediment | place...
TATGATTAAAGCCTTGAATTGGTCTTGCCAAGCATTGGCTCTTTCAATCACATATCGTCGCTTGTATAAGGCTTCATCAAAGTATTGATAGCTTGTACTTTCTACTTCTTTTTCATTTCTAGGATTATGTGGAATATTGGCTATGATTTCTTTTTGCTCACAAATTGCTCTAAATTCTTTACTATCAAAACCTGCATCTGCGTTGAGGAACAATCCTTTGACATCAATGCCTGCCTGACTCAAAAAGGCACAAATTTCTTCAAATAAGGTCTGTAACTCAAACAGGTCATTGTGCTGACCTTCTTGGGGACTGGCGCAACAGAGCATTTGCCCTTGATTATCAGCTAAATATATAGTATTCGTAGTCTTTGCTGCTTTGCGTCCCTGATAGCCTACCGCAGCCCCTCCTCGCTTACAAGGTGTATGACTTCCGTCTAACTGCACACAAGATAAGTCTAAGTCTCGGCGGTGTTGTAGCAACAAATTTAACCATACCCGCGTCCAAGAACCATCCTTAATCCACTCCCGAAAATGATAATAAACGCCTTGCCAAGTTAGACTTTTTGAGCTAAAAAAGGACTGTACAGGTAAAAAACGCCATTGTACCCCTGTTTTCAACCGATAAAGAATTGCCGAAACAATTTCAATCATAAAGTCAGTTTCTAAACGTTTTCCACAACTTCCTACTTGTAAATAGGGTAAAATATACGTACGAATACTATCTTTGCTTAAGATTTCCATAAAAGGTAATTTTTTGATTTGGTACCTAAAAATAAAACCTTTTTGTGGGAATCTTTTTAAATCCTAAACAACTTCACTTTATTCTCTAAACAAGTCAAAGCGAACTATATTTATTTTATGTTAATTTTTTAAACTTTGGAAACAATTTTATTTTTATTTCGTTTCCCTTGTGTACCTTTACAAAAAATTTTTTTGGAACAACGCTTATCTTAACTTTCACTTTACAGAAACATTGGAAACGAAAGACAGAATATTAGAGGGTGCATGGCAGTTATTCTTAACGTATGGGATTCGTAATGTCAGCATGGACGAGATTGCCAAGCATATTGGTATGTCTAAAAAGACAATCTATCAATATTTCTCCGACAAAGATGACTTAGTATATCAGCTTATGCAAATAGGCATGAATGAGCAAACTAAACAAATGCGAGAAATCGCTGAAAGTAGCGAGAATGTGATAGAAGAACTCCATAGAATTATGGTGAAAACCAAAGAAATGTTTAGCCAAATGAATCCTTTACTGCTTTTTGAGTTGAGAAAATACCACCCTAAGGCATGGGAAGTATTTAACCAGTGCAAGGACGGCGAAATGAAAGACCATATTGTCCAAACTTTGCGAAAAGGTATCAACCAAGGAGTATTTAGGTCAAATATAGATGTAGAGATTTTAGCAAGAATGAGAATGGAGGTGGTACAATTGGTCTTTGATGCCAAAGTTTTTCCACCTACTCAGTTCAACTTTTGGGAGGTAAACGAGCAGCTATTTGAGCATTTCCTCTACGGTATCATTACACTCAAAGGACTAACCTTGCTCAACCAGTATAAAAAACAAAACCAAGAAACTATTGCATCTACCTAATATTAATTTTTAAAGCTAAAAACTTAACTTACAATTACTTATGGAAAAAATATTAAAAGAATTTCAACAAGTACTTACACAAAATTTTTTTGTTAAGCCTGATGCAGTAGGTTACAATAAGTCTTTCTACGAAGACCTCAAATTAAGTGAAAGCGAGTTTGTAGCGATGATTGCCCATACTGAAAATGCTTTTCACATACAAATAGCTGACCACGAAATCCCTAAAATAAGAAGGGTACGCGACATCATCAAATACATTAACCAATCGCAAATGTAATAAAACTAAAAAGTTTACTTAAATATTCAAAAAACAACTAATTGAATTTATGAAACTTAAACCATTTATCTTATCTTTTTTACTTCTTGTAGGAACAATTTTGGTACTGACAAGTAAAATTCAAGCCCAAGATAAGGTAAAATTAGAAAATGTAGGCTTGAAGGAGTGCATAGACTACGGCTTGAAACATAGTATTTCCGCCGTCAATGCAAAGTTAGACATGACCAAAGCAAAGGCAGATATTGGGATTATCCTTGCAGATGGGCTTCCTCAAATAAACGCAAGTAGTTCTTTTACTCACAATTACAAGATTCCTATTTTCTTTGTTCCCGCTCGCACATTTAATCCTCTGGCGCCCGAAGGTGAAGTAGCAGCAGCCCAGTTTGGCGTGCCTTTCCAAGGAACTGTGGGTATCTCAGCTAATCAGTTACTTTTTGACGGAACATATTTTTTGGGCTTAAAAGCAGCAAAAGTGTATAGCGAACTCACAGAAAAAATAGCAGTAAAAACAGAAATCGACGTAGCAAATAACATTGCTAAGGCTTTCTATACCGCTTTGATTACTAAGCAACGGTTAGAATTAGTTGATGCTAATATGAAGCGTGTGGAATCTCTTTTAAATGATACAAGGGCAATGTACAGGCAAGGATTTGTAGAAAAAATAGATGTGGACAGAATAGAGGTAAACTATAACTCTTTGGTCATTGAAAAGCAAAAAATGTTGAGAATGTTGGAGTTATCTTATACGTTATTAAAGTTCCAAATGGGAATGCAAGCACAAGACGAAATCAGCATAAAAGGCTCTATCCAAGAATTAGAAAGCCAACAGCTAAACGAACTTCGTACCGCCTTAGTAGAACTACAAGAAAGTTTTGATTATTCCCAACGCATTGAAACCCAAATCCTCAATAAGCAAATCGTCTTAGAAAACTACAATGTTCGCCGTTTCAAAGTAGGTTACTACCCAAAACTTAATGCCAATTTTTCTTATGGTGGTAATACAGGTACACTAAACTTTTCTGATTGGTTTCAGTTTCGCGACCGTTGGTTTGGTAATGGTTCTTATGGACTCATACTTTCTATTCCAATTTTTGATGGCTTACGTCGTCATAACCTCATCCAGAAAGCAAAAGTAGATTTACTCAAAGCAGAAAATACTTTAAGAGAAACTAAGAGAGGGATTGACTTAGAAATTAAGCAAGCCTTGATTAATCTTCGGAATGCTTTGGAAAGCCTTGATGCTCAAAAGAAAAATATGGACTTAGCAGGTGAAATCGCCAGAATTACCAAAATCAAATACAAAGAGGGAGTAGGCACAAATAATGAAGTGATAGATGCAGAAAGTGCATTTATTACTGCACAAACTAATTACTACTCAGCATTCTACGATGCACTCATCGCCAAGGTAGATTTGGACAAAGCTAAGGGAAATCTTTTAAAATAATCTGCAATCTAAATTTGGACAAAATCAAAATGCAGCACAACCATCTAAAATTTTGCAAAGCAAAATTAGAACTTGACGAAATGAAAAAAATAATCAATAATAAAATGAAAACAAATACATTCAAAATGTTTTATGCCTCTGTACTGGTACTAAGTAGCTTTTACTTAGTAAGTTGCGGAGGAGGTAATGCCGCAACAGATAACTCTGTGGAAGGCAAGAAAAAGCAGTTGGAGGAGTACAAAAAGCAGTATGCTGACCTCAAGGTCAAAATAGATGCTTTAGAAAACGAGTTGAGAGGGCAAGATGCAATAGCAACAAAGGTAAATCTCAAACTTGTAGAAACTCAGCCTGTACTTCAAAAAGACTTTGCTCACTTTATAGAAGTACAAGGCAATGTAGAGTCTGACAAAAATGTTTCTGTCGCCCCGGAGATGAACGGAATTATCTTGCGCATCAACGTAGAGCGTGGGCAAGCAGTAAGTCAAGGACAGGTAATTGCAGAAATAGATGCAGAGCCTATACGCAAGAATATCAGCGAATTAGAAACACGCTTGGAATTAGCTAAGACCATGTTTGAACGTCAAGAAAACTTATGGAAACAACAGATTGGCTCTGAAATACAGTATTTACAAGCTAAAAATAGTAAAGAATCCTTAGAACGCAGTTTAGAGAGTCTGAAAGCCCAACTCAAAAAGGCTTACGTAAAAGCTCCAATCAACGGAGTAGTAGATGAAATTTTTTTGAAACAAGGAGAAATGGCAAACCCTGCCGTGCCTCTGGCAAGAGTAGTAAACCTTTCAGAAGTACAAATAAAAGCAGATGTATCGGAGGCGTATGTTCCCAGCGTAAGGAAAGGGGACGCAGTAGTGGTTTCTTTCCCTTCCTTGCAGAAGGAAATGCCCGCGCGAATATCTAATGTAGGGCAATTCATAGAGCCAGCTAATCGCACTTTCAAGGTAGAAGTGAGGTTAGCCAATAAAGATGGTTTCTTGAAACCCAATACCTTAGCAGTAGTAAAAATCAAGGATTTTGAGCAAAAAAACGCCATCGTGATTCCTACGCATTTGATTCAGCAAAGCACTGACGGGAAAGAATTTGTTTTTGTAATTCGTCAAAATGAGAAAAAAAATGTAGCTGCCAAAGTAGCTATCAAAACAGGAAAATCTTATGGTGGAGAAACCTTGATAATAGAAGGTTTGCAAGCAGAAGATATATTAATAAGTAAAGGATACAACGAGGTGATAGATGGTGAGGAGGTGAATATTCAAAAAACTGAAACAAAAATTTCAATGAATTAGTAAAATGGAAAACAAAAAATCTAAACTACCTGAATTTGCGCTGAGTACGTTTGCCATCAATAACAAAACCAGCGTGTTTATCTTAACGGCTATCATTGCTGTATTTGGTTTAGTTTCTTACAGTTCTATGCCCAAAGAGCAGTTTCCCGAAGTAGTCATTCCTACCGTAATCATTAATACGGTCTATCCCGGCAACTCGCCTGTGGACATAGAGAATTTAGTAACAAGACATATAGAGAAAGAAGTAAAATCAGTCAAAGGAGTAAAAAAAATTAACTCTACCTCCGCGCAAGACATATCTATTATTACAGTAGAGTTTAACGAAAACGTGCAAATTAGCAAAGCCTTACAAGATACCAAAGATGCAGTAGATAAGTCTAAGCGCAACCTTCCTTCTGACTTGGATAGCGACCCCCAAGTATTGGAGGTAGATATTTCCCAAATTCCTATCGTCATGGTCAATATTTCAGGGAATTACGATATGCAGAAGTTGCGTTATTATGCAGAATATTTGCAAGATAGGTTCGAGGAGCTACCTGAAGTATCGAGTGCTAACTTAATTGGGGCTTTAGAAAGGGAAATCCAAGTCAATGCAGACATCTATAAAATGGAGGCAAGAAAGATAACCTTCAGCGATATAGAAAATGCCATTCGTGCAGAAAACGTTTCTATGTCCGGGGGAGAAGTCCTTACCGATGGTTACAGACGCTCTATGCGTATTTCAGGCGAGTTTAAGTCTGTAGAGGAGATAGCTAATATTATTATTAAGTCAGAGGATTTAACCCCTATTTATCTTAAAGATGTAGCAGAAGTTAAAGATACTTTTGTAGAGCGTAAAAGCTACGCAAGATTGGCAACAGGAGATTTTGCAGAAAAAGGCAATTTCCCCGTAATTTCTTTGCGAGTAGTAAAGAAAAATGGAGAAAATTTGATTAACGCTGATGAGAAAATCAAGAAAATAGTAGAGGAAGCAAAAAAGACCGTCCTGCCCGCAGACCTGAACATCGTCTATACTGATAATCAAGCCAACAACATGAAAACGCAAATCTTGAACTTGGAAAACAATATCGTTTTCAGTACCCTGTTGGTCATCAGTGTATTATTATTTTTCATGGGACTAAGAAATGCGCTTTTTGTAGGAATAGCTATTCCACTTTCTATGTTTATTTCCTTTATTATCTTGAATGCTCTGGGCTACACGGTTAATATCATGGTACTCTTTGGGTTGATATTGGCTTTGGGTATGTTGGTCGATAATGGGATAGTAGTCATTGAGAACATCTACCGACAAATGGAAGATGGTGAGGACAGAGAAAGTGCAGCAAAACACGGGGTAGGCGAGGTTGCTTGGCCTATCATTAGTTCAACACTTACTACTTTGGCAGCCTTCGTTCCTCTCATATTTTGGGGAGGTATTATTGGAGAGTTCATGGGGATTCTGCCTGTAACCCTGATTGCTGTATTAAGTTCTTCACTTTTTGTGGGTTTATTTGTGAACCCCGTAGTAGCGGCAACCTTCATGAAGCTCGACGATAAAGACCATAAACCCAATAGGAAACGAGTTACTATCATAGGCTTGTCTTTGGTCGCTTTATCACTTCCATTTTACTTTATGGTGAAGGAAAGTTATACCTTCCCTAATCTATTAATGACAGCGGGCTTATTCACACTTTTAAATGCATATGTACTTAGAGGAGCGGCCATATGGTTTCAGAATAATGCTTTGGTTTGGTTAGAAAATGTATATTTGCGATTTTTGCGTTTTGCTTTAACAGGGAAGCGACCTATTTTATTTTTTGTAGGCATGTTCCTTACCTTAATGCTGTCTATAATGATTTTTTTTGCTAACAGACCTCTCGTCTTGCTTTTCCCTGAAAATGAACCCTTGTATATTTACCTTTATAATGAAGCTCCTTTGGGTACTGACGTAGAAACTACTAATCGGATTACTTTAGAGTTAGAGAAAAAAGTATTTGAGATTCTAAAGCCTTACAAAGACATTGTAACTTCTATAGTAACCAATGTAGGCGAAGGTACGGGGAATCCTATGGCTGGTCCGGGAGCGGGAATGTCGTCTTCGTTTACTCCTCATAAAAGCAAGATATCTATAGGCTTTACGGATTATGAGAAAAGAAATGGAATAAAAACAGCTGAAATCCTGAAAAAATTTAATGAAATAACTGAATCTATCCCTGGTCTTAAAATTACTACAGGAAAAAATGCTATGGGACCTCCGACAGGTTTTCCTCTCAATATAGAAGTAAAAGGAGTGGATTATATTACGCTAATAAATGAGGCAGAAAAAATCAAAACAATTATTGAGAAAGCAAACATTGAAGGTTTAGACGGATTGACTACAGACTTGGAAATTGGTAAACCTGAAGTAATGCTCAATATTGACAGGGAAAAAGCTCGCAGATTAGGACTTTCTACTTCTTCCTTAGCGATGAATATGCGTACTGCTATCTATGGAAAGGAAGTTTCTAAGTTCAAAGATGGAGATGATGACTATCCTATACAGTTGCGTCTGCAAGACCGATATCGCTATAACTTAGCTTCCTTAAACGACCAAAAAATTTCTTTCAGAGATAATAAAGGTAAGTTTCACCAAATTCCTGTTTCTGCTGTCGCAGACTTGCGCTATACCTCCTCTTATGGGGCTGTAAAACGCAAAGATTTGGACAAAGTGATTGTAGTAAGGTCTGGCGTAGCTGAGGGTTACAACCCTAATCAAGTAGTAGCACAAGTAAGAGCCTTGTTAGCCAATCATAAAATGCCTGAAGGCTATACTTTTAAGTTTACAGGGGAGCAAGAAGAGCAAGCGGCTTCTATGGAATTTCTGACGAAAGCCATGTTCATTGCGATAGCTACTATTTTTTTAATTTTAGTTTCGCAGTTCAACTCTGTAATAAAGCCATTCATCATCATGACCTCGGTGCTGTTCAGCTTACAAGGTGTCTTTTTAGGCATGGTAATTTTTAATGACCCTTTTATTATCATTATGACAGGCATAGGTATTATTTCTCTGGCAGGAGTAGTGGTAAATAATGCCATCGTATTGGTGGACTATGCAGGGCAGTTAGAAAGAAGAAAGTTAGCCTCCTTAGGACTAAGCCCCAAAGACAAATTGGACAAAGAAGACTTAATAGAAGTATTGGTAGAAGCAGGCTATACTCGCTTGCGTCCTGTACTGCTAACAGCTATTACGACTGTCTTAGGTTTAATTCCTATGGCAGTAGGATTGAACTTAGACTTTTTCTCACTTTACAGAAATTTTGACCCTAATATATATACAGGGGGCGATAATGCCGCTTTCTGGGGTCCTATGGCTTGGACAGTGGTTTATGGACTGACCTTTGCTACTTTCTTAACCTTAGTTGTTGTCCCCGTCATGTTCCTCTTAGCAGAAAGAGCGGCAGGAAAAATAAAGCATAAGGTGAAAAAATCTAAACAAAAAGAAGAGATAATCTTAGAACCAGAGAAAGAGGAGGTTGTTTCCATATAAATTTCTTGTCTGGTAAATAGCGATTACGATAGAAATGTTCCATTTTTTGAAAGTGGAACATTTTTTTCTTTCAATTAAAGATAAGTTTTATTAAATTGACTTGAAATTTGATAAGCGAAAATATATAAATTGGTTTATATTTTGTAACTTGCATTTCTATTTGGTAATATTGAGAGTTTTTAAGCCAAATTCCACCCCCCACAATATTGTTAGATAACAAAATAGACGTATTATAAGGGTGTTCCTTGTTTTTGATGTAGTGTGAAATGAATATTTCTGTCAAACTCACGCTGTTTTGCCTTTTTTTAGTTCTTTTTAGCTGCTTAGCAATGCTCTATGTAGCTAATTATGAAACTCAAAGTTCACTAAAAGAAGAGGTAAGAGTAAAGTTGGAGCGTGAGTCAAATTTTGCTATGGAGAATATTGACCGTTTTATTTATGAACGGCTCAATGATATACGTACTTTTGCCAAAGACGGCATCATTAGCAAGGGGACTTACGGAAAAAATGCTTCAAAACCTGAAGAAATCAACGAAAGATTACACCTTTTCAAACAATCCAACAATTTATATCTTAGCCTCTCATTTTACGATACAGCCCGCCTACGCATTGCAGACACCGATAGCACACAAATAGGTAAGCGAAGTACGCGCAACAGATTTTGGAAAAGATTGCCTAAAGAAGAACTCATAGTAGATGTTTATACCTATGAAAATCAACCTATTATACACTTTGCTTCTACTGTTTATAATGAAAGTGGTATCTATGTAGGCGTAATTGTATCAAGAGTATTAGTAACAGAACTTAAAGAAGTTTTCAAAAGTATCGTAGAAGATGAAAGGCAAAGTAAAGGGTTAAGAGTAGCACTGCTGGACAGCACTGGATACATTCTTTATGCTAACGACCCCAAAGTAAATATACTTAAAGACCCCTATCCAGACATAGATGTACTCAAACAACATATTTCTAAACAGATAAAGCAAAAACGTTGGGTGCCTAACTTTTTTGAAAACAAGGAAAAGGTGTTTTTTTATATCAGGGAAAATGGCTATTCAGTATACCATGGGCAAGGCTGGATATTCGTTATGAGTCTTCCAAAAACAGAGGCTTTTAAAACAGCAGATAACCTTAGCAATAGACTGTTTTTATCTTCTATTCCTATCCTCTTTGTAGCTTTGTGTTTAGCCCTGTTTTTAGGTTATTATTTCTCTCAGCCTATCATAGCACTGACCGAAGCCGCAGAAGAATTGGGTAAAGGCAACTTGAATGCACGATTTGAGTACAAAAAAGAATTTGGACACAAGCATGATGAAATCGGTAAGTTGTGGAACAATTTTATCTTTATGGCGGAGCGACTTAAATTTAAGGTATTGGAACAGGAGGATATGAACCACGAACTCATCAACATCAACGACCAACTCAAAATAAAATTTGAGGAAGTCCAAATGAAAAATGAGGAAATTCAAGCCTACAACGAAAAAATTGGCTATCAGAAGCGAGAATTAGAATTGGCACTCAAAGAAATCGAGAAAAAAAACAAAAATATTACTTCAAGTATCAATTACGCAGAGCGTATCCAATCTGCTATCCTGCCTGATAGAGAATATATTAGAAGTCTTTTTCGTGAATCCTTCGTGCTTTTTAAGCCCAGAGATATTGTAAGTGGAGATTTTTATTGGTTTCGTAAACTTAGCTCCCCAGAGGGAGATGAACTAATAGTAGTAGCGGCTGTAGATTGTACAGGGCATGGCGTACCGGGTGCTTTGATGTCGGTGATTGGGGATACTTTAATGTACCAAGTCATTGTAGTAGAGCGTACATTCCAGCCTGCTCAAATCCTAAGAAAACTCAATAATGGTGTAAAAAAAATCCTAAAACAGGAAGACGTGCAGCACCACCACAACAAACATGACGGCATGGACATGGCTCTTTGCGTAATGAACATGACTCGCATGAAATTAGATTTCGTAGGAGCGCATCGCCCACTTTGGTATTTCCAACGTGGAGAATTTAGAGAAATAGAAGGAGACCGCATTACTATTGGGGGTATCAGCAAGAAGAAGTATGAACTTAACCAATACGAAGTACACTTCCAAAAAGGAGATACTTTTTATATGTTTTCAGATGGCTATGCAGACCAGTTTGGCGGGTATAGAGATATGCCTTCGCGAAAATACTCCCCCAACCGCCTCCGCAAACTCTTAGCGGATATTCAACCACACGATATGCAAACCCAACATTTTATTTTAGACAATGAGTTTGAACTTTGGAAAGGCAACGAAAGTCAATTAGACGACGTAATGATTATAGGGATGAGAATTACTTGATAAATTGAAAAACTAAGAAACCCGAATATTCATTTTTTAACTATATCTTTGCGGTTCTTAACTTTCAAACAAGTATATTCATGTTCCGCAAAAGTAATAAGTTAGACCACGTTTTTTATGACATTCGAGGTCCTGTCTATGAGAAAGCCCAAGAATTAGAAATACAGGGCTATAAAATCATCAAACTCAACATCGGCAATCCTGCCCCGCATGGACTTGATGCCCCTGACGAAATTATCCACGATGTAATTATCAATTTACGCAATGCACAAGGCTATTGTGACTCCAAAGGACTATTCGCAGCCCGAAAGGCAGTCATGCACTACACCCAACTTAAATCCATCAAAGATGTAACAATAGACGATATTTACATAGGCAATGGAGTAAGCGAACTAATCATGATGAGTATGCAAGCCCTGCTCAATAATGGAGATGAGATTTTAGTTCCTTCCCCAGACTACCCGCTTTGGACATGCTCTATTCACCTCTCGGGAGGAAAGGCTGTGCATTATATATGCGACGAGGAAGCCAACTGGTATCCTGATTTGGCAGATATAGAAAAGAAAATCAGTCCTAAGACTAAGGGAATTGTCATTATTAACCCTAATAACCCCACAGGCGCAGTTTATCCTTCTGATTTACTTCATAAAATAGCAGAGATAGCCGTAAAGCACAAGCTAATCGTATTCTCAGATGAAATCTATGACAAAATTTTGTATGATGATACGTCGCACACTTCTATTGCTGCGCTCAATGACGATACACTATTTGTAACTATGGGAGGCATGTCCAAAAACTATCGCGCCGCAGGATTTCGCGCTGGGTGGATGATTCTGAGTGGGGATAAAAAACATGCAAGTTCATACATAGAAGGGCTAAATTTGTTGTCGAGCATGCGTCTTTGTAGTAATGTGCCTTCCCAGTTTGCTATTCAGACAGCCTTAGGAGGGTATCAAAGTATCAATGAATTAGTTTTGCCCAATGGTCGCTTGCGCAAACAACGGGATTACGTCTGGCAAAGACTCAATGAAATAGAGGGAATCTCTTGTGTAAAACCCAAAGGTGCATTTTATGCCTTTCCTAAGATAGATATAAAAAAGTTCAATATCAAAAGTGATGAAAAATTCGTATTGGACTTTTTGGCTCAGCAAAGAGTACTTTTAGTACAAGGAACAGGATTTAACCTACCCACGCCTGACCATTTTAGAATTGTATTTTTGCCTATTGTGGAGGAACTGACCATCGCGTTAGACCGCTTGGAGTTATTCCTAAAAGAATACAAAGGAGAAAATGAATAGTAAAGACCAAAATACTTTTAAAAAAACGCACACTTACAATGTAAAATAAAACATTGTAAGTGTTCATCACCTCCCTACCCTTTTAGCTTTTTGCTCACCGACTATTCGGCATCATCATCAGTTTCGTTTTCTAAAGATTTCAATTCACTCAGAGCAATCAGTTCTACCTCTGCGGCATCTCTGACTGAAGCTGGAGTTTTAAAGGCTAACTTAAAGGCTTCTCTGGCTAATTTGAGGTCATTAGCTCCTTTGGCTGCCAAACCTTTCAAAAAGTAAAAATTCCCCAAAACAGAAGTAGGCACGGGGATTTTCTTGCTCAAAAAGTCGTCTATATCAGCAATGGCTTCTTTATGATTCCCAATTTTATATTGCGCCAAGCACATCAAAAACCAAGTATCTGGGTCAGGACGACTGGCTCTAATTTTGCCTGCTTTCAATTTCATTGCTTCGTTAAGGGTATTCAGACTACCATCGTAATCTCCTGCTTCCATCTGCGTTTCTGCAATTTTATCATACCAAACCAGTTTCTTTACTGGGTCAGGTTGGTTCTTGGCTGCCATTCTCATGTGCTCGATAGTCGCACTTACATCTTGGTTGCGTTTAGAAAGCTCTGCTTTGAGGAGGTGTGCCTTGGTATAGTCTTTATCTATTCTTAGGGCTTGGTCTAAGTACATCATGCTCATATTCTCCTCGTGAAACTTCGCATAGGTATTCGCCAAGTTGTAAAAATACGGAGCGGAAAGTTTATCTACTTTTCTTTTAAAAGGTCCGAACTGTATTTTCTGTAAGATGGGTTTGGCTTCATCAAATCGCTGTAGCTGGTACAAAGCGTATCCCAATTCATAATAATACTTGGCACTTTCTCTCAAATCTTTCTTTTGCAAGTCTGGCTCTATTTTTCTTATACTTTTCTGTGCTTCTTCGTATTGATTGAAAAAGTTACTCATCTTGGCATAATAAAATGCTACGTTATGATTGGTAGGTGCTAAGACATAAATCTCTTTGATTTTATTATAGGCTTCTTGCATCTTTTTTTCCTTGATGAGTTTCATTATCATGAAACTTTTGTATTCTACTTTCTTATCCACATCTTTCTCATACTGAGCGGCAAGTTCATAGCAAATCGCCGCACTGTCGTTTTTATTGGTCAGTTTCATAATCTTGCCCATTAGCGCATAAGCCCCTGCATGAGTAGGTTGCAAGCGAATAGTCTGGTGCAAGGAATAAACAGATAATTTTGGTCTTTTCAACAAAAACTCACAATTTGCTTTCCCAAACCAAGCATCTACATCATTTGGATTTTCTTTGATGATTTTTTCGTATTCTTCTAATAATACATCTGTTCGCGTGCCAGCACGATTAAAAGCCATCTCCGAACTTGTTTTAGCTGGCTCAGGATTTGTTGGCTTGGGCTTTACACTTTTGGTTTGTGCATTTACGTATTGTAAACCGCTAAAAACAAGTATAAATGTCAGGTGAATAATTAAGGATTTTCTTTTCATGCGCAAAGAAAAATTCGTCAAAAATTTCAAGTATAAAATAGTATGTCCAAGTAAGTTAAAAACAAGTGTATGCCTTATCGTTTTTGCTTTATAACCCAATCAGTTAGCCAATACTAACCTACTCAGCTACAACTGACTGATTTACAATTTTTTTTACAAAGAAGTCTAAAAGTTTCAGCAATATAGAATATTTTTATCTAAAATTGTGATTATTTTAAAAAATATATTACTTGAAAGAAATGAATAATTTATTAAATTTTGATACCGCCTCAGGACTTATCCCAGCAATCATTCAAGATGCCTCCACTAACAAAGTCCTTATGCTTGGCTATATGAATCAGGAAGCACTTGACAAAACCCAAAAAGAACAAATAGTTACATTTTACAGTCGCTCTAAACAAAGACTTTGGACAAAAGGAGAAACCTCTGGCAATTTTTTGAAAGTAAAGGAAATATTATTAGACTGTGATAAAGATACCTTGCTTATCAAGGTAAATCCCGTAGGAGCGGTTTGTCATACAGGCAGCGATACTTGCTTCAACGAAGTAAATCAAGGGAAAGTTGCTTTTTTACAGTATTTGCAAGAGATAATTCGTCAAAGAAAATTACAAGCCCCTGAAAATTCTTACACGGGCAAACTCTTTGCCAAAGGGATTAATAAAATTGCTCAAAAAGTAGGAGAAGAAGCCATAGAATTAGTCATTGAAGCCAAAGATGAAAATATGCACCTATTTAAAAATGAAGCCGCAGATTTGTTGTTTCATTTCTTAGTACTTTTAGAAGCTAAAAATAGTAGCTTAGACGAAGTGATTGATGTTTTGCAAGAAAGGCATAAATAAACACCAATGAACAGCTTATAAGTATTTTATAATCAAATATTTATAAAAATATATTAAAATACACTCTCTATTTCACAACTACAAACTAATAGTAATTATGAAAAAAATAGTTGTTTATCTTACTTTATTGCTTGTTGGGTGCAATAATGAATCTTCTGCAAAGATTATTATGCCTAAGATTTTCACCGACGGCATGGTTTTACAGCGAGATATTGCCGTACCCATTTGGGGTTGGGCTGATGCAGGAGAACAAGTTACCCTTACTTTTTTGGGTAAGCGCTATATCGCAAAAGCAGACAACACAGGAAAATGGATGGTCAAATTAGCTGAGATGAAAGCAGGTGGAGCATTTGAGATGACTATACAAGGTAAAGAAAAAGAAGCTATTACGATTAGGAACATCATGATAGGCGAAGTATGGATAGCAAGCGGACAATCTAATATGGAGTGGAAAATAGACTGGCTACCTTATAAAAATACAGAACCTACCTTAGCTAATTTCCCTCAAATCAGAATGTTTACTGTTCCCAAAGAGTTAAGTGCTAAACCTCAAAAAGATATCACAGGAGGTACATGGCAGGAAGCAGTAGGCAACAATATAAAGGATTTTTCTGCCGTAGCTTACTTTTTCGCCAAAGAATTACACCAATATTACAAAGTACCCATTGGCATCATCAATACCAGCTGGGGAGGAACTATTGCCGAAACTTGGATGAGTGCGGGTGCCGCCAAGCAAATTCCTGATTTTAAAGCAGTAGTAGAAGAATTAGAGAAAACGCCTGATGCCATAGAAAAAGCAAAAAGAGAAGCAGAAGAAGCCAGAAAAAGATTTGACGAAATGTTAAATGCAAAAGAAACCGGGCTGGTAGAAAAATGGTGGCAAAACGACCTAAACACAAGCGATTGGAAAGAAATGAAACTCCCTACACTTTGGGAAAATGCAGGTTTGCCCAACCTCGACGGAGTAGTATGGTTTAGAAAAGAAGTAGAAATCCCTGAGAAATATCTCGGCAAAGATTTACTGCTTAGTTTAGGTCCTATAGATGATAGCGATGAGACGTACTTTAACGGTGAAAAAATAGGACAGACCATGCAAAAGTACGCCGAAGCAAGAGTATATAAAATTCCCGCTGATAAGTTAAGAAATGGCAAAAATATACTTACTATCAGGGTAATAGATACGGGAGGAGGAGGAGGAATTTACGGGAAACCCGAAGAAATGTTCATAGGTTTGGGTACAGAAAGAATAGCCAACTTAGCAGGAAACTGGAAATACAAAGTAAGTGTAGGGGAAAACATCAGCCCGCCTCAAAATTTCGGTCCTAATATCCGCCCTACTTTACTCTACAATGCTATGATTCACCCGCTTGTGCCGTATGCTATTCGTGGAGCAATTTGGTATCAAGGCGAGAGCAACGCAGGCAGAGCCTATCAGTACCGTACTGTATTCCCAGCTCTCATACAAGATTGGCGCAACCAATGGAAACAAGGAGATTTCCCTTTTTTATTCGTTCAATTAGCCAATTTTATGAAGTTCGAGGACGAACCCAAAGAAAGCGACTGGGCAGAGCTTAGGGAGGCACAGACTATGACGCTTTCTTTGCCTAATACAGGCATGGCTGTTATCATAGACATAGGCGAAGCCAATGATATTCACCCTAAAAATAAGCACGATGTAGGAAAAAGATTAGCTTTGGCGGCTAAAAAGATTGCTTACCAAGAGGATATTATCTATGCAAGTCCTATGTACGAATCTATGCAGGTCAGTGGTAATAAAGCCATCATTAGCTTTAAAAATATAGGTTCGGGACTGATGGTCAAAGACCGCTACGGCTACATCAAAGGTTTTGCAATAGCAGGAGAAGATAAGAAATTTTACTGGGCAAAAGCCTACCTTGATGGCAATAAAGTGATTGTAGAAAATGAAAATATAAGCAAACCTGTAGCTGTACGCTATGCTTGGGCAAACAATCCCGAAGACGCTAACTTATTCAGCAAGGAAGGATTACCCGTCTGTCCATTCCGTACTGACGATTGGCAAGGCATTACCTACGGTAGAAAATAATTATCTTTTTTTTTTAAAATCTTATTTTTTATCTTTTACAACCCGTTGTTTGCTTATGTTTTACTGCAAAAGACGGGTTTATTCATTATTAAATGCTATCTTTAATCAAATTTTGTCCTATTTTTGCTTAGAATAGCATTGTTGTATAATCTTATTTATCTTTCCCAATTCCTATTTATATGAAAGCCAATATCTTGCTTCTATTATTTACCCTTTTACTAAGCCTAAATGTCTTTGCACAAAAGAAGGGAAAACCCAACTTAAAACCCTACAAGGAAGAGATGAAGCGTGCTAAAAAAGGCGATGTACAAGCTATGATGAAGATTGCTGATGTGTGCAAGGCAGAAATGATGCAGCATGATGAAATCAAAGACTATAAAAAAGCAGTAGAATGGTACTCCAAAGTAGCTAACCAAAACAGCAACACTGACTTACAGACTTTGGCAAAGTTTCGCCTCTTCCAATTGTACATCTCTGGAGGCTACGGCATTGGACAAGATATAAACTTAGCTAAGAACTACTTAGAGCAGGTACTCTCGCAAACAGACTTGCGTCTGATTTACGATGATAAGCCCAATTTGGATTTGAAATACTTTTTTGAGAATTATCTCAAAGCCCAAGAAAGTGGCAATGACCCTCAAATCACAGAAGCAAAAATATTTGTAGCACGTTGCTATTTTGAATACGAAATTAATTTCAATATTGCTTTGCAATGGCTTGCCAAAGTAATAGTAGAAGGAGAAAATGCAGATGCCAGCTTTTTAGAAGAGAAATGGCGCACCTTGTTTTCCGTTTACCGCTACTCAGGAGAAAAGGAAATGAGCAAAAACCGCCTTTTTGATTTGTTAGAAAAATATGTGCAGAAGGGTAGCCTCTTGGCAAAAGTAGAACGCTTAGCAGAATCAGGGAAAACTTTTTTGACAAATTATAAATACACAGCACAAGCCGCCAACCAATTAGTAGAAACTATCAATACAAGTACACTTACGCCAGAAATGCGATTGAAAATCTACTATTGGCTACAAAAACATGAAAAAGGGATTCCTCATTACGTAACCTTGCGAAAAGTAGCTATCGGAGCAGGCAACTTGGATTCCTTAACCACCCATTTTGCCAAAGATGCCATAGAAGAATTTAGAACTTTTCACTCCAAAATCCAAACCTTGGAGGGTTTCATGCTTGCTTGTAATGAATACCCTTCGCTAAAAGGTTTGATAAATACCAATATAGACTTATACAGGGTTCACTTTGAAGGAAATATACAACCTCTTATTGCCCTTTATAAAGAACTCCAAAAACCAGAGATTAAAGAATTGGCAGGAGAAATATTGTACGCCAAATACAACAAGGAGTTTATGAACAAAGTAACCCAAGTAATAGACGCCGCAGAAACTCCTCGTAAACTGCTTGATATTCAGAAGGAGATAGATGCCCACGCTTGGCTAAAGGCAGAATATACCCTCCAACAACAAAAAATAGCGAAACGCTTGGAGAGCATGGGTATAGACAGCACTAACGAGGAATTTCTTTACGAAATGGCAACCATAGAAGAAACTAAATTTCGTACTTTTGAGCAGGGCAGATATTTTTTAAGCAATTTGGAAAAAAAATACAGCGATACACCCAATAATAACAGCAAAGCCAAAAAGAAAGCCAATACGCCTACGCCGCCTACTAATATTCCTAATCGTGCAGAAATGAAAGCGCGCCTTATCTCTCTGACTCGCAATAAAATCATTACTGATATAGTAGGGGAAAATCCCACCCGAGAGCAAATTCAGCGACATCGCCAAACTTTACTCGAAACTTGGCTACAACCCGAGGGCATGAGCAAGTATTTTTACTATACTTCTGATAGCAAATTTTGGTTCTCAGGAGAAGTAAAGCGGCATAATATTCTTTATTTCTATGAGGCGGTCAAAATTACAGGAACGGATACTTATACGCTTACTATCAAATCCGTTGTAAATAACAACTCTTATCTGGCTTATAGTAGCACATTAAAAGCCAATTTAGATGCCAAAAATGAGATAATTACAGTAAGCATTTATTACGCTCGCTACAAGGGCTACCAATGGCTTAGAAATGAAGGCGATGCACTTAGAGTTATTTACGAAAAAAATGCTCCTACAATTACCTGTCAGCCCATAGGGGCTATGAGCCAATTTGAGGATAAAAATCACGGTTACAGTGCAGATTTTCCATTAAAAAAACTCAACATCAGAGATTTCTCTGAAAAAGCGGCTATAAAAACGGCTGTCCAGTGCTTTATTTTGCAGTATAATCGCGCTTTACTGAACAATTACAATTAGGTATATTTCCTTAATTTTCAAAAGTTAGACAGAGAAATCTTGTTAAATCTCTTTTAGCAAATTCATTGCTCTTTCTATGCTTTTTACCTCCTCAATGATAAGAGTAGCCCCCTTAGTGGTTTCTTTTAACTTACAAATTTTATGATACTTCTGAACAAAAGCTAAGACTTTACCAAAAATTTCTGACTGGAAATAGAGGTCGTTTTGAGCAAAATAACCTTTGAGGGTTTGGCTTTTCAAAACCAATTTTTCTAAGCCTATCTTCTTGGCTAACCAACGCAATTTTACTGTTTTCAAGAGGTCTTCTACCTGCTCCGGCAACTTTCCAAAACGGTCGGTAAGCATCTTTTTGAACTTGTCCATCTCTTCCTCATTTTCCAACTTATCTGCTTGTGTATAAAGCTGTAAGCGTTCGGAAATATTAGCTACATAGCTGTCAGGAATCAAAATCTCCAAGTCGGTTTCTATGGCACAATCCTTCACAAAATCCTCCTTTTTCACTGCACTGACCGCATTTTCTAACTCGTTCTCAAAAAGGCTTTTAAACTCGTTTTCTTTCAACTCTTGAATTGCCTCGTCCAAGATTTGGTGGTACATTTCAAAGCCTAAATCGCTAATAAATCCGCTTTGCTCTGCGCCAAGTAAATCACCTGCCCCTCGGATGTCCAAGTCCCGCATAGAGATTCTAAAGCCATCTCCTACCTCTGAAAATTCCTCTAAGGCACTTAGCCGCTTACGAGAATCAGCGGTAAGTCCTTGAAGCATAGGCGTAAGCAAATAGCAGAATGCCTTGCGATTGGAGCGACCTACGCGCCCGCGCATCTGGTGCAAGTCTGCCAAGCCAAAGTGATGGGCATTGTTAATAATAATTGTATTGGCATTGGGAATATCCAACCCTGACTCTATGATATTAGTAGAGATGAGTATATCATACTCTCCATCAATAAATTTGAGCATGGTTTTTTCTAACAAAGTACCGTCCATTTGTCCATGTGCTATACAAATTTTTGCATCAGGAACGAGCCTTAAAATAATATTAGCAATAGAATCTATGTCTGCTACTCTATTATGCACAAAAAAGACCTGCCCTCCCCTTTCCAACTCATACCGAATCGCATCTCTAATCAACTCATCGTTAAATGTATGAATTTCAGTACTTACAGGTTGGCGATTAGGCGGAGGGGTAGCGATAATAGACAAATCTCTCGCTCCCATCAGTGAAAAATGTAAGGTTCGAGGGATAGGGGTAGCTGTCAAAGTAAGTGAGTCCACATTTATTCTGCGATGTTTAAGTTTTTCTTTCACTTTTACCCCAAACTTCTGCTCCTCATCTATAATCATTAAGCCCAAATCTTTAAAGACCACGTCATCATTTACTATTCGGTGCGTTCCTACCAAAATATCTATCTTTCCTTCTTTTAAGTCTTTGAGAATCTGATTGATTTCTTTGGTAGTTCTAAAACGATTGATGTATTCTACCCTGCAAGGGAGGTTTTTCAATCGTTCTTTGAAAGTTTTGTAGTGCTGCATTGCCAAAATTGTAGTAGGCACCAGTACAGCTACTTGCTTAGAATCACAAACTGCCTTGAAGGCGGCGCGAATCGCCACCTCTGTTTTTCCAAAACCGACATCTCCGCATACCAGCCTGTCCATAGGATATGGTTTTTCCATGTCCGCTTTTACCTCAGCCGTAGCTTTGGCTTGGTCAGGCGTATCTTCGTATAGAAAAGAAGATTCTAATTCTGCTTGTAGGTAATTGTCTTTGCTAAAAGCAAAACCTTTTGCCTCTCTGCGTTTAGCGTACAGGCTAATGAGTTCTCTGGCAATGTCTTGTACTTTTTTACGAACAGTTTTTTTCTTGTTGTCCCACTCTTGCGAACCTAACTTATTCAAGGAAGGCACTGTGCCCTCTTTACCTGTAAACTTGGCGATTTTGTGTAGAGAGTGTATATTGATATAAAGCAAGTCATCATCTCTAAATACCAAACGAATAGACTCCTGCATTTTCCCATTGACTTCTACTTTCTCCAAACCTGCAAAGCGAGCAATCCCATGGTCGACGTGAGTAACAAAATCCCCAATCTGCAAGCTACGCAACTCTTTCAAAGTCATCGCCTTAGACTTGCTATAATTTTCCTTAGACTTATAGCGATGGAAGCGTTCAAAAAGTTGGTGGTCGGTATAGGCACACAAGAATAAATTTTTATCAGAAAATCCCTCTCTTAGAGAAGTCAAAATCTGCTCAAAATGAATGCTTGGGTTGATTTCCTCAAAAATAAAACCCAGCCTTTGCAACTGCTTAGCAGAGTCAGAAAAAATGATAGTTTGATAACCAGCAGTTTGTATTTCTTCTAAATGCTCTCCTATCTTCTTAAAATCTTTATGAAAAGAAGGTTGAGGTTTGGCTTCGAAGGAGAAAGTCTGCCCTGTATTAGAGGAGATAAACCTTTTCCCAAACTCTACGTGCACAAATTCATCAGACAAGGTAGTAAAACTTTCTGCGGTTTCAAACAGGTCTTCAGGCTTAGAAACCAGTTGGATATTGCCACCTGAAAGAATAGACGCAAAAGCCTCTGTCGCCTTTTCAAAGTATTTTTGAATAATCTCTTTGGTCAAGCCTAAGTCTTTGAACCACAGGATTGTAGAAGGACTAATAAACTTAAAAAATGATTCTCTTACTTCATAAAAAAGTTTTGCCCCTACATTAGGAATAATGATGATATGCTCTAAGTTTTCTTCTGAAAGTTGGGAAATAGGGTCAAAAATCCTGATACTTTCTATCTCATTACCAAAGAGTTCTAAGCGATAAGGTTTTTCATTGGAATAGGAAAAAACATCTACAATCCCTCCTCTGATAGCGAACTGACCTGCTTCATATACAAAGTCGGTACGCTCAAAATCATAGCTTTGCAAGACTTCTCCCAAAAACTCCAAATCCAAACTATCCCCTACTTTCAAAGGATATGTATTCTCGACTAAGGACTTTTTATTGATTACTTTTTCGGTTAATGCCTCAGGATAGCTCACTATTAAATCTCCCTTGCTACTTCCCAGCACGCGATTTTGGTTAATACGACTTAGCACTTCTGTTCTTTGCAAGACATTGGCGTTTTCTGTTTCCTCAAATTGGTAGGGACGCTTGTAAGAAGTAGGGAAAAATAAAATTTCCCGGTTAGGCAGTAGATTTTGCAAATCATTGGCAAAATAATAGGCTTCCTCCTTGTCATGCAGAATAAAAATATGAGAAAAAGTAGGTTGTAATAGGTACAAAGCACTTGCTACTACTGCATCTAAACTTCCTACTAAGCCTTTCAATTTCAAGTGTTTACCTTTACCATTCGCTAATGTTTTAGCAATGGACTGAATAGTACTGTCTTGGGTATATTTCTTTACAAATTCTTCTATTTTCATAAACCAAAGAAGGGCTTATCCGTCGTTTGCCGACAAATAAGCCTTTTTAAAACAATGACAAAGATAATCTTGTTTTTGAGGAAAAGAAAATAAAGATAGGCAAAATCAATTTCCAAATACATGATTAGTTTCATTTGCCTTTCCAAAAGGTAAATCCTAATATTCCTATACTCAGTAAGAGTACCAGCACGCAACTTATCATCGTAATCAAGCTACCTGTTTGGTATGCTTTGGATTGGAAAGTAAAGACGATTTTATGCTTGCCTTGCGGAAGTTCCATGCCTCGCAAAATATAGTTTACTCTTACAAACTTGGCAGGTTGTTCGTCTATGGTCGCCGTCCAACCTTCGGGGTAATAGACTTCTGAAAATACTGCAAAAGCCTCACTATCCGCAGTATATTCATACTCCAACCGATTGGGCTGATACGCCGTCATTTTGATTTGTCCACTCCTCGCAAATTGCTTTTTGCTTACTTGAAATTTGCTAATGTCTATTACAGCTACGCTATCAGGTCGTAAGTTGTCTAAGGCTTTCATCTCCTCGTCAGCGCTTTTGACTTCTACAATATTAGACACAAACCAAGCATTGCCATAAGCATTGGGGTTTCTAAGCACGCCATTTTCACTTTCATTTACTTTTATATATCTGGCATTCAACATATTGATTATTCTATAATTAGCAAACTGAGGAGAACCTTTTTGCAAATCTTCTATCATCATTTGCATTTCTTTACTGAGTTGTCGCTCTATAAGGTCTTGGTAGCGACGAAGTTTTGCGGCAATATATCCCCCAAGAGATTTGTGAAAATAAGACGTTTGGGCATCGCTGAAGGGATTGTTCAGGTTCAATACTCTATAACTCAAATCTTTATCCTTTAATATTTTCTCATCAGCGGGCGTGGGCTGATGAAAATTGGTTCTCCTACTTTTGCTAAAATCACTTTCGCTTAGGTATCTTTTCCCTACTGTCCACAAGTCCACTGTTATCAGCAAGCCAATGATTAAAGTAGTGATGGGCAGAGAAATCTTATTTTTAAGGAAAAAATAAATAGCTATTACTGACAAGGCAATGAAAAAGAAAGTTCGCAAGGCGTCGCTTCTAAGCATCATTGCCCTATCTTCTAAGACTGCCTCTCGCAACCTGCCTAATTGCTCATCGTTAGGACTTGACATATCCAAACTTCCCGCCATAAGCCAAAGCAACAATGCCAAGCCACCTGTCGCCCCGAAAGCAATCAGTATCTTCTTAAAAATATCTTTGAAATCCTGCTGGCTAACGGGTAACTCTGTTAATTTTTTTAACCCTAAAACACCTGTAATGACCATGAGCATTACAGCCAAAGAGAGTGCCATAGACACGGAGCGAAACTTATTAAATCCGGGAAAGTAATCAAACATCGTGTAGTTGAACCATTGCAAGTTACGTCCCCAAGAAATCATTATCATGACTACTACGCCTGCTAACAGCCAATAACGGTAGCGGTCTTCTAAGAGCAACAAGCCTAAAATAAACAAAAAGCATACAATCGCCCCTGCATAAACGGGAGCATTCGTAAAAGGCTGGTCGCCCCAGTACATAAAGGGAGCACGCTCAGCCAATCTTTTAAATTCTTCCGAAGAAAACTGACCTTGCTGTACGGCGTTTTGTAGGATTTGGTAAGTTTCAAATTTTTTAGTCAATTTTTCATTATTAGAACCCCCGTACAAATTGGGAATCAGTAAAGTAAGCGTTTCAAATTTGCCTTGACTCCAATTGTAAGCATAGTCCCTATCTAAGCCATCCCCTGTCCCCTGTGCCTCAGCATCAAGCGGGGTAAGTTCTGCGGGACCTCTTTGAGAGTACTTGCCGTATTCTAAGGTAGTTAAAATTCTTCCTGCACTTGTGCCTACGGCTAAACCTGCTCCTACTACGAGCAGGGCAGTAGCTTTGACAAAATCAGCAAAAGTTTTATTTTTAATAGCAAAAACCAACTCGCTAATGCCATAAAAAACGGCAATAAACGCTAAGTAATAAGTAATTTGCAAGTGATTGGCTCTAAGTTCTAAGGCAAGGGCTAAGGTAAAAAGAGCAAAACCCTGCCAAACTTTGTCTTTTTTAAATGCCAGATACATTCCTGCTAAGACCAAAGGAGCATAAGCGATTGCCCATGACTTGGTCATGTGTCCTACTTCTATGATGATGAGGTTATACGTACTAAAAGCAAAAGCTACCGCACCTATCCCCGCAATCCAAGGTCTTACGCCAAAGCAAGTAAGAGCAAAAAAAGTAGTAATCAGCGTAAGTAAAAGTTGGTGAGCATTTTTATCTCTGAAAAAGATACCTTTGAAAGTCCAATCTATAATCGCCAAAGCGCGGTCAGGGTAGTCTGCATGAATCAAATAAGTAGGCATACCGCTAAACATTGCTCCTGTCCAAAGTGTCTTTTCTTGGTGAGTCTTGTTAAAATCATTTGCCTCTTTTGAAGCTCCCTCATACTGCACTATATCGCTCTGAAACAGCGACTTACCATCAAAAAATTCAGGTTTGAAATAAATAATAGTAATTGCATAAAACAGTATGATGCAAAGCAAGTAAGGAAGTGCAGTGTTTAGGTTTAATTTTTTCATGAATATAGCGTTTGACTTTTTGATTTTTTTAGGGAACTTTTGCAAACAAATGTATGATTTTATTTTTTCTGAAACTTATTTTCTACCTAATTCTATCTACTGATTTGACCAATTTTTCATCTCTGCGAATAAAACGATTTGCCAAAGAGTTCATAATCACCGCCACTGCAGGCATAAAGTACCCTAAGCCAAAATTGCCCTGCTCGGGTTGTTGGAGCAAAGCCTCTCCTTTGACAGAAAAATATACGAAGCAACCCAATATCCCAATGAGTACCAATATATTAAGCATATTATAAATCATTTGCTTCATGCGATTTTTGTAGGTCAGAATAGAAATAAGTGCAAAGCTGATACTTGCAAAAGCCAAAATAGCAATATAAATGGTCGTCTGCTGCGCAACAACTACATCTTTTTGCTTGTAAATCAGACTAACAGGAGAAAGATAAACAATTTCATTTGTTTGTATGTTTTCTTTTGTCCAGATTGGAGAAAATAGCATAACTACCATTGCGACTATGCTCAACAATAAAAATACAGTTTGAATTCTTTGAATCATACGAGTAAAAATTAATTTGGTCGTGCAAAATTAAAAATCATAATGGAATTTTAAGTAATAGTAAAAAAATTGGGTTTATTTTTGCGAAATATGTTTCTATTAATAATTAGCAATTTTACTACCCCAAAATTTTATTTGATTAAAAGCCAAACAGTACACAGTTAATTTACGTTTATACGTTTATGCTCAATTATTTTTGTAATAGTAAGGTTTGCAGTAAGAAATTAGCTGATGTATTTGGATTATGGATACTTAAAGTTATTGTTGATGCACCTTTTTACATTTTAAATGTTACCTAACGAAGTATTGTTTTTTGTTGCTTTCACTACTTTCATTCTAACAGTACTCCTGTTAGACCTTGGCATTTTCTCGAAAAAAAATTATGTTGTTGGATTTAAAGAAGCTGCCGCTTGGAGTGCAGTATGGGTGATGTTTGCCCTTATTTTCTATGTCATCTTGAATTTTTATGGGGAAAAGATACACGCCATTACTAATATGGAAGAGTTAGCCGCAGTGGTGAATAGATATAACCCTGGCGAGGTAGATATGTCCTCGGAAAACTTTGAGGTAGCTATTCAGCTATATAGGAATAATCTTGCCATAGAATTTATCACTGGGTATTTATTAGAATACTCTCTTTCAGTAGATAATATCTTTGTCATTATCCTTATTTTTTCCTCTTTTGGCGTCAGAGAAAAATATTACAAAAAGGTACTGTTCTGGGGAGTTTTAGGCGCTATTCTCATGCGCTTCACCTTTATATTTTTAGGCTCTGCCCTCATTTATAAGTTCAATTGGATTCTTTATCTATTTGGTATTTTTCTTATCTTTACAGGGATTAAAATGTTTATTGGTAGAGATGATGAAGAGGAGAAGATAGAAGTAGATAAACATCCGGTAGTAAAGATAGTATCCAAGTATTTCCCGCTCTATCCGCGTTTTGTGAGAGAACGCTTTTTCGTTAGAAAAAATAATCAATGGTTTTTAACTCCTTTATTTTTAGTAGTCTTAATCGTAGAGTTTACCGATTTGATTTTTGCGGTTGATTCTGTGCCTGCCGTATTTGCTGTAACCCAAGACCCTTATATTGTGTTTTTCTCTAACATTTTCGCTATCATGGGGTTGCGTTCTATGTTTTTCTTCCTATCCAATATTCTACACTTTTTTCATTATTTGAAAGTTGGCTTATCTTTCTTAATGGTGTTTATAGGCTTTAAAATGCTGGCTCATAAGTGGCTAAAAATCATAGGTTTTGAAACCGTTTACTCTCTGTATATTATTTTGTTTATTTTGGCTGTAAGCATCATTGCCTCACTTATCTTCCCACCTAACAAGAAAGCAAAGGCTTCAGCATTAAACGGTCAGGGTTATTCTTTATCAAATAAGAAGAACAAAGAAAGCGTACCTGAGAAGACATCATAAGTTTTTTAATTAAGTCTTACACCATTGAAACCATAGAAAAAGCCTCATCTTAGGCTTTTCTGCTTATTTGCTTGCTCTGCTCTCTCTTTAAAAGTTATATTTTACTTTCATCAAACAGACTTATTTCTCTATGAAAATATTATTTTAAAAAAAATATGACTTTTTTATGAAGTTTTATCATTTTTTTTAGTTAATCTCTTGTATATTTAATTAAAGTTTCTTACATTTGTAATATAAAAATACTGTTTAACCCAAAATAAATGATTTGCTTATGATTACTGCTAAGAGAAGTACCCAAACTACTAATGATAAAAGTAAGGCTGCTTTATTTATCCTTATTGTAATGATAGCACTAATCAACATCGTGAATGCTATCTCTATAATTTTTGAATAATGCCTCCTTCAAGGTAGGAAACACTTTTTATTTAAATTAAGTCAAAAAAACATTTTTTATCTTTGGAGATAACACTTTTCTCAACGTCTTGTTTTATGAAAATGCGATAGCTAATATTCCTATTAAAAGGCAATAGGCAGCAAAGTAGATAAGTTTACCTCTTTTTACGATATTAATCATCCATTTGCAGGCGATAAGCCCTGAAATAAAAGCGGCGATGAAGCCCGCAACGAGAACTATTCCGCTCAAATCTTGGCTCTCTGTGCTTTGTTCAAAATAATCTTTCATTTCTAAAATAGTGGCTCCCACTATGGGCAACAAGACCATTAAGAAGGAAAAACGAGCTGCTTGGCTTCTATCGGTACCCACTAAAATTGCCGTACTGATAGTAGCTCCAGAGCGAGAAATCCCCGGAAGAATCGCTACTGCTTGTGCTATTCCTATGGCGATTGCCCTACCAAAAGTAACCTCTCCCCCTTGCCGATTCCTTAAAAAGTGCGTAAGCAATAACAATACCCCTGTTAAGCACAACATAAAACCTACTGAAACAATATTTCCCTCAAAAAATTGCTCTACCTCACTTTTAAAAAATACACCCACTATTCCTACAGGAATCATAGAAACTATAATTTTAGCGGCAAACTGGGTAGATTCATTC
>Ga0272446_1002144_pt1 | contig 27513 bp, 25 predicted proteins | sample YNPCB0061_FD_194587 | JGI IMG/M metagenome (GOLD analysis project Ga0272446, IMG submission 194587) | Hot spring microbial mat communities from Yellowstone National Park, WY, United States - YNP-CB-006-1 | ecosystem: Environmental > Aquatic > Thermal springs > Hot (42-90C) > Sediment | place...
CAAAAAATATAAGTATAACTAATCTGATCCCAGTTTCTTTCTGTCATTCCTAATCCCGTATTGACCGGTAATGGTTTTCCCCTACCATCAAGAAGTAAGCTTATTGTTGCCCAAAAAGTAATTCTCCCAAACCTAGTTTTTGACCAGGGAAATTCTGGGGATACCAATTAAGATACACACGTTTAACCCGTTGTTTGCAGAATTAACAGAGGACAGTCTTATGGCTACATATAAAGTTACCCTAATTAACGAAAAAGAAGGACTAAACCAAACGATCGAAGTAGAAGATGATACCTACATTCTGGATGCTGCCGAAGAAAAAGGTATTGACCTACCCTACTCCTGCCGTGCTGGTGCCTGTTCTACCTGCGCTGGAAAAATCACCAGCGGCACAGTAGATCAAGCTGACCAATCTTTCCTGGATGATGATCAAATTGAGAAGGGATTTGTATTGACCTGCGTTGCTTATCCCAAGTCTGACTGTACAATCATCACCCACCAGGAAGAGGAACTTTACTAAGCCCCTAGTGTTAGTAGAAATTAATTGCCGGTTAGTAGTTGGTTTTGAAGTTAATTGATTAAATAATTAACCGATTTTAACAATACAAGTTAGGGTAGGCGGCTGACTAGTTTCTTCTCGGTAGCCGTTCTTCCCTGGCTTTATTTTTTGTTTTTACTAGTGTGTTGAATATATTGATTCCGGTAATTCTGTTAATTCCATGGTGGCTACTCTTAACAAACTTTTTGAGCAATACTTCTGAAATTTACAGCGCTTTTTATGTCAATGAAAGACATCTATATTTTTGAAATCCTTGCTGGGTAATAATTATTGATCAAGTGGCGACCGCTGCCTCATAAAAGTACTGTATGTGCGATCGCAAGCAGAGTTTGGCTACCAGATTATTTGAGTTTAATGGAGAAACTTGAGCAATGGCAACGACTGTAGCAAGGTTGATGGTCTGGTTAAACCTCCTTGGGCGGGGTTGGTTGATCCTGGTTTGGGCGATCGCTCTACTCTTGGCTGCTCCGGTGCTAGTGGTGCTGGGCAGTATCTTTCAAGACAGCCGGGAAATCTGGGCCCATCTGGCTGCCACCACGCTACCCAGCTATGTGGGTAACTCCCTGGGTTTATTGGTGGGAGTGGGTTTGGGGGTAACTGTCATTGGGGTGAGTACTGCTTGGTTAGTCAGTGCGTGTCAGTTTCCGGGCGATCGCCTCTGGGAATGGGCCCTGTTGATTCCCTTGGCTGCCCCTACCTACCTGCTGGCCTACACCTACACCGACCTCTGGGATGAAATTGGCTTTCGGTTGGGGGTTCTTCTGCCTTCGATTCGGTCTTTGCCGGGGGCGATCGCTCTCTTCAGCCTGACCCTCTATCCCTACGTTTACCTAGTGGCACGGGGGGCTTTTTTGGAGCAATCGAGCCGGATTCTAGAAGCTGGGAGGATATTGGGGTGCAACCCTTGGCAGAGTTTTTGGCGGGTGGCCTTGCCCTTGGCTAGACCGGCGGTGATTGCGGGCTTATCCCTGGCTTTGATGGAAACCCTCAGCGATTATGGTACGGTGCAATACTTTGCGGTGGATACCTTTACCACTGGCATTTATCGCACTTGGTTTGGCATGGGGGAGCAGGCCGCCGCTGCCCAATTGGCTGCGTGTTTAATGCTGTTTGTGTTTGCCCTATTGAGTTTGGAGGCTTGGTCGCGTCGCCAGGCTCGCTACTACCAAAGTAGCTACCAAACTTCACCCAGCCATCAATTGCGGGGAATTAGAGGCTGTCTAGCTACTATTTTCTGTGGGGGGTTAGTCTTCTTCGGGTTTGGGCTGCCTGCGGGTTATTTGATATTTTTGGGTTGGCGGCGGGGCGATCGCTTACTGGGGGAACAGTTTTGGCAGTTTGCAGGCAATAGCCTGACTGTGGCGCTGGCGGCGGCTAGCTTGGCTGTGGTGGTCGCCCTGGTGATGGCTTACGGGGGGCGACTGTCGCAGTCTTTGCCAATGCGGCTGGCTACCCAGGTGGCGACTCTGGGCTATGCGATTCCAGGCTCAGTAATTGCGGTGGGGATTTTGCTGCCCCTGGGGCAGTTGGATAATGCGATCGATGGCTGGGCTAGGGCTAATTTCCAGATTAGTACTGGCTTGATCTTTTCAGGAACGATCGCCGCCTTAACATTTGCCTACCTGGTGCGTTTTATGTCCGTAGCCTTTCGCCCTGTGGTCAGTAGCTTAGCTAAAATCAAGCCCAATCTTGACCAGGCTGCCCGGTGTTTGGGTCATTCTCCCACCAGTACACTTTTGAAGGTGCACCTGCCGCTATTGAGGGGCGGGCTGATTACGGCGGCGACCCTAGTGTTTGTGGATGTCATGAAGGAGTTGCCAGCTACTCTGATTGTCCGGCCTTTCAATTTTGATACCCTGGCAATCCGGGTCTATAACTTGGCTAGCGATGAGCGCTTGGGGGAGGCGGCGGCGGCGGCCTTGGCGATCGTCCTGGTTGGTTTGGTGCCCGTAATTCTCCTTAGTTGGCAAATGCGCTCCCTGCGGCGGCTGTCCTAGTCAACCAAGTGGCGATCGCCTCGCTCAAAGTGGCGGCCAACTCCCGTTGCCCCTGGGGATCGCTGATCCATTCAAACTCCAGGGGGTTAATCATAAATCCCAATTCCAGGAGCACTGCTGGGGCTATGTGGGGGCGGGTCAACGCCAGATTATGCCAATAAATTCCGTAGCTGGGTCGCCCCAGCTTTTGGACTAGGTAGTTATGTAAAAATACTGCCAAGTCCCGCGATTGGGGGTGGTACCAAAACATGCCCACCCCTTGGGTATGTAGGGCATCCCCATCATCTGGCAGGGCGTTGTAGTGGATCGACAGGGCCAAGGTGGGCCGCAGTTGGTTGATCAGGGCGATGCGATCGCCCAAACTTACCTCCCGGTCATCCTCCCTAGTCATCACCACGGTAGCTCCCAGTTGGGTCAAGTGTTCCCGCAGTAGCCGGGATATGGTCAGATTAATATCTTTTTCAGCTATGCCATTGGGCCCCACTGCCCCAATGTCTGAGGAGCCGCCGTGGCCAGGATCTAATAAAATCGTTACCCCAGCCAGGCGATCGCCCAACACCGGCGGATGGCGCAGACTCAGCACCAACGTTGTTCCCTCGTAGTGCAGACCGTAGCCCCACTGTTGAGATGACTTAAATTGCCACCGATACTCCACCCGGCCTGGGTATTGCTGCCAACTAAAGCCAGCGATTACCGGGTCATCGTCTAATCGAATCGTGTCAGTTTGGGCGGTGGTATTGTGTAGAGTCAGAGTTAAACTGTGGCGGTCCTGCTGGATGCTCAAGGGTACAGCTACTTCCAGGGGAAATAGCACCTCTGTGGCTCCCGCAGCCCGGCGACTACTGATACCCCGGATCCGGCTGTGGGGGAGGGGAGCATCGGGCAAGGGGCGAGTTTCGGTGACCCTCAGCCATGCTCCGTAATCTAGGCGCAGCCAATCACCATCACGACCGGTGACCCCGGCCCTAGTTCCCCTGGGTAATGGGGTCAGGCGAGAAAAGTTGCTGCCGGGGCCAGTCCTAGTAGTGGCAAAATCACTGGTGATTTCCACCACCTCCAGATTGGCTGGGCTAAGGATTTCGATCGCTGCTCCGGCTTGCTGCACGACTTGTTCTGCATAGTTGGCAGTGAACTGGGGAATAATTTTTCCGGGGTTTTGGGCGATAAAACACCCCTGGTGTTGCCGCACCCCCGGCTGGGGTTGATAACGCCCGGTTAAAATCGCTTGGCTAGAGGGTAGGCGGGCATTGCCGGTGGTCGATCGCAGCGGTAATTGTAAATTGCCTAGATCCACGACTACCTGGGCACCGGCCGGGGCGATCGCCCCCAAACAAATTAACTCTCCCGGCAGACGGGCCACCGGCCAATTGGGTTGTAGGTTTAGCAGGGCCAAATTCTCCGGTGGGTCTGGGTGATCGCCAATCCGAGTTACTCGCAACTGCAACCGCTGTGACCCATGGCTAAAGGTAAATAGGTTCTCCCCTAAACCCAAGGGGAAGCTGGGGGCGAAATGCCCTTGGGGGCTACGCTCCACCACCAAGCCATTCACCGCCACAGGCCACTGGGGAGCCGCAGTGCCAATAAAAAAAATTTGAGCAGCGGTGGTCTGGTGCTGGTCTGGGGGGTAGACGACCTGTAAACCTAGAGGCATGGTACTAAACACTCTGGATCGAGAACAAATTTTGCACCTGAATGGGGGCACAGGAAAAGCGATCGCTTTGGCAACGGCCGAGTCTTGGCTGTACTAGAGTCATTAAACCCCGGCCAATCTGAGCTAAGGCTCCCGGAGAGATTGGAGGATGCGATCGAACTGGGGGCGAAATTCATCCTCTTGGGCCGGCAGATTAGAGGTGATGAATAGGTAGCCCTGGTTTTTGGGGATATTCATCACCACCGTAAAAGTCTGGATCAACTCTATATTCAAATTGGGATATTTGCGCTGTACCTTGAGGGTTTTGGCGGGCAAGTCAGCAACCACCAGGTCTCCAGCACCCAAAACTTGGTCTTGGGGTTGGACAGATTCCTTAAGGAGATTTTCCACAAGTTGGGGAGCCTCGTTGGAGTTGCCGCCCTTGACTAGTTGGGGCAAAATTTCAACCGTGACATTGGGCTTAAATCCCCCCTGGGCATCTTCTTTGAGAAAACCCACATTAGATGAACCAATGCCAGTTTTGGCCTGCCAACCACTAGGATAGCTGACGGTGTAGCCCTGGGCAGTTGGAAAGGGTATCAGCCCGGCTGGGGGATTATTTGAGCTGGAAGGGCTGGCTGATGAGCTGACAACTGGACTAGGTAGTTTGGGCGGTGAGTTGATGATCGGGCTAGACGGGCTAGAACTGGCTTGCGGATTTGATGAATTACAGCCCGCCGAGAGGACAAAAACCAGAATTGCCAGATAGGTGGGTTTCCACATGGATTAGGTGCGTTAATTTTGTTGGGTAGTTAGCTGTTCGTGGATACACAGGCTCAGACCGATCGCAATCAAAATTGCCGCTGCCATGAAACTGAAAGTGATGGTTTCCCGGAGCAGAACGATCGATAAAGTAGTGCCGACAAAGGGAGCTGCTGAGAAATAAGCACCCGCCCGGGAAGCCCCCAAATACCTCAGCCCTAAAATCAAAAAGATAAAGGCTAAGCCATAGTTGGCGATCCCCATGGCAATCCCCAAGCTCAGCCATGGCTGTTCTGGCAGATTAGCTCCCAGGAGCAAGCCGATCCCGATGTTGACGGGGGCTGCTCCTAGGTTTTTCAAGAAGGCAATTTGTCTGACGTTCCGGTGGGAGATTTTCCGGGTCAGGTTGTTGTCTGTTGCCCAGCACAGGCAGGCGGCAATCACGGCAATATTCCCCCAGGAAAAGTTGCTTGTAAATCGATCTTGGGTGAGGATGATGCTGCCTGCTAAGACGGTGCTGATTCCTATGGCCAGCTGCCAGTGGAATCTTTCCCGGAAGATAATCCAGGCGATCGCTGCGGTAAATGATCCCTCTAGGCTCATCAGTAGGGCCACAGTAGAGGCTGGGGATAGAGACACCCCATAAACAAACAGGGCCGGTGCTAACACGGCCCCGAGGATCCAGGTCAGCATAAACCACAGCCATTCCCAGCCTTGTAGGGAGTTTGCCTTGAATCCGCCGGATACGACTTGCATCCCGCCGATGCTAATGGCTGCTCCCAAGCAGAGTAGGCCTGCTAGGACTTGGGGATTGATGTGCTCGATCAGGAGCTTGGAGAAAGGGGAGTTGCAACCAAAAAGTACGGCTGCTGACAGTGCATAGACGATACCCATGGAGGGTCGCTCGACCACGGAGTTATTGTTGTTATTCTTCATTCCACAAGTTTAATGGCTGTGGTGGGGGCAATCGCTGGGCTAATGGCTTAGATACACAGCGGTCTTCGGCTACGGGCGGTCTTCGTCCTGGGGGGTGCCAGTGGTGCTGATTAATCGCCAGGCGATCGGCAACCCACAGGCCGCCAAGCCAGCTTTGATCAAACTGCCGGGTAAAAAGGGAATTACCCCCATTCCCAATACTGGCCAGATCCCAGGAAACTTACCAACGGTAGCTAAGTTTACTGATAGCCAGATGGTACCTAGGGTGAAGGTCACCACATCTCCAGCCAGCATCGCTACCATGGTGGGCAAAAATTTGCGATCGCTGCCAAAGCGTTCCACCAAATAACCAATCAACGCCGCGGCCAGCGGAAATGCCATCAAATATCCGCCGGTCGGGCCCAAAAGCCGAGCCAGGCCGACCACTGCCCCGGGGGCAAACACTGGCATCCCCGCTGCCCCCTGGACTAGGTAGGTGACTAAGCTCAAAAATCCCAAGCGCATCCCCAGGGTTGCCCCCACTAGGGCCACTCCAAAGGTCTGGCCAGTAATGGGTACTGGAGTAAAAGGCAGGGGAATACTTACTTGGGCGGCTAGGGCAACTAGCCAACTACCCGCTAGAATCAAAGCAATCTGACGAACGATCGTCCGTTGGGGAAATAGGATCAGCAATAAAGGTTTGTACTGAAAAGTCTGCATAGTAACGCTGTGTCATGTTTTAAGTACATGGCATATTAACAGGTTTAGGACTGGGCCAATGCAAAAGGTTGAATCCACTGGGGAATTACTCCAAGCAATCAAGCAGCACCTCAGCAACGCCATGGTCGTGGATGTGGTGATAATTTACGATCGCCACCAACCCCAAGCTGCCTTGGCCGCCATCCCCTGGCCCCAAAACCCCCAAATCATCAACGAATCAAAGCTCCTTGCCCCCTTGGGTCTAGCCACTGCCCTCAGCATTGCCACGGGGCCAGGGGGCATCTTGGTAGGACGCAAAGCCCAGACCCAGCCGTGGACAGAGGCAGAAATCCACCTACTGCAACTGGCCGCCTTTGACCTAGAGAAAGATAGCCTCACCCAACAACTAGCCACCCAACAGCAACACCAAACCCTAATTAGTCAAATTACCCAGACCATCCGAGATAACCGGGAAACTGAAAAAACCCTGGAACAGGCGATCGCCCTAGTCACGACCACCCTAGGGGCAATTGGGGGCCTAGTGCTGATCCTCAAATACAGGCAGCTGAGCTGGAAACAACCCCAGATCGATAACCCCCGGATGATCATGGTCAGCACCCTAGCAAAGACCCCAGAGTATCGGTCGCCCCACTTCCCAGAAAACGAATTTTGCCTAGCCGACTCCCCCCCCTGTTGCCAAGCCCTGGCCGACCAGCCCCAGACCACCCAAAGCCAAAACCTAGTAATCACACCGATGATTGGCTACCAAACCAACAACCGGCCGCGGGTATTGGGATTTTTGGTGCTAGATTCAGTGCCCCCGCCGCTGCCCCTTGAGCTTTTAGAAACCATTGGTAACCTCCTGGGCACCTCCCTAATCCAATACCAGACCATGCGGCAAATCCAATCCCTGGTGGATGAACGCACTGCCCAACTGAAAATGAGCTTGGAGGTTCAAAGTAAACTCTACGAGAAAATCCGTCAGCAAATTGATCAACTGCGCCAAGCCAACCAAATGAAAGATGATTTTATCAGTGCGATTAGCCACGAGCTGCGTACCCCCTTGACCAGTATGCGCTTGGCAATAAAGATGCTGCGTCACGAACAACTCTCGCCAGAACGGCAGGCTAAATACCTAGAGGTGTTAGATCAGCAGTGCCATCAGGAAGTTGCCCTAGTCAATGATCTCTTAGCCCTGCGGCAGCTAGAGGCCAAAAACGACCTGCTTTCTTTCGAGCCGGTCAATTTAGCGGATTTAGTCCAGGATGCGGTTCGATCGTTCGAGCAGCACTGGTCAAACAAGGGGCTAGCGATCGACCTACAGATCCGACCCCGACCAGAGAATTGGCTTTTGCACACCCACGCCGACAGTCTGCGCCGGATTGTAGCTGAACTTTTTACCAATGCGGGCAAGTACTCTAACCCAGACACCCCAGTACTTGTGGAAATGTGGCAGCAGGATCAACAGGTCTATTTGAGCGTCACCAACAATGGCTCTGGGATTCCCCCAGAGGAGCAGGAGGAGGTGTTTGAGAAATTCCATCGCGGGAAGGTGGCGATCCAGCAGGCTATTCCTGGTACAGGTTTGGGTTTGGCCCTGGTCAAGGCCTTGGTCGATCGCTTAGACGGATCAATTACCCTTTTAAGTACCCCCGGTGACTCTGGCTGGACAACTTGTTTTACCCTTAGCCTGCCCCAGATTCTAGATAGTGCTAAAGTCTAGTTGGGAATAATCCAGCGTCAATCCAGCCCCATGCTGACTACTCCAGCTCAACAATTCCGGTGGCAAAAGCATAAAAATTCAGCTCTAGGTCGGCAGCTAGATATTTTTTGGGCGATCCTATGCTGGGTTAGTGCCCTTGGCTGGGATAAACTGCGGGGTAGAAGAGGTTCAGATTTACGACGTCAGCGGGCTAAAACTCTAATTGCGACCCTATTAGATTTGGGGCCGACTTTTATCAAAATTGGCCAGGCCCTTTCCACTAGGGGTGATATTCTACCTCTGGAGTATGTACAGGAGTTGGCTCTATTGCAAGATAATGTGCCGCCCTTTAGCTCTGGGGAGGCGATCGCTGTAATTGAATCGGAGCTTGGTAAATCTCTGTACGCGGTATTTCGAGACTTTGAAGCCCAGCCGATCGCAGCGGCTAGCTTGGGGCAAGTGCATCGAGCCAGGCTCCACACTGGGGAAGATGTGGTGGTAAAAGTCCAACGGCCTGGGCTAAAAACCCTCTTTGATCTAGATGTACAGGCTCTCCACAAATTGGTTCAGTTTTGCTGCCGTTATTTCGCCTGGGCCAGGAAGTACGAAATTGCAGCTATTTACCAGGAGTTTGTCACTATCCTCTACCAGGAAATTGACTACACGATCGAAGCTAAAAACGCCGATCGCTTCCGGGCAAACTTCCAAGATTATCCAGGGGTAATTGTGCCGCGCATCTACTGGCCCTACACCACCGCCAAGGTTCTGACCATCGAATACCGGCCGGGCGTAAAAATCACCGATCGCGAAACCCTCGCCTCCAAAGGCATCAACCCCAAGGAACTCAACCCCTTGGGGGTAGGATGTTATCTCAAGCAACTCCTGATTGATGGTTTTTTCCAGGCTGACCCCCATCCAGGCAACATGGCCGTCAGTAGCGATGGCAGTATTATTTTTTATGACTTCGGCATGATGGTGGAAGTGCAAGCCATGAGCCGCGAGCAAATGATTACCACTTTTTTTGCGGTACTGCGTAAGGATACGGACGCGGTGATTAATTCCCTAATCGGTATGGGACTAATTGAACCGATCCCAGATATGGCTCCAGTCCGCCGACTCATGGATTTTATTCTCAAGGAGTTTACCGAGAAACCTCTAGAGATTCAGTCTTTGCAGAAATTTGGGGCGGAAATTTATGACATGTTCGAGCAGCAGCCCTTCCGTCTGCCAGCAAGAATGATGTTTATCCTCAAGGCCTTGACTACCCTGGATGGCATCGCCCGCACCCTAGACCCCCAGTACAACCCAATCGCCTGCGCTAAGCCCTTTGTCAAAAGTTTCACCAATATCAGTGGCCGGGGCGATCGCCTCAGCATGATTAAAACCGTTGCTCTCCAAGCCAGGGATCTGGTCACTAGCCGCTTCAGCCAGCCCAGCCGCCTAGAATTACGCCTGCAATCTTTGGAGACCCGGCTAGACCGGGGCGAGCTACAAATTCGAGTTAGATCAGCTAGTGCCGATAGGCTGAGCAAGGAGACTAACTTGATCCTCAAAAGCCTCCTCTACATTGGCTTGGTTGGTTTTGGGGGCTTGACTGGGGCTGTTTTGCTCCTGGGTAGTTTTGCTAGTTGGGCTGCTCTGCCTTTTACGATCGCCCTGCTTAGTTGCCCGGCACTACTCTGGCACCTTTGGCAAGTGATAAGACGCTAAGTTGGTTTCTGGGGGTAGCGATCAAAGCTAAACCGTTGAAACTCAGTAACAACTAATATACTTGCCTACCTTTAGCCATCAAATCCATGGGACTGATGGCCAGCAACCATCACTTTGCCAGTATATCCCTGATAGAAATTTCCCCAAAAATTCCCTAATCATCCCATGGCGCACACAAAAAAAATGGTATATAACTATTCATCCTCAGCTATGGTAAACGCATGACTAACAAACGTATTTTAGTCATTGATGATGAAGATGATATTCGGGAGGTCGCGCAACTTTGCCTAGAGCAGGTTGCTGGTTGGCAAGTTTTCACTGCCTCCTCCGGGTCAGAGGGGATTACTAAAGCAGCCCAGGTGATTCCAGATGCGATTCTTTTGGATGTGATGATGCCAGAGCTAGACGGACCAAGCACCTATAAACGATTGCAGGCAAGTCCAACTACAGCAGCAATTCCTGTGATTTTGCTCACGGCCAAGGTGCAAGCATCGGAGAAATCAAAATTTGCGGATTTGGGAGTCCAGGGGGTACTGGCTAAGCCGTTTGATCCCTTGAGCTTAGCTGCGGAAGTATCTAGGGTTTTGGGTTGGGCTGTGTAGGCATGGCTTATTGGTTGGGGTTTGATCCGGGGCGGGATAAGTGCGGTGTGGCTGTGGTGGGGCTGGATCGATCGCTCCAAAGCCACCAAGTAGTAGCCGCGGCCCAGGCCTTGGCGACAGTGCAACAGATTTGCCAAGATTTGCTGATTTACCGAGTGGTCATGGGCAACGGCACCACCGCTAAGCGGTGGCAAACTGAGTTACAGGCAGTTATTAGCGTGGAGATTACCTTAGTGGATGAGCGCAACAGCACCCTAGAGGCGCGCGATCGCTACTGGCAGATGTATCCCCCCCAGGGTTGGCGCAAGCTAGTACCCAAAAGTATCCGCCGGATTGATCGCCCTGTGGACGATATTGTCGCAATTATCCTAGTGGAGCGTTACTTGGCTAATTTATCAAATTCAAATGAAAATTTTGAAAAAACGTAGATGAGTAGTTTTAAGCCAAGCAACCTAGGCTCTGAAAATCCCAGCCATGGCTGGTAAATCCAAAAATCTACGGCCCTTTTTGATGAAGCGACGACCGCCGTCTCACCAGGAATCACTACCTAGCAAGGATTTCAAAAATAGAGATGAAAAGACTTTTACTCCCCGGAGGCGATCGCAGCCCCTGGAAGCACAAATAGCAATAAGTTAAATTAAATGACTCTACTATCTAAACCAATTAGCCCATCATTGCTAACCTGGCAAAGTCATTGGCTCGGCTGATCCTGATTCCCTCTGGGGTGATGTAAGCAACTTCAGGATAGTAGTGGCTGGGGGCATCCGGTGCCCTCGCAACCGCATCAGCAATCCTGAGTTGGGTTGGTTGCATCTCCAACGCCATGATCCGGCAATTTTGATTACCATTGGCTCCAGCGTGGGCAATCCCGCGCAACTTACCCCAAATCACTATGTCTCCACTGGCTACGATCAAACCGCCGGGGTTGACATCTCCTAGGATGATAATCGAGCCGGGATAGTTAATTTCCATGCCTGATCGCACGGTAGTTTCTAAGTATAAAGAGTCAATGGCGGTTGTTTGGTTGCTGGTCTTGAGACTAGTAAAAGCCGACTGTTGCTCCACCGAATAACCAGCGCTGGCTGCCGCTACGGCTGTTTGTCGCCGGTTGGTAAAGACTTTTTCTAAGCTCAGCTCGGCGTTTTCTAGGGCTTGGGTGATCGCCTGCAACTGGCGGGCATCTAAAAGCCGGTCTGGGGCAACCAAATCAACTCTGATTCCCCCCTGCCAAAATCTTTCACCGGAGACTAGACGCTGTTTCAGTTGTTCTAGCAGCTCTGAAAAAGCACTGGCTCCAGGTTCTTGGGTCTCAGCCGGAAATGACACTACCAAGCGATCGCCATCGCTTCTAAGATGGACTTGAGCAGGCTGTAGTGTAGAAGAATCAGAGTTCACCATACCAATCAATCCACAGAATGATTTCGCTTAAGTATTATAGTCGGCACACCGTTAAAACTAACGGCTCTTAATTTTTGAATCGTCCTCAGATCAGCCCACTGGAGAATTTAATGGTTAATATTAGATCAGCTTAAACCAGCTATATCTGTAATATCCGGCCTAAAAGACTTGGGATTGATCTTGGGGCATCTATCCAGTAACTACCGTGCGGACGACTGCGTCACGCGAAGTGCCATACCCCTCATGGTTAATGCCCATATTTCACAACTATCCGCATCTGAGTTACTTCCCCCTCAAATTAGGGAGTTAAACCCTTGGCTCCCCATGAGTTTGGGGGCAATAATGATAGTCTTAGGCTCACTGTACTGGCTTTACTCCCGCCAGATTCACCGACTCCGCCAGGAAAATACCCGACTCAACCAGCTATTAGACGAGCAAAACCAACAGCGACAAAACCTAGAAAAGCTGATTTATCAAAAGGACGAATTTCTCCTCAACACCGTCCATGAGCTACGCACCCCCCTGAATGGCATGATTGGCTTGGCCGAATCCATGATCGATGCCCTGCCGCCAGAGCAGTATTCAGAGGTACTTAGCAATTTGTCTCTCATCATTGATAGTGGTTATCGCTTGGGAGAACTGGTCAATGACCTGTTGGATTTTTCCCAAATGCACTTTCGTAATATTGAGCTACAGGTGCAGCCATTGCACTTAGGGGAAATTGTGGAAAGTGTGATTGCAATTAGCAAAAACTCCATAGGCAACAAAAACCTGAGGCTGATCAACCAATTGCCCAAAGATTTGCCCCCGGTCAAAGCAGATATCAATCGTCTCCAGCAAATTTTATACAACCTAGTCGGTAATGCGATTAAATTTACTCCGGAAGGGACTGTAACCATTAAAGCTGCGGTAATTACTGAGCCATCTAAACCCAGGGCTACTCTGGTGTATAGCAACTCCCTAAATGGAAATAAGCCTCCGACGGAGATGCTAGCGGTTACGGTTACAGATACGGGGGTCGGGATTAGCCCAGAAAAGTGTACTGAAATTTTCCAGCCCTTTGCTCGTCTTTCTAATACCCCTGGTAATGGTTTGGGGTTGGCCATTTCTAAGCAGTTGGTGGAGTTGCACGGAGGACGTATTTGGATTGAGTCGAAACCAGGGGAAGGGGCGGCTTTTACTTTTACTTTGCCGATCGCAACTGGGGTAGCTCCGGTTTCTTTGACCAACAAATCGCCCTTCAAACGGCAGGTTTTATTAGACAACCAAAATGTGGACTTAGTTATTCCCTGCCAATCTAACAGCAGCTGTTATCGGGTTTTGATTGTTGATGATGATTTGATCAACCTCCAGGTAGTGAGTAGTTACCTGAAGCGATACGACTATGCGATCGCCACTGCCAGCCGTGGGCAAGAGGCCCTAGACATCATTGCCCAGGATTTTTTGCCGGATTTAATCTTGCTAGATGTAATGATGCCAGAAATGGATGGCTACCAGCTCTGTAAAATTCTCAGGGAAAGTTTCCCAGCCGATGAGCTACCCATAATCATGCTGACAGCCCGTAACCAGGTGACTGATCTTGTGGAAGGACTCAACCAAGGAGCCAATGACTACCTGACCAAGCCAATTTCTAAAAAGGAACTCCTAGCAAGGATCAGTACCCAATTATACCTTTCCCACCTCAACCAAGCCTATAGCCGATTTGTGCCCCGCCAATTCCTCAAGCTCCTCCAAAAGAAAAGCATCATGGATATCCAGCTAGGGGATCATGTCCAAAAGGAAATGTCAATTCTCTTTTCTGACATCCGCAACTTCACCACCTTGTCTGAAAAGATGAACCTCACAGAAAACTTTAAGTTTATCAATTCCTACCTGAGCCGGATGGAACCAGCCATCCTAGCCAATAATGGGTTTATCGATAAATACATCGGGGATGCCCTGATGGCTCTATTCAGCGGCCCGGCTGATGATGCGGTGCGAGCAGGGATTGAGATGCTCGAAAGACTCAAGGAATATAACCAGCACCGCTCTAACTCTGGCTATCCGCCTGTGAGGATTGGGATTGGTATTAATACTGGTTCTCTGATGCTGGGCACCGTTGGGGGCAGCAACCGCATGGACAGTACGGTGATCAGTGATGCAGTCAATTTAGCCTATCGGCTAGAGAGCTTAACTAAAGAGTACTTGGCTCCTTTACTAATTTCCCACCACACTTTTTTAGAACTCCAGGATGCTAACCAGTATTGCATTCGGTTGATCGATCGCGTCCAAGTTAAGGGCAAATCCGAATGGGTAACAGTCAACGAAGTTTTTGATGCAGACCCGCCTGAAATTAAGGAGGGCAAAATTGCCACCTCGGCAATATTCACAGAAGCTTGGCTGCTGTACAACCAAGGTAAATTCTCAGAAGCTGGGCGGGTATTTGCCCAATGCCTAGCCAAGAACCCCGGCGACCAAGTGGCCAAAGTGTACCTGGAGCGGTGCCAGAGTCGCACTAAGGTAGCTGAACTAGATCTTGAAAAAGTTTGATGCGGGTAATCCAAATGCCGCCAGTAGCTCCATTACTCAGGATGGAAGGTTAACTCGTTATGTAATTATTCCAAAGCTGATTTTTAACTAATTCGTGTGCGGGACTATAACCATCGGCTGCCCCAATTTACCTGTTATTTGCTGATGTAATGGATCCAGAGGTCGCCATTGTTGCCACAAATGCGCTTCATCATGCTGTAGGAATAGGTAAGGCTATCACCGGAGGAATTGGTATCGTAGCCCCAATCAAACCACTCGCCGTAGGGGTCATTGACAATCCAGCCATGTTTGTTGAAGCCGCGGATCACGACAATGTGGCCAAAGCTTGTGAAGTATCCATGGACAACGATCGGATTACGTTTGATTAACCAGGCCTTCACGTCTTCCCATTTGGCATCGGCTTGGAAATCGTCTTTGTAGCCATAATCTCTGACCACTCTGGCGAGATCGTAGGGGTCGTGGCGGCTATAGCCCTTATCAAGGCAATAACGGTAAAACTCGTCCTCTAGCTGCTCATTAGCATCTTTAGATTTTAATCCCAAGTAAGACAAGCACATGGCCAGGGAGGTCACATTGCAGGAACCGGTGGGGTTATAGTCGTTGTCAAGTTGGCTGTGGTAGGGGATGGGCAAATTTAGCTCTTGGACTGGCTGGGGGGCTGCGGGAGTAGTTTTGAAAGTTAGGGGCTGCCCTTGATCAAAAAGCTGGACATCGTCCGATCGCACAAACCAAGTATTCCGTTTTTGAAAAGAGTTGAGCAAAAATGCCACCTTGAGATGATCAGAAGCCTGGTCATAGAGAAAACTGTGGACAGGGTAGGTGTGGTTGCCGGGCAGGGGATTTTTTTCAGTGGCTGCCAGTTGGCTAGGATCAACTGGTCTGAGCTTGAGGGTGGTATCTCTCAGGGTCTTCAATGAGTACTTGGACTGCATGATTTGGTCTCCCAGTATTGAGTTAGTGATGCATTAAGCTAGCATAGGCGAGTGGGGCCGGGCTAGGGGAACTGTACAGCAAATTTTAAGGTTACTGCCCAGAGCACTTGATTAAAAATTAATTAACCTATCGATTGAGGCTAATTGCCTCCTCTTGGGACTGTGATCCGCTTCTTGAGTGGCTAGTTTGGTGGAGAGTACTGACTCGGCTGGGATCTTAGGCTATGTAAATCTTGGGGTAAAATCCCTATCAATCTTGGCCAATGGCTCTATACTTTGAATCAGTAAGGCCATCCATTCCCCCAAGGATTATGCAAAATACTGACCAATACCCCAGTCCAGTTCCTAGTAATAGCTATCGTCCGGCTGTGCCGATTTCTGTGTATCGGGAATTAGCGGCTGAGCTACAGGCAGCCAGGGCCATGCTGGAGGTATTGAATAACCAAAACCAACAATTGTTTCAGCAGAATCAGCAACTGCGTCACGAAATTGATAAGGTGGCTAAGGCTACCCAAAATCTCCAACAGTTTGCGTCTGCTTTCCCGGCTGTGGCGGCTGGCCAGACTCCGAAGTTGATTAATCCTGCTAGTTCTGTGGAACATCGACCAGGTTTTTTGGGCCAACAGATTGGTCCTGATGGTTGGATTCTTGAGCAGGAGGAAGTCCGCCCTCGTCGTTCTATCAATACTAAGAAGCCGGAGGTCAATAACTTTGTCCTGTTGCTTGCGATCGTCTTGATTGTGATTACTGCTTTTGGGACTAGTTTTTTGATTGTCCGGCCGCTGTTTGAGCGCAACCCTGGACGCTAGTTGGGGTGCATTGCAACTTTGATAGCCTGTCGATTTTTCATGGCTTGAAACACCGCCTCTAGGTCACTCAAGGGGCGGTGCTCTGTGATCAATAGCTCAAAGGGTAAAAGTCTACTAGCTAGTAGGGATAGGGCGTTGCGGATGTAGGTGGGGGTGTGGTGAAAGACACCTTTGAGGGTAAGTTCACTGTAGTGGAGTCGTTCGGTGTCGACGCTGATGCTTGTGTTTTTGGGGCAGCCACCAAATAGGTTGATGATGGCTCCGGGACGGCCGCAGGCGATCGCTACTTCCCAGACCGAAGGCACCCCAGTTGCTTCAATCACCACATCGGCTCCCCAGCCATCGGTTAATTTTTGAACCTGCCCTGGCAAATCCGCAACGTCGTGGTAATTGAAGGTATGCTTGGCTCCCAACTGCCGGCCAATTTCTAGGCGTTGGGGATTGCCGCCAAAAAGAATTGGTACTACTCCAGCAGCACTCAAGGCTACGCTGGCCACAAACATCAGGCCAATTGCCCCATCTCCTAAAATTACGACCCGATCGCCCGGTTGAATCTCGGAGCGGGCTACCCCATGTAACACACAGGCCAGGGGTTCAGTCAGGGCGGCCAATTCCGGGGGCATTGCCGCTGGCAGGGGTAAAAGGTTGTGCCGGACGATCGCTGCGGGCACCCGCAGATATTGGGCAAAGGTGCCATTATTAAAGATCAAATTGGCACACAGGGAATATTCCTGGTGATGGCAAAAGAAACACTCCATACAGGGAGCCGAATTAGCAGGCACCACTTGGTCACCCACGGCCCAGCCCTCGACCCCCGCCCCCAGGGATACGATCGTTCCCACAGCCTCATGGCCAAACAAAGCCGGCAACCGCAACATCTTGGCATGACCCCCCCGCCGCCACACCTTAAGATCCGTGCCACAGGTAGTTGCCACATCCACCCGGAGCACCACCTCCCCAGCGGCTGGCTCCGGCTCCGGAACAGTTTCTAGGCGCAGATCTTCTTGGCCGTAAAGTAGAGCAGCTAACATCATTAGTAAAAAAAATTAAGTTGTGACTATCGCAACAACAGAAGTTGCTGCAATCAAGTTAGCTAAGGAACAGGGTCAAACTCAAGACAACAACTTAAAGTTTTGCAAGCAAACAACTGCAAACAATTAATGTTGACCAGGCCCGGTAACTCTGCTAAGTTGCTCAAATATTAATTTGGCCCACCTTGAGAAATTAAGTAAAATTCAAATTTCAAGCCTACAAATTCGGAGGAATCATCGTGATTCAAAGATCAAGCCAATTTAAAAAACTAAGCCAGATGTTCATGCTCTGGGCGGCTACTTTGGCGACCATTATCAGCGTAGCTGCTTGCCAAACTACCACACCCACGGCCGGTGGTGGATCAGCTGGCGGCGACCCCAACACTCTAAAAATTGTCTCAATGCTACCCATGACCGGCAGTTCCTTGGGGCAGACCCAAACCATGGTCAACAGCATTAAGCAAGCCCTAGAGGAGTCTAATGGCAAAGCCTGCAATGGTCAATTTACGATTAATTATGAAATTTTGGATGATGCCACAGCCGCCGCTGGCAAGTGGGAGCCAGCCCAAGTCACCTCCAACGCCAATAAAGTAGCTGCTGATAAATCAGTGGTTGCTGTAATTGGCCACTACAACTCCGGGGCTGCTAAGCTGTCAATCCCAATTCTCAACAAAGAAAACTTGGTCATGGTCAGCCCGGCCAACACCTATCCTGGTCTAACTAAGCCCGGTAAAGGCGAAAAAAATGAGCCAGATGTTTACTATCCCAGCAAGATTCGCAATTATGCGCGGGTAGTGCCAGCGGATGATCTCCAAGGCTCGGTGGCTGCTAAGTGGGCCAAGTCTCTTGGTTCCAAGAAAGTGTATATTCTTGATGACCAAGAGCTTTATGGTAAGGGAATTGCCGATGTGTTTGAGCAGACTGCTAAAGCTGAAGGTATTGAGGTGTTGGGGCGTGAAGGGATTGACCCCAAAGCCACTGATTACAAGGCTTTGATGACTAAAATTAAGGCCCTCAACCCGGACTTAATCTATTTTGGGGGGATTACCCAGAATAATGCTGGTCAGTTGATTAAAGATGCCCGGAATGTGGGTATGACTAACGAACAAGTTAAGTTTATGGGCCCTGATGGCATCCAAGAAAAGGCCCTTGTCGATGCGGCCGGTAAGGATGCGGAAGGGGTGTATAGCACCTTTGGTGGTATTCCTCCCAAGCAGCTGACTGGAGCTGGGCAGCAGTGGTATAACAGCTATAAGTCTAAGTTTGGGGCTGAGCCAGAGACCTATACTGCCTATAGTTACGAGGCTGCTAAGGTGGTTTTGGCTGGGATCAATAAGGTCTGCAAGAATGATCGCAATGCGATTCGAGAAGCAATTATGGCGACTAAAGACTTTAACGGGATTTTGGGTTCCCCTTGGAGCTTTGATGCCAATGGCGACACTACTTTGACTGTGATGTCTGGCAGTGTGGTTAAGGGTGGCAAGTGGGAGTTTGTTTCCACCTTAAAGGGCAGCTAGGAGCGATTAACTAGTTAACTAGCTGCTAACTTAAGATGAGTTCGATCAGCTAAAAAGCTCAATCCCTAAGAACTTTGCCCCCATTGGGGGCATTTTTTGGGGCTGTTTGTGGTTTGATGCTATCTGAGGTAGGTAACTTCTAAGCGATCGCCCTCCCTAATCCCCAGTTGACTAGCCCGACCGCCGGGTATTTCAATGACTTGATCAATTGCCACACTGGGCCCGTAGGATGGGCAAGGATCTGCAACACAGGGGGGGACGTTAGCAATGACCGCTTGGACTACCCTATCGCGCAGGAATATCATATCCAGTGGGATCAGGGTATTTTTCATCCAGAAACTGACTGGCCGGGGCGGCTCAAAGGGGAACAACATGCCACGGTTGGCGGCTAGTTCTCGGCGAAACATGAGACCGAGATTTTGTTGCTCTGGGGTTCTGGCCACCTCTAGGTCAATTTCCTGGCCGGCGATTGTTACCTTGGCTGTAATTGGCAAGGTCTGCCCCAGTGGTGTGGGAGTTGCCGTTGACGGTGGAGTTGGTGGGGTGATGGCTTGGGTGCAGCTCACCAAGCCGCCCAAAATCACTCCCCAGACCAAGTAGCTAATTTTGGGACTCCCGTAGAACATAACCTACCCCCCGCACAGTTTGAATTAACCTTCTTTCTCCTTCATCTTCAATTTTGAGGCGCAGGTAACGGACGTATACTTCAATTACATTAGATGCGCCAATAAAATCGTAGCCCCAGACATTTTCTAAAATTTGCTCCCTAGTCAAGACTTCCCCCGGGTTGCTCATTAGGTACTTGAGTAGTTCAAATTCTTTCATGGTCAATTCCAAGGTGCGATCACCCCGAATTGCCCGCCGCTGGTGCAGATCTAAGACCAAATCAGCAAACCGTAACTGCTCATTGCCCCCTGTTGATGGCTCCAGATAAAAGCGCACCATCTGCAAAAAGGCCTCTAGGCGGTAGGGTTTCACCAAATAGTCATCAGCTCCAGACTCTAGGCAGGCGACCCGGTCTTCTAGGGTTTCGTGGGCTAGGAGTAATAAAATTGGTACCCTAGAGCCAACACTACGCACTTGGCGACAAAATAGTAAACCGGCTTCAGTAAAATCGACTACCACCAAGGCGGGTTGTAGCTGACTAAACTGCTGCCAGCTACTTCCGGTTTGGGTTACTGCCACTGCGGGATACCCGCTGCCATGCAAATCCTGAATGATCCTGTTGAGTAGACCCTCATCATTACCTAGCAGAAGAATTGAATGGGCAGCAGTGTGCATGAAACTAAACCTCCTTCGTTAATTTACAGGGACTAGGCGAGTCACCTTGAGCCGGAATGGGCCGCTGCCAGTCGGGGTAAAGGAACGGACTCGGATGTAGTAGCGGCCGGATTCTCTAATTCGCAAGAATAGCAAAGAATTGGTAGTGCCGTTGGAGTCGACGCTGGGGTCATCGTCATTTTGGCCGATCGTATTACCATCGTTGTTGATTAGGAGCACCAGTGTATCGAAGGTATCGGAAGCGACATCAATGGTCACCTGGTCTCCCTGGGTCAGCTCCACTACGTAATCACGGAAAAACCCCCGCTCCCCGGTGGGAATATCCTGATTGGTCAGGGTATCGCTAATTTCCACACCAGGCTGGATCGTTACGGGATTGTAGATCCGGACAAAGTTGGCCGGGGGAGAAACAACTGGGGTAGGAGTCGGTGTGGGTCTGGGTCTGGGCTGACCATTAGCTAGGTTGGCGATCAAGGAGACCCAAGCGATCGGCAAAAGAACAAGTCCACTGGAGCGCAGCAGTCTGTATGTCATAGGTTTATTTCCATAGGCGTTGAATGGCTGTGTGGAAGCGCGAGTCTATTCTAGTAGAATCAATAAGCCATCTGCTTTGAATTAAGCCAATATGCATAATTCTTCGGCTGAGTTAATATTTTTTGAACACATTAGCTAGAGCAATAAGTGGTTCAGATTATTAGTTCAGCTTATTATTGGATGGATGAAGTTTTAGATGATCTATGAATTCACCGTCGGCTCGTCAGTTATTTACCCAGGCCGTAAGCCAAGCTGATGAGGATATTGATTTAGTGCAAGCGGCTCTCTATATTGCTTTAGAGGAGTATCCCAGCTTGGATATTCAGCGATATTTGCATCAGGTGGATGAGATGGCTGGGGCTATCCGTGACAGGATGCCGACTGAGCGTTATCCGATGCGGGTGGTCAAGGCAATTAATCAGCACCTGTTCCATGAGCTGGGTTTTCGGGGCAACACTGATGATTATTACAATCCCCGCAATAGTTTTCTCAATGATGTGATCGATCGCCGCACGGGGATTCCGATTAGTTTATCCTTGGTTTATTTGGCAGTGGCTGAGCGAGTCGGCTTTCCCATGGTGGGGATCGGGATGCCGGGGCATTTTTTGATCAGCCCGGTCTTTGAGGGGAGTGAGATTTTTGTTGATCCCTTTAATCAGGGCGAGATATTATTTACGGCCGATTGTGAAGAGCGCCTGGCCCAAATCTATAATCGTCCGGTCGAGCTGAAACCTAGTTTTATCGAGCCAGTGACTCCCCGGCGGTTTTTGGTGCGGATGTTGGCAAATTTAAAAGTTGTGTACATGAACCAAAAGTTGCTGTACAAGGCTTTGTGTGCTGTGGAGCGGATGCTTTTGGTGTTGCCAAATCAGCCTTTAGAGATTCGCGATCGCGGGCTTTTGTATTTCCAGTTGGGGCAATGGCGTGCAGCCGCCCAGGATCTAGAGGCTTATTTGTTGATTAACCCCTATGCCGAGGATGCTAGAGTGATCGAGCAGTTGCTAGATGAGCTGCGGCAGATTTAACCTTTAGTTATGCCAAAATCCCCAGAAAACCAGCCGGAGCTTCTGCTTACTTCCTTTACAACTTGGCTGCCCCATCAAAAGTCTAATGCTTCGGATGATTTGCTTAAGGAGTTCCCTGACCGGGCTTGGCGGTTGCGGTTGTTGCCGGTGGATACTGACCAAGCTAGCCAAAGGGTAATTGCAGCGATTCAGGAGTTGAAACCAGGAGCGGTGGTGTGTCTGGGGATGGCTGAATTGCGATCGCGTCTAAATTTGGAATTGTCTGCCCGATTTTGTGGCGATCGCCTCCAAACTTCCCTGGATTTGGCCAGCTTAGTCCGGGACTTGGAGTACACAGAAATTAGTACTGATGCTGGGCAGTTTGTTTGTGAGGGACTGTACTACCATGTTTTGCAGCATCTCCAGCGCCATCACCCCCACGTCCCCTGTGTGTTTGTGCATGTGCCGGTGCTGAGGCTAGCAATAAAGCCCAAATTTTGGAGGATTTTGTCCGAGTGTTCGATCGTCTGCTGTCCCAAATTAGTCATCCAGGCTAATCATGAAATTAACTCCATAGATACTAGACAATCTAAACTAACTACCATTGCAATGGTCAATTCACTTTTGGTTATTTCTGGTGACAGTGGACAGCTTTAGGGATTACTCAGGCTCTGGAATCAAGGCTGGAGACAACCCCCGACTTACCGCCTCAATTATGGGGATAGTTACTCTGCTAGGCTATGCTAAGGCAACCTTTGCCCACTTAAGGCTGTCTAAAACCTGACTTTGCGGCTTATCTTTAATTAATATCTTATGCTTGACCAACAATCCCCTGCATCCAACACCCTAGAGATGGTGTACGGCAAAACTGAAAGTAGTCTGCCCAGCAAGGTTTTTCAGCCTTTGAATGTAGCGATCGTCCTTTCTGCCGGTCTCCACGTGGTGCTGGGTTACAGTGCACCAGCGGTTCCCTTTCTCAAGCGGCCACAGGCCCCCAGGGAAGTTAAGGTAATTCAACTCAGCCCCCAAGAGCAGGGGCGAATCCGCCGGGATACCCCCGTGCGTCCCCCCGCAGTTTCTGGGGTGCCCCTGCCACCACCGCCGGGCAGTTTCCCGAACACGCCAAGTCTTCCTGGGGGTTTTACAACCTTGCCGAGGCCCGGTATTGTGGGCACTCCTGTCCCCGATGAAGGAGATAATGATGTGCCTAACTTTAGTCGCTTTATATTTCCCCGTCGCAATTCTGTGGTCATTGATCCGGATGTGGGTTTTGTGCCGCCGCCCGAATTTAATCCACCCCGCGTAGTACCGACTCTGCCCCCATCGCCACCAGCTCGCCGTGCTGATCAATTTACCCAGAGCGATAATCTGACCACGGCCGACCGGGGCATTCGGATTGGTGGCGTTCCCCAGATATCCCCGACTCCTAGCCCAACGAATAGTCCGCTTGTTGAGCCGAGTGCTACGCCCAGCCCTACATCAAGTCCTACGCCTAATCCAACTCCGACTCTGCCGGTTCTACCACCAATTCCGGAGGAATTGGCCAGGGTTTTGGCTGATCCTGATAGCTCTAGGGAGACTAAGGTGACTGCTTTTTTGCGGCTGGCTGGTTGGCAAGGGTCTGATTTACCCCGGGTGGAAAGACTCAACTTGGAGGTACCCTACCCCCGGGCTGCTTGCTTAGTGCAGGTTGATGGCACAACTGAGCTGATGGTGCGTACTAAGGATGATGGGGCGATCGCTACCGGCCCGGCCTTGATCACATCTGCTGGGGCCAAGGCTCTTGATGATGCGGCGATCGCCGCTGTCCGAGATTACAGAACCTTTGCTCCGGAGACTTTCTACGCAATTACAGTTCCTTTTACCTACAAAGCAGCGGACTGCTCGCCCGCTAGCACTTTACCGATTGGCCCTGGTAGTTTGCCTAATGATTCTTCACCGAGTAGTCCTAGTAGCCCACCCGGCAATGCTTTGCCGAGTAGCCCGTCAGTTAATTAACTATGCGTAAACTTTACTTTTTACTGCCGGGGACTGATCGTCACTTTGCCTGTGGGGGCCTGTGGGCGGAGTTAAAGATCTACGACTTGGCTAGGCAGATCAATCCGGCAGCGATCGTCACCTACCGACAGAGGGAAGCAGAGCACCTGTGGCTAGAGGAACTTTTGGGCAATCCTGCCAGCTTAGGGGAGGCCATTTTCATTCTCAGTTGGGGATTTGATGTGCCCAAGCTGGTCCGCAAAATCAGTCGAGCGGCCCCCCAAGCCCGTTTGGTTTATCATGCCCACAGTGCTGGCTATGGTTTCCGGCTGCCCCCCGGGGTGCCGATTATCGCCGTCAGTCGCAATACCCTTGGTTACTGGGGGCAATGGGCCCCAGCTTCCCTGTTGTACTACCTGCCCAATGAAATTTCCCTGGAGTTTCGGAATTTGGGTTTGGAGCGGGATATTGATGTTTTGGTGCAGACCAGAAAGTCCTCTGAATACCTAATTCGGCAGTTGGTGCCAGCTTTGCAAAAGCAGTTTCAAGTTTTTGTGGTCGATCGCTACATTGAAGACCTGCCGCATCTTTTCAACCGGGCCAAAATTTATCTGTATGATTCTGCTGAATATTGGGCCCAGCAGGGATTAAGTGAGGGTTTTGGGTTGCCGCCTTTGGAGGCGATGGCCTGCGGTTGCTGGGTTTTTTCCAGCTTAAATGGGGCCTTGGCTGATTATCTCGACCCGGGTTTTAATTGCCACAAGATTGCTGGCTACGCCCTAGAGTATGACTTGATTAGGATTGCCCGGGTGCTGGCAGATTACCAGCCAGTGGAATTATCGACAGAATTCATGGCTCCCTATCGGCGCGACCGCCTCATTGAACGCCTGGGCCAAATTCTCAAGGAACTAAACCACTTCTTCGATCAGCCCTGCTCCGGTAACATTGCTGAGTTGCACCCATTGCGGTTAAATGGTTTGCGTGCCCGTAGCTACCTAGGCAAGCTCAAAAAGAAAGTACTACCGAAGCTATGAATTGTTTGTTAATTACTGGCGGGGCGGGATTTATTGGCTGCAATTTTGTCCACCACTGGGCCAACCAATACCCGGGCGATCGCCTGATTGTTTTAGATGCCCTCACCTATGCCGGTAATTTAGCCAACCTCAATCCTTGCCAAGGTAATCCCCACTTTCGGTTTGTGCATGGGGATATCTGCGACCGGGCCTTAATAGACCAGTTGTTGGAAAGTGAACAGGTTACCCATATTGTCCACTTTGCGGCTGAATCCCATGTCGATCGCTCAATTTTGGGGCCAGCCGCGTTTGTTCAGACCAATGTAGTCGGGACTTTTACCCTTTTAGATGCTTTCCGGCAGTATCGCGATCGTCATCCCCAGATAGCCCAGCTATTTCTACACGTCTCCACCGATGAAGTCTATGGCAGCCTCGGCCCCAATGACCCCAGCTTTAGCGAAACTACACCCTATGCCCCCAACAGCATCTACTCCGCATCCAAGGCCGGCAGCGACCACCTAGCTAGGGCCTACTATCACACCTATGGCCTACCCGTGGTGATCACCAACTGCTCAAATAACTACGGCTCTTATCAATTTCCTGAGAAGTTGATCCCCTTGATGTGTATCAATGCCCTATTGGGTAAACCCCTACCGGTGTACGGCGATGGTCAAAATATCCGCGATTGGCTGTATGTGCAAGACCACTGCAATGCCCTAGAATGCGTAATCCGGGGGGGGCAGCCCGGCCAGAGCTACAACATTGGGGGCAATAACGAAGCTAAAAATATTGATCTGGTTAAACTTATCTGTGACCTCATTGATGAACTGGCAGAGGATTTACCGGTTTGTCCGACTAGGGAGTTGATTACCTTTGTGGCTGACCGGCCGGGTCACGATCGCCGCTACAGTATCGATGCTAGTAAAATTACCAGGGAGCTGGGCTGGCAGCCAGCGGTAGACCTTGCCCTGGGGCTGCGGCGGACTGTGGAGTGGTATCTGCACAATCAAAACTGGTGGTTGCCTCTGCTCTCCCCTGAATACCAAGACTTTTATCAAAAAAACTATGGGCAAATCAAATCTAAGTGATCCAAGTGATCAAATGGTTTTGGGCGATCGCAGAGGCAGTTGATTTTTCAATTCCGAACGTCCTGTGGCGACTTCTGGTTATTGCCATGGTCTCTTGCGTAATTAGCTGGAGCCTGACAATCTGCCAACAGCACCATAATGCTTTGAGGGATTTGTGGACATCATGTTTTTGCTGAGTGCTGCCAACTCAACTTGGCTGGATTTACAGATTATGCAAAATGTGTCATGGTGATTATGAAAGAAAAATGAAAACACCATGAAATTAAAATGAAACTGTTGGGGAAAGTCTTTCTATGCAGTGCTAGTTTGTGTTGGTTAGTGGGTGTGGCTGCCTGTAGCCCAGGGGAGCAAATCCCTGCCCAAGAAACCAGTAGCCAAGGCAAAAAGCTTGTTTTGACTACCTTTACGGTGATTGCTGATATGGCCCAGCAGGTGGCTGGGGACCGGGCGGTCGTCCAATCTCTGGTAAAGCCGGGGTCGGAGGTGCATGGCTACGAACCAACTCCCAGCGATCTGCAACGGGCTGCCCGGGCCGATTTAATTTTAGATAATGGCTTGGGTTTAGAACGCTGGGCTGATAAGTTTTATGGTAACTTTCCCCGAATTCGCCGCTTCACCTTATCCCAGGGGGTAGAGGTAATCAATATCCGGGAGGATGCCTATGCTGGTAAGCCTAATCCCCATGCCTGGATGTCGCCCCGGTTGGCTTTAGTCTATGTGGAGAATATCCGGAAATCTCTGGTGGAGCTAGACCCGGCCAATGCGGCTACCTATGATGCCAATGCGGCTAGTTATAGCCAAAAAATCATGGCTTTGGATCAAAAACTCCGCCGGGCGATCGCTACCATACCCCCAGAACGACGGGTAATTGCCACCTGTGAGGGAGCCTTTTCTTATCTGGCCAAGGATTATGGTCTCCAGGAGGTGTATTTGTGGGCCGTTAATTCAGAAAAGCAGGCTACTCCCCAGCAAGTTCAACGGATGATCGCCACAGTCCGCAGCCAGAAAATACCAGCAGTTTTCTGTGAAAGCACTGTTAGTGCCGATGCCCAAAAACAGGTGGCCAAGGAATCTGGGGCAAAATTTGCCGGAGTTTTTTATGTGGATTCCTTGGGGGGCCAGGCTCCCACCTATTTAGACCTGCTGACCTACAACGTGAACACCCTGGTACAGGGGCTAACTGATGCCAACTAATTCAGCAATATCCTTAGCAATATGACCTGTCTGGAACTGCAAAATATAACGGTGGCTTACCACGGGCGGTTAGCCTTAAATGGGGCTAATCTCCGGGTAGAGCCGGGGACGATCGCCGGAATTGTTGGTATGAACGGAGCTGGTAAATCAACTCTCTTCAAGGCGATTATGGGTTTAGTAAAATTACAGACCGGTTGGGTTAGCTACCGGGGCAGGCCAGTCAGCCAGCAGCGTAACCTAGTAGCTTACATCCCCCAAACAGAGACCGTAGATTGGCAATTTCCAGTTACAGTCTACGATGTGGTGATGATGGGCCGCTACGGCTACATGAACTGGCTGAGACGACCCCAAGCAAGCGATCGAGCGATCGTCCAAACCAGCCTAGAGCGCACCCAAATGCTTGCTTACCAAAACCGACAAATTGGCGAACTTTCCGGCGGTCAAAAAAAGCGGACTTTTTTAGCTAGAACCCTAGCCCAACAGGGTGATCTCATTCTTTTAGATGAACCGTTTACAGGGGTTGATGTTCAAACTGAGCGATCGATAATCGAGCTTTTATTAGAGTTGCGTCAATCAGGCAAAACCATTCTCGTTTCTACCCATGATTTAGCCAGTATCAATACCTTCTGC
>Ga0272446_1002145_pt1 | contig 27510 bp, 22 predicted proteins | sample YNPCB0061_FD_194587 | JGI IMG/M metagenome (GOLD analysis project Ga0272446, IMG submission 194587) | Hot spring microbial mat communities from Yellowstone National Park, WY, United States - YNP-CB-006-1 | ecosystem: Environmental > Aquatic > Thermal springs > Hot (42-90C) > Sediment | place...
CGCAGCATCATCACGCGTTTCACCAAGGATACCCGACGATTGGTGGCGGGGGCCAATCTCTCCATCAGGGTCGCGCCCTCAGGGGGATATCGGCCTCACCACCAACACCCACATGATACCAGGGGGGGAGGGGGGTGAGGGCAAGCAGCGCATCAGGACGCCATCCGCCAGAAACGCTACCCCTGAAAGAAATTGGGAGGGGGGGCCGCGCGCAGCGCCGTAGGTGCACGGTATTGTGCCCAGGCCCTGCCCTGGCCCCCAGGGCTCCGTCAACGTCCGGTTGATCGTCCGCGCCGTGGGCGTACACGCCCCGGCTCCTGGTGCGAAAGCCACCTGCGTGGCCGGTGCAGCCCGCGAAAGCGGGCTTCGCAGCGGCGAGCCCGCGGCTTAGTCGCCGGGCGGACGACGTTGACGTGGCCCTACCCTGGGCCCGCGTACGAGTTCACACTTCTCCCGGGAGCGCGGGCATCTTGCCCACGTAGACGCGACGAGGGCGGGACGCCCTCGCTCCCAGGCGCGTGTATGACCCCAGGTGTGAACAGTTACGGTCCCGCCCTGCGTTGACGCCCATGCCCGGCGGTGCTACAATGCAGGCGCCTTTAACGCAGCCCGGTGAGGCTGTGAAGGAACAGTGCATATGGATACCTGTTCGCGCTACGCTGGCGCGCCTGCTGCCTGGCCCGCTCCCCCCGCTTGCTCGGGACGGCGGGTGTTTTTGTGCGCCCCGGGTCAATCACTATGACTGAGCGCAAGCAGATCCTGACGGCCGATGACATTCGCCGCGCCCTGGTGCGCATCGCCCACGAGATCGACGAGCGCAACGGTGGCCTGCAAGACGTGATCCTGGTCGGCATTCGCCGGCGCGGCGTGCCGCTGGCCGAGCGCATCGCCGCCGCCATCGCCGATTTCGAGGGGGTGCGCATCCCGGTGGGGCAGCTCGATATCACGCTCTATCGCGATGACCTGAAGCTCCGTGGCCCGGCGCCCCTGGTGCGCAAGACCGACATTCAGCCCGATATTACGGGCAAGGTCGTGGTGCTGGTGGACGACGTGCTCTACACCGGGCGCACGGTGCGGGCTGCCCTCGACGCGATCGCCGACCTGGGCCGGCCCGCGCGTATCCAGCTGGCCGTGCTGGTCGATCGTGGCCACCGCGAACTGCCGATCAGGGCTGATTTTGTCGGCAAGAATGTGCCGACCGCACGCACCGAACGGGTCGAGGTGCATCTGCACGACGCGGGCGATGAGGCCGACGAGGTGGTGATCGTTCGCGCAGCAGCGTGACCTGCTGGCCAGTCAGAATCCGGCTGCGCCCGCGCGGGCGCTCCGGGATCGAGGCACCATGGCAACATCGACAAGCGAGCCTGCACGCCGCCGCCATGCCATCGACCTGGACGATTTCAGCGCGGCGGAGATCATGGAGATCCTGGAGACGACCGCGAGCATGAAGGAGGTGCTCGCGCGCGAGATTAAACAGGTGCCGGCCCTGCGCGGGCGCAATGTGGTCAACATGTTCTACGAGGACAGTACGCGCACCCGTATCTCCTTTGAACTGGCTGCCCGCGCGCTCTCGGCGAATATCGTCAATTTCAGTGCTCGCGGCAGCAGCGTGGAGAAGGGCGAGTCGCTGATCGACACGGTGCGCACCCTGCAGGCGCTCGGCGCCGATATTGTGGTGATCCGCCACAGCCAGTCCGGCGCGCCATACCTGGTCGCGCAGCACTTCCACGGCTCGGTGATCAACGCCGGCGATGGCCGCCATGCCCATCCTACCCAGGCGCTGCTCGATCTGTACACCATCCACGAGCGCCTGGGCCAGGTGCGCGATCTGCAGGTGCTGATCCTCGGTGACGTTATCCACAGCCGGGTGGCCCGCTCAAACCTCTGGGGTCTCACGCGCATGGGCGCCCGGGTGACGCTCTGCGGCCCGCCGACGCTGATCGGCCCGGCGCACTACTGGACCGCGACCTGGCCGGAGGTGACCGTCAGCCACGACCTGGACGCGGCGCTGGCCGGCGCCAACGTGGTGATGGCCCTGCGCCTGCAGAAGGAGCGCCAGCAGGCCGGTCTGCTCCCCTCGCTCCGCGAGTATACCCGGCGCTACGGCCTCACCCCCGAGCGCCTGGCGCGGATCGGCCCCGACGTGCTGATTATGCACCCCGGCCCGATGAACGAGGGCGTCGAGATCTCGCCCGAGGCCGCCACTGCCCCCAACGCCGTGATCGAGGAGCAGGTGACCAATGGCGTTGCGGTGCGCATGGCGTTGCTGTATCGCCTGGCAGGGTGACGGGCATGGCTTGTGCAACGTCCCTGGGGTGACGGGGTACCCCGGTCACCATACGAGGTCGGTATGCGCTACCTGATCAAGAACGGCTCGATCATCGACCCGGCCCAGCGGGTCGCCATGGTTGGCGATGTGCTCGTGAGCGCGGGCAAGGTCGAGCACGTCTACGATGTGGCCGACCGGTATAGCGAAGGCGGCGCGCTCGACGACGATGTCGAGGTGATCAATGCCCGCGGGGCCGTCGTGGCCCCCGGCTTCACCGACCTGCACACCTACCTGCGCGAGCCGGGCGAGGAGCACAAAGAGACGATCGCCAGCGGTACGCGCGCCGCGGCGCACGGCGGCTTCACCACCGTCTGCGCGATGCCTTCCACCTGTCCGACCCACGACACAGCGGCTGTGGTGCGCCAGGTGCAGGCGATCGCCCGGGAGCAGGGCCACGTCCACGTGGAGGTGATCGGCGCGCTGACCGTAGGCCGCGAGGGGCGTGCCCTGGCCGACCTGGCGGAGCTGGCCGAGGCCGGCTGCATCGCCTTCAGTGACGGGGGCCGCCCGCTCGAAGACGCCGCCCTGATGCGCAACGCCCTGGCCTACGCGGCCGCCCTCGGCCTGCCGGTGATGGCTTGCTGCGAAGATGAGCGCCTGAGCGCCGGCTGGGCCATGCACGAGGGAGCGGTGAGCACGCGCCTGGGCCTGCCTGGCTTCCCCGCCGCCGCCGAGGAGGCGCGCATCGCCCGCGACATCGCCCTGGCCGAATTGACCGGGGCCCACCTCCACCTCTGCCAGGTGAGCACCGCTGGCGGCGTGGCGCTCATCCGCGCCGCCAGGGAGCGTGGCGTCCACGTGACCGCCGAGGTCGCGCCGCACCACCTGACGCTGAGCGAACACTGGGTGCTGGGCAACCTGCCTGCCGGTGGCGGTGGGGCGCCAGCCGGGCGGACGACACGCTCGCCCCACCCCGAACTGGGGGTGCCCGCCTGGCTCGATCCTACCCTCCTGCCCCCCTACCACCCGAGTACGCGCGTTCGCCCGCCCCTCCGGACCGCAGCCGACCTGGAGGCGCTGGTCGAGGGCCTGCGCGACGGCACGATCGACGCGATCGCCACCGGGCACGCGCCGCAGTCGCGGGTGGAGAAGGACTGCGAGTACGGCCTGGCTGCGCCCGGGATCAGTGGCCTGGAGACGGCCCTGGCTCTGGTGCTCTCGCTGGTGCACCGTGGTGAGCTCGACCTGGTGCACCTGGTCGCGAAGCTCACCGAAGGCCCGGCCCAGGTACTCGACCGCTCGCCGGCCACGCTGCGCCCCGGCGCCCGCGCCGACCTTGTCATCTTTGATCCCGATGCCAGCTGGACGGTCGATGCTACCCGGTTCGTCTCGCTGGGCCAGAATACGCCACTGCACGGCCAGCGCCTCAAGGGCCAGGTGATGCTGACCATGGCCAGTGGCCGGATCGTCTTCCGCCGCGCCGGCTTCTGAACCACGCTCGACGCCGAACCGCCGGGATACCCTCGGCAGTTGTTTGCTTTGTCCAATAATTCTTTACATTTTCTCAACGGACTCTGTTGCTCTGCCGCGTCAGGGTCACACCAGGCGGTGCTTATACCTCCTCTGCTTGACAACCCGAAAGCAGGTGTGGTACTTTGATTCCATCGGCGTGATATCCACTATCGTGTGATCAGGTGCTACCCTGCCCTGGATGCAGGTCCCTTCGACCCCGTCTGGCGCGTGGTGCGTGCCCGTTGGATGGTTGTGCGACAGGAGGTTGCCTTGAACCACAGACTGCTCTGGTCCTGGCTGGCCGCGCTGCTGGCGCTCAGCATGGTGCTGGCCGCGTGCGGCAGTGCACCACCCGCACAGGCGCCCACCACGGCGCCAGCGACCACGGCGCCGGCGCCCACCACGGCAGCCGCCGCCACGGCGGCTCCCGCACCGACCGAGGCCCCTGCCGCCCGTCCCGGGCGCGGTGCAGGCGATACGCTGCGCCTCCTCTACTGGCAGGCGCCCACGATACTCAACAACCACCTGGCCTTCGGCACAAAAGACATTGAGGCCTCGCGGCTGATTCTTGAGCCGCTGGCGGCCGTCGATCCTGAGGGCAACTTCGTGCCGCTGCTGGCCGAGGAGATCCCAACCGTGGCGAATGGCGGCGTGGCCCAGGATTTCACCTCGATCACCTGGAAGTTGCGCAAGGACATTAAGTGGTCGGACGGCAGCGACTTCACGGCTGCCGATGTGGTCTTTACCTACCAGTACTGCGCCGACTCCAAGACGGCATGCACGAGCGTCGCGGCCTTCCGCGGCATCAAGTCGGTCGAGGCGCTGGACGAGTATACGGTGAAGATCACCTGGGAGGCGCCCAACAGCTATCCCTACCAGGTGTTTACCAGCCAGCGCGGGGCGATTATCCAACGGGCCCAGTTCGAGCAGTGCGTCGGCGATGCCGCCTCGACTGCTGCCGACTGTCAGGCCGCCAACCTGGCCCCCATCGGCACTGGCCCGTACAAAGTGACGGAGTTCAAACCCGGTGACGTGGTGGTCTACGAGATCAATGAACGGTATCGCGACCCGGAGCGGCCCTTCTTCAAGCGCGTGGAGCTGAAGGGCGGCGGTGATGCGCCCTCGGCGGCCCGCGCCGTGCTCCAGGCCGGTGAGGTGGACTGGGCCTGGAACCTGCAGGTGGAGGCCGCCGTGCTCCAGCAACTGGCCAGCCAGGGTGGCCAGGGCAATCTGGTGACCTATAACACGGCCAATGTTGAGCGCCTGTTGATCAACTTCACCAACCCCGACCCGGCCCTCGGCGAGGAGCGCGGCCAGCTCAGCCAGCCCCATCCCTTCCTGACCGACCTGAAGGTGCGCCAGGCGCTGGCGCTGGCGATCGACCGCAAGGCCATCGCCGAACAGCTCTACGGCCCGGCTGGCTATCCAACCTGCGTCTTCCTCTGGTACCCTCCCTTTGCCCAGAGCGTCGCCGACATCTTCACAGATTGTGATCAGGATGTCGCCGCGGCCAACCGCCTGCTCGACGAGGCCGGCTGGCAGCGCGGCCCCGATGGCATTCGCGTCAAGGACGGCAAGCGGCTCAGCCTGCTCTTCCAGACCAGCGTCAACACCCTGCGCCAGAAAACCCAGGAGTTGATCAAGGCCAACTGGGCCGCGATCGGCGTGGAGACGGAACTGAAAAGCGTGGACGGCAGCGTGTTCTTCGGCAGCGATCCGGGCAACCCCGACAACATCGGCCACTTCTTTGCCGACATCCAGATGTACACCACCGGCGCTACCGAACCGGACCCGACAGCGCACCTCTGCGGGTGGATTTCCAGCGCCGCCTCGCAGAAAGAGAACGAGTGGCGCGGCACCAACAATATGCGCTGGCAGAATGCCGGGTACGATGCCCTCTGCGACCAGCTTCGCAACGAACTTGACTCCGACCGGCGCGTGGCCATCGCCCGCCAGATGGACGCGCTGATCGTCAGCGATGTGGCCATGATCCCCCTGGTGGCCCGCCCACGCGTGGCCGGCGCCAGCAAGGATCTCAAGGGCTACAACCCCTCCGGGTGGGACGCAGAGCTGTGGGATATCGCGAACTGGTATAAGTAATGGCGCGCTATCTTCTCCGCCGTCTGCTGTTCGCCATTCCTACCCTGCTGGGTATCAGCATGGTGATCTTCGCCATTCTCGCCCTTGCCCCTGGCGACCCGCTGGCCCAGTTCGCCGCCGACCCCTCGGTGCCGCCCGAGGTGCGCGAGCGCATCCGCGAGAGCCTGGGGCTGAACGACCCCTGGTACATCCGCTACGTCAAATGGCTGGCCGCTCTGCTGCGCGGCGACTGGGGCTACTCCTTCGCCAGCCGCGTCCCGGTGCTCGACCTGATCGTCCAGCGCCTGCCCCAGACGCTGCAGGTGGTCGGCGTGGCCTATCTGGTCGCGATCTTCATTGCTATCCCGATCGGGATCGTCTCAGCGGTGCGCCCCTACTCGCTCTTCGACAACCTCGCCACCACCTTTGCCTTCATCGGCTTTTCGCTGCCGACCTTCTTCACCGGCCTGCTGCTGATCCTGCTCTTCTCGGTGCGCCTGCGCTGGCTGCCCTTCATCTATGACTCGACGCTCAAGGTGGTGAACTGGGAGACCCTCTGGCTGCAGGTGCGGCAGATGCTCATGCCGGTGACGGTGCTGGCCCTCTTCCAGACCGGCTCGCTCACCCGCTTTGTGCGTGCCGCGATGCTGGAGAACTTGCCCGCGGACTACGCGCGCACCGCCCGGGCCAAGGGCCTCAGCGAGCAGGCGGTCGTGCTGGGGCACGTCTTCCGCAACAGCATGATCCCTGTGGTCACCCTGCTGGCCCTGGGCGTGCCGACCGTCTTCACCGGCGCGATCGTTACCGAGCAGATCTTTCGCATCAACGGCATCGGCGAGTTGCTGATCAAGTCGATCCAGAACTCGGATACGCCGGTGGTGATGGCGATCACCTTCATCTTCGCGGTGCTGGTGGTGCTCTTTAATGTGATAGCGGATGTGTTGTACGGGATCCTCGATCCGCGCATCCGGTACGATTGATATCGGACGCCCGGCTTGCCCCACGCCCCTGCAGGGGGCGCCGGACCCCACCGCCGGCTTCAGGAACTGAAGATGCCGGAAGCGAATCCGCCCGTTGACAATCCCCCGGTAGGGCGCGCGCAACTCGCGGCGGCAACGCGCGCCCAGTTCACGCGCCCGCCACGCTCGCTCTGGAACGATGCCTGGCGGCGCTTCCGCCGCCACCGCATGGCGGTGGCCGGCACGGTGGTTTTCCTCGGCCTGGTGCTGTTTGTCACCTGCGGCCCGCTGCTTGCGCGGAACGATCCACGCGCGATCGACTTCAGCAAGAGCATGCTGGCGCCGAGCCGCGCGCACCCGATGGGCACCGATGACCTGGGGCGCGACATGCTGGCCCGCGTGATGCTCGGCGGGCGCATCTCGCTCGCGGTGGGCGTGGCCTCCATGCTGATCGCGATCACCCTCGGCACGCTGGTCGGCGCGCTGGCCGGCTTCGCGGGCGGGAGGGTCGACAGCATTCTGATGCGCCTGACCGACCTGTTCCTGGCCCTGCCGGTGGTGCCGCTCCTGCTGCTGCTGATCTTTCTCTTCCGCGATGCGCTGCGGCGCGCGTTTGGGCCGGAGACGGGCATTTTCATCCTGATCGTTAGTGTGATCGGCCTGCTCAACTGGATGACCGTGGCCCGGCTGGTGCGGAGCTCGTTCCTTGCGCTCAAGCAGAAGGAGTTCGTCGAGGCCGCCCACGCCCTGGGCATGGGCGAGGCACGGATCATGGTGCGTCACATCCTGCCCAATGCCCTCGGCCCGATTATTGTCGCGGCGACACTCGGCGTCGGCGCGGCGATCATCACCGAGTCCGTCCTGTCGTTCCTCGGCCTGGGTTTCCCCCCCGATACACCCACCTGGGGCCGCCTGCTCTACGACGGCCAGAATTTCCTCGATCTCGCCCCCTGGATGGTGCTCTGGCCGGGCTTCCTGATCTTCCTCACCGTGCTCAGTATCAACTACGTCGGCGATGGCCTCCGCGACGCGCTTGATCCCCGCTCGCGGCGCTAATGCGATTGCAGATTGCAGATTTGCGATTGTAGATTGGGCGCGTCGCAGCTGGACACGGTCGAGGTCGCGCTGATGCCCGAACAGGTCGCCTGGAACTGCACTAAGCCGTAGCTGCCCGCGTATCCCCAGCGCAGCTGCGGCGGTTCCATGGTGCGCACGTGTTCACACGTGTCCTGGGAGCGAAGGCAACTCGTCCGCGAACGCTGACGAGGGCGGGATGCATACGCTCCCGGGCCTGTCAGTTTACCCCAGCGCCGAACCCTTCTCCCTCCCACCATGCTCATGCACCATGGCCTTCCCTCGTCGCTCCCGCCACTGGCTGCTCATACCCCTGCTGGCCGTTGCGCTGCTCGGCGGCTACCTGGCCCGTGAAGAGCTCGCCATCGCCCGGCGCGCCGGGGCGCGCCCACCCAGCGGGGCCGCCGGGACGATCACGGTCTACTTCACCACCCCCGAGCTGGTCTACCCCGACGTGCCCCGCTCCCGCCGCGCGCCAGCGCCCGAGCGGGCCCTGCTCGCCGACCTCGAGGCGGCCCGCGAGCGCATCGAACTGGTCAGCTTCGAGTACAACTTGCCCAGCATCGGCGCAGCCCTGGCCCGCGCGCAGGCCCGCGGCGTGGCGGTGCGCCTGGCGCTGGACCGCGAAAGCCTGCACCATCCGGCGATGGCCAGCTGGGCCGGCGTGGTTGAGGAGGCGGGCATCCCGGTGAGCTGGGAGCAGAGCGACGGCTTCCTGCACAGCAAGTTCGTGATCATCGACCGCCGGGTGGTCTGGACCGGCTCGTGGAATGCGACGATCAACGACACCTACCGCAACAATAACAACCTGCTACGTATCAGCGCGCCGCAGGTGGTGGCAAACTATATCGCCGAGTTCGAGCGCATGGCAGCGGGACGCTTCGGCAACGCCAAGACCGGCCCGACGCCCTACCCACTGGTTCGCCTGCCCGGGGCGACGATCGCGACCTACTTCTCACCCCACGAGCCCGTGCGCAGCCGCGTGCTGGCACAGCTGCAGCGGGCGCGCGTGCGAATCGATGTGCTGGCCTTCTCCTTCACCGACGCGGCGATCGCCGACGCGCTGATCGCCCGGCAGCAGGCCGGCGTGCCGGTGCGCGTCGTCGTCGAGGCGCGCAATGCCAACGGCTCGGGCGCGCAGTACGGGCGGCTGCTGGGCGCCGGGCTGGAGGTGCTCAAGGACGGCAACTGCTACACCATGCACCACAAGCTGATGATCATTGATGAACGAGTCGTGATCACCGGATCGTACAACTTCACCGGGCGCGCCGAGGATGTGAATGACGAGAACCTGCTGATCATCGACGACCCGGCGCTGGCGCGGGCCTTTGCGGCAGAGTTCGCGCGGGTCTACCGGCAGGCGCGCCTCCCGTTGCGCTGTGTCTAACCCGGCTGACTACGACCTTCGACCGATCTTGTGAGCGGGCCTGGAACCCTTCCCTATGCGCCAGCGTCTAATCTATGAGTGGAGAATGTACGACCTTCCGGGGGGCCGCTGTGGCCCCTTCGGCATCTTTAGTGAAAGGGTACGACGATGGCTCGCAATCTTCAGCACATGCGGCGCCGGGCGCTGCCGCTGGCGCTGATTGCGGCGCTGCTGCTGGTCGTCATTGGCCAGGCGCTCGCTCAGCCCGGCCCGCCGGCGGAACCCCTGCTGCCCAACACTGAGCCGGGTGACAGCGCCACCGCCGACATCCCGATCTGGATGCTGAGCGAACAGGAGGCGGTGGAGGCAACGCTGCGCGCCTACTTCGCCAGCGACCAGCTGGCCGCAGCGGAGGCGCAGGCGCTGCTGGAGCAGTTCGTCACGGAGGAGGCACCGCTGCTGCCGGAGCAGCCGGCTGCTCCGCAGGCGCCGGCACTCGAGGCGATCAGCACGGTCTACCTGCCGCTGCTGCGCAAGGCAGTGCCCGTAGGCCAGCAGCCGCCTCCGCCGACGCCGGTTCCTCCGACGCCAACTCCGCAGCCGGAGCCGGCGCAGCCGGCCGACGTGGCGGTGACGATCTGGCCGAAGCCGAGCATCTGGGTGGCTCGCGGGGCGATTCTGGAGTATGAGATCCGCCTGGCGAACTATGGCAGGGGCGCGGCCAGCCAGACCACGGTCGTCTTCCCGATCAACCGGGCCCAGGTCTCCCAGTTCTCGACCAGCCTGGACAGCAAGGCCGGCGACTGGGTGCGCTCGGTGGACGAGAAGAGCATCACCATTGTCTTCGGCAAGCTGGACTCGGGGGCCAGGCGCAGTGGGAAGCTCTTTATGCGTGTGCATGCGAATCTGCCGTTGCCGTCGCCCAGCCAGCCGCCAGTGCTGATCGACACCCGTGCCAGCTACACCTTCCGCGACGGCGCGAACGGCGGCGGCCAGCGCACCAACTGGGCGCCGGTGCTAGTGGGCAATGGCTCGAGTGATGCCCCGTACATCTGGGTGCGGGTGACGCCTGATCGTGGTCCGGCAGGCACGCGCCACAGCTTCTTCACCAACCGCTTCCTGCCAGGCGAGGGCGTGACGACCTGGCTGAATACGCCCTGGGGCGTGCAGCCGCTGTCGCTGCGCGGCACGGCGAACGGCGAGGGGATCGTCGAACTGGTGCTCAACAGCGCTGGTCTGGCACGGGGCACCTACCAGATCGTGCTCTACGGCCAGCGCAGTGGTCTGACCGGGGTCGCCAGCTTCATCGTGGAGTGACGCCAGACCCGAGGCCGGGGGCCGGGTAGGGCTGCTGCAACGATCCGCCGCCATGGGCAAAACGAAGGTTGCCAGCAGGATCGTGCAACGTCGCCAGGTGCGCCGGAACCGCGCCCCCTACCCCTCGCATCGTACAGGCGTACGCGGTGGAGGCTTCGCCTTCACGCATCCCTCCACCGCGTACGCGCGCTCGTTGCAAAAGCCGCAGGCCTGGAGTATAGTAACGCTGGCACGGGGCTGTAGCTCAGTGGATAGAGCAGCCGCCTTCTAAGCGGCCGGTCGTGCGTTCGATCCGCACCAGCCCCGCCACTGCCCCGGCAGACGCTGATGATGAGTTTCTCAGAGCACCGCAACCAGGCCGTCTACCACTTCCGGCGCGCCTGGAGCCGGGCCTACCTCGCCGACATCCTCGCCCGCCTCACCGGGCGCAGCAATGACCTGATCGCCTTCGAGGAGGCATGCCGCTCCCTCAAGGGCCAGGTCAGCAGCCAGCGTGAGCTGCGCGAGATCCCGCTTGACGCCATCGTGGGCAGCGTCGGGCGCTACACCGACTTCACCCGCCAGTTCCTCCCCCGCCGCCGCAGCGACGAGGATCGCTGGTCCCACGTGATGGCGGTGATGGACGACCCGCCTGGCACGCCGCCCATCCACGTCTACCAGATCGGCGCGGCCTACTTCGTGCTCGACGGCAACCACCGGGTCTCGATCATTGCCACCGCGCGCGAGCGCGGCTGCGACCTCATCCTGATCGGCGGCTATGGCCACGGACCACTGCTCGAGGCGATGATTGGCGGTACCCTGGACGAAGTTCTGCGCACCAGCGAGCGGCCGGTGTTGATCTGCCAGTGATGCCCTTCGAAGTCGCACACAACCCGATCATCCTGGCCCTGACGGTGTGCGTGATCGCGGGCGCGGCACTGATGGGCGGCCTCAGCGGCTTTGGCTTCGCACTGCTCAGCACACCGTTGATGCTGGTCCTCGGCCTGCCGCTTGCCCTGGTCGTGCCGATGAACCTGTCGATCGCCATGCTGACCCGCGTGGCCGTCGTGGTGCGCCTGCGGAGCCACATCCGCTACCGCCGCGTGCTGATGATGGCGCTGGCCAGTGTGCCGGGGATCGGGTTGGGGCTCCTGACCCTGGGACGCATCTCGCCCGAGACGATCAAGCTGGCGACCGGCATGCTGGTCATGGTGGTCACTGTGCTGATCTGGCGCACCGGCTCCCGCCCGCCGCGGCGCCCGTGGCCGGGCGCGGCTGCGCTGGCCGGCTGCCTCGGTGGTTTCCTCGGGGCCACCACGTCGCTCAACGGTGTGCCGGCGGTGCTCCTGCTGGCCAGCGAGCAGGCCGCCCCACGGCGCTTCCAGGCCGACCTGGCGCTCTTCTTTGTGCTCACCAATCTTGCCACGCTGCTCTTGCTGGCCTGGCGCGGCCGGCTGCCGGGCACGGCTGCCTTGCCCCTCGGTGCCGTCTGGCTGGCGGTCGCCCTGGTCGCCAATCACATCGGCACCAGCCTGGGCGGACGCCTGCCCGTAGCGACCTTTCGCCGCCTCGCGCTGGCCCTGGCCTTCGGCGCAGGGGCGATGACCGTCATCACGACCCGCTGATCAGCCGGGCGAGCCGCTCGCCGGTGGTGCGGATGTGCTGCTCCATCGCGTAGCGCGCGCGTGTGCTGTCGCGGTCGGCGATCGCGCTGACGATCTGCACATGCTCCTGGTGTGAACTGAGCAGATCCACGCCACTGGCACGCTGCGCAGCGTGCCGGATCAGTTCGATCAGCGGCTGTAAGGTCTGCAATTCTCTGACCAGGATCCGGTTGCTGGTTGCCGCGATCACCAGCTGGTGCAGGCTCACGTCGGAGCGGGTGTAGGGTCGCTGGTCGCCACGCGCGATGGCCGCGGCCGTCTCGTCCATCAGCCGGCGCACGCGGGCCAGGTCTGCCAGGCGGATGTACGGTGTGGCCAGTTCGACGCACAGTCCCTCGAGCGCGCCGCGCACATGGTAGACATCGCGCACGAATTGTGGCGTCAGCTCGACCACGTGCAGGTACCCGCCCGGGGCAGTGTTAACCAGCCCCTCCTGGGCGAGGCGGGCCAGCGCCGCCCGAACCGGCGTCTGGCTCACGCCCAGTTGCTCCGCCAGGCGCCCGATGACGATCCGCTCGCCCGGCTGGATGCGCCCGCTGGTGATCAGCGCGAGCAACTCCATGTACGTCTGCAGCGCAAGGCTCGGGCTCCCCTGCGCACCACGTGCTGCCGGTTTCCCCATCGCCTCTCTCGCAGTTTAGGGCCGATCTCCTCTCGTTACTCTATCGTGTCTGCGGAGCCACGTCAAGCCCGCCGCGCATGCCCGCATGGCCACGTCAACGTCGTCCGCCCGGCGACTGAAGCCGCGGGCTCGACCGGCTACGCAGGTGGCCGTCGCACCAGGAGCCGGGGCGTGTACGCCCACGGCGCGGACGATCAACCGGACGTTGACGTAGCCCTGCGCATACCCGCAGGGCCTGTGCAACGATCCTGCTGGCAAACGCCGTTTTGCCCACGCCGGGTGCGCGGGCGTCCCGCCCGCACGCGGGCCGGAGGCCCGTGTACCCGGGTTTGCCAGCAGGATCGTGCAACGTCTACTACCAAATCCAGTTGGCAGTTCCGCATTGTCGTTGCCGTCATCGCTCATCGTGACGCCGTGTGCGGCAATCTGCAATCCAAAATCTGCAATCGAAAATGGTATACGGTCCCATACGCCCTGGCAGACCCTGCCGGCCAGTAAACGAACCGCTACCCCGGCGCGTCAGCCCTCAACCCCGGCCCCATGCGCCTGCGCTACACTGAGACAGGTGCACTGCGCGCCCGTGGCCAGTTGTATAAGTGATGGTGCGCGCAGCGGCGCCAACCAGACGAAGGAGACGGGCCAATGCCCAGACTCTCGCTCCAGATGCGGGTTGTCGTGGCCTGCAGCGTCGCGGCGGCGATGTGGGCCGTGGGGCTGCTCGCCTGGCGCTTCAGTGGCGCGCCTGCGCCGCTGGTGTTCTTCGGCTACCTGGGCACGGTGCTCGCGCCCGGCATTGCCTACTACCTCGGCCTGCCTGCCCACCGGCGTCTCACGGGTCGCCGGGTGCTGACCGTGGGTCTGGCGGTGGGCATGTTCGCGGCTGCCCTGGCACGGGCGCTATTCCAGCAATCCGTCGTGCAGGTCGAGGGCCTGCTCTTCGAACTGCTGGCCGGGGTCTTCGGCGCGGCTGTGCTGCACTTCCTGATCGCCAAGCTGCTCGGCCCGCTGCTCTTCGGCCGGGTCTACTGCGGCTGGGCCTGCTGGACCGGCATGGTGCTCGATCTGTTGCCCTACCGCATCAGCAAGGGGCGGCTGAGCGGCGCCTGGCGCTGGCTGCCCTACGCTCACCTGGCGGCGAGCGTGGCCCTGGTCGTGACGCTGACCCTCGGCTTCGGCTATGTGCCCGGCCCCGCGGGGGCGCTGGCCTGGTTCCTCGGCGGGAGCGCGCTCTACTACGCGCTCGGCATCGGGCTGGCCCTCTGGCTCAAGGACAACCGCGCCTTCTGTAAGTATGCCTGCCCGGCGGGTCTGCTCGCCAGACCTGCGGCTCGCTACAGTCTCGTCAAGGTGGCCGGCAACCCCGAGAAGTGCAATGGCCACGCCGAATGCATCGCGGTCTGCCCGATGGATATCCGCATCATCGACTACACACGCCTGCACCTGCGCGTGCTCTCCAGCGACTGCATCCTCTGCCAGAACTGCATCAACGTCTGCCCCGACGGTGCGCTGAGCCTGAGCCTCGGGGTCGAGGCCCACGGCATTGAGTTGCTGCGCCTGCGCTGAGGCGGGGTGATACCAGGTGTCATTGGCAATCCCGCATGGTCCCGCTCATCTCCACAGCGCTACAGCTCCACGCAGGGCTTTGTAGCGCTGTAGCGCTGTGGAGGTGTGGAGTTGAGCCAATGCGCTGCCAGCAAGCAGAATCGGTATGACCCGCTCACGCGTTCCGACCAGATTGTCAGGTGGCCCCTGTGCTATACTGGCCGCGATCATCCGCGCTGGCACAGGATCCGTATGCCGTTGATCTCCACTGAAGATACGAAGCTTGCGCTCGAGCCCATTCGCCCGCTGTACCCCTTTCGCACGCAGCGTTTCGCGCTGCCTGGCGGCGCGCTCAGCTACGTCGACGAGGGTGATGGCCCTCCGGTGGTGTTGCTCCACGGCAACCCCACCTGGTCCTTCTACTACCGCCGGCTGATCGGCGGGCTGCGCCGCGCCCATCGCGTGATCGTGCCCGACCATATGGGCTGTGGCCTCTCGGATAAGCCGCAGGACTATCCGTATACCCTCCAGACCCACATCGACAATCTCACGCGCCTGCTCGCCCACCTGGATCTCGGCCCCGTTGACCTGGTGGTCCACGACTGGGGCGGGCCGATCGGCATGGGCTGGGCCACACGCCACCCCGAGCTGGTGCGGCGCATCGTGGTGTTGAACACGGCGGCCTTCCTCTCGCCGCGCCTGCCGCTGCGCATCGCGGTCTGTCGCTACCCGCTGGTCGGCGACCTGATCGTGCGCGGGCTGAATGGCTTTGTGCTGGGTGGGACCGTTATGGCCGTGGTCCACCCGCTGGCCCCCGAGGTGCGCTACGGCTACCTGCTGCCCTATGGCAACTGGCACGACCGGGTCGCCATCCAGCGTTTTGTGCGCGATATCCCGATGCATCCCGGCCATCCGACCTGGGCGGTGGTCGATGGCATCGACCGCGAGCTTGTCACGCTGCGCAATCACCCGATGCTGATCCTCTGGGGTGGCCAGGACTGGTGTTTCACCGACCACTTTCTCGCTGGCTGGCTGCAGCGCTTCCCCGCGGCCGAGGCGCTGCGCTTCGACGATGCTGGACACTACGTGCTCGAAGACGCCCACGAAGCGATCGTGCCGCGTGTGGCCCGATTTCTGAGCTAGAGGCGCAACCGTGTGCGGCGATAAGAGGTATCAATGACCGCGACAGAGACCACGCTGGCCACCGCTGGCATTGCCGGGGCCAACATTGCCCGCTACTTACCCCACATGGCCCGCGAGCGCCCCGATCAGACCGCCGTGGTCACCGGGGCTGGCCACGACCGCGCCGGCCAGCCGATCTACCGGCGGCTCAGCTTCGCCGAGCTCGACCGGGTGAGTGATCGTTACGCCTGGGGGCTGCGTGCGGTGGGCATTGGCCCCGGCACACGCGTGCTCTCGATGGTGCCTGCCGGCATCCCGCTGATCAGCCTGACCTTTGCGCTCATGAAGGTCGGCGCAGTGCCCATCCTGATCGACCCGGCCATGGGGCGGCGCAACCTGGCCCAGTGCATCGCGGAGTGCGCCCCCGAGGCGCTGATCGGGGTGCCGCGCGCCCACCTCGCCGGTATGGTCTTTCGCCGCGCCTTCCGCAGCGTGCGGCGCCGGGTCACGGTCGGCTCGCGCTTCATCCCACTGGGCGACGTGAACCTGGCCGACTTGAGCGTGCCGATCGCCACGCCCTACCCCCTTGAGCCCGTCGGCCCCGATGCGCCGGCGGCGATCATCTTCACAACCGGCAGCACCGGCGTGCCAAAGGGCGTGCTCTACAGCCACGCGATGTTCGACGCCCAGGTGCGGCTGCTGCGCGCGCTCTTCGGTATCGAGCCCGGCGAGGTGGAGATGCCCGCCTTTCCGCTCTTCGCACTCTTTAATGTGGCGCTCGGCTGCACCTCGGCCATCCCGCCGATCGACCCGACCCGCCCCGCCAGCTGCGATCCCGCGGCCGTGGTGGCCTTTATGCAGGACCAGGTCGTGACCTCGACCTTCGGCTCGCCGGCGATCTGGGAGCGGGTAAGCGCCTTCTGTCTGGAGCGGGGCATCACGCTGCCGCACCTGCGCCGGGTGCTCATGGCCGGGGCGCCGGTGCCCGCCGGGCTGCACGAGCGCTTCCGCCGCATTCTCGCCCCGCAGGCCGATACCCACACGCCCTACGGCGCTACCGAAGCCTTGCCGATCGCCTCGATCAGCGGGCGTGAGGTGCTCGCCGCCATCGCCGAACGCGGCGCCGACCCCGCCGCCGGCACCTGTGTTGGTCGCGCCGTGCCCGAGGTGCGCATCCGTATCATCCCGATCAGCGATGAGCCGATCGCGCGCTGGGACGCTGCGCTCGCGCTCCCGCCCTTCCAGGTGGGCGAGATCTGTGTCAGCGGGCCGGCGGTGACCCGAACCTACATCAATCGTCCCGCGGCCACCGCACGGGCCAAGATCAGCGACGGCGACGGGATCTGGCATCGGATGGGTGACCTGGGCTACCTCGACGACCTGGGCCGGCTCTGGTTCTACGGGCGCAAGAGCCACCGGGTGGAGACGGCCAGTGGCCCGCTCTACACCGAGCCGGTGGAACTGGTCTTCAACCAGCACCCCGCGGTGGCCCGCAGCGCCCTGGTCGGCGTTGGCCCGCTGGGCGCCCAGCGCGCAGTGGTGATCGTCGAGCCGCGCGAGCGCCGGCTGCTCCGCGATGGCGCGGCCCGCACCCGCCTGGTCGAGGAACTGCGCGCGCTGGGCGCCCGCCACGCCGTCACGGCCGGCATCAGCACGTTCCTCGTCCACCCCGCCTTCCCGGTCGACATCCGCCACAACGCGAAGATCTTCCGTGAGCAACTCGCCGTCTGGGCCGCTCGCCAACTCCGATAGGCATAGCTATGCTTGCGCTCGTCACCGGCGGCAATGGCTTCATCGGCCGCTACATCGTCGAGATGCTGCTCGCCCGCGGCGACCGGGTGCGGGTGGTGGGGCGGGGCGCCTACCCGGAACTGGCCGCCCTGGGGGTCGAGTGTGTACGTGTGGATCTCTCGATGCCTGACGCCAATGTCCCGCTGGCCGGCGCCATGCGCGCGGTCGAGGCGGTCTTCCATGTCGCGGCGAAGGCGGGCGTCTGGGGGCCCTTCGACGACTACTATCGCGCCAACGTCTCCGCCACCCAACGAGTGGTGCGGGCCGCGGAGCGCGCCGGTGTGCCCCGGCTGGTCTATACCTCGTCGCCCTCGGTGGTCTTTGGCGAAGAAGATGTGGAGGGGGCCGACGAGTCGTTGCCGTACCCCGCGCGCTACCTGAGCCCCTACCAGCACACCAAGGCGCTGGCCGAGCGCTTCGTGCTGGCCCGCGAGGCGATCGCCACCACGGCGATCCGTCCGCCACTCGTCTGGGGCCCGCGCGACCCGCATCTCTTTCCGCGCATCCTGGCCCGCGCCCGCGCCGGGCGACTGATCCAGATTGGCCCGGGCACGAACAAGGTGGATGTGACCTACGTGGAGAACTGTGCCGAGGCCCATCTGCTGGCCGCCGACCGGCTCGGCGAGCAGTCACCGCTGCGGGGGCGAGCCTATTTCATCGGCCAGGAGCAGCCGGTGAACCTCTGGGCGTTCATCAACGAGGTCGTGACCCGGGCAGGCTACAAGCCGGTGCGGCGCACGATCTCGTTGCAGCGCGCGCTGTGGCTGGCCAGCCTGCTGGAGCGGGTCTACGGCGGGCTGGGGGTGCGCGCCGAGCCGCCGCTGACCCGGCTCACCGCGGTGCAACTGGCCCGCTCGCGCTGGTTCGACCTGAGCGCGGCCCGGCGCGACCTTGGCTATGGCCCGCGCATCAGCACCGAGGAGGGGCTGCAGCGCACGCTGGCCAGCCTGGGCCGGGCGTAAGACGCCGCGTGGAGCTTATTAGCGCATTTGACTGCTTGACAGGGTGCACGGCTCCATGGTATGCTCCACCCAATGAACACGTTGTAAGGGTTGCACAATTTATGGGCGCTCGATTTGTGAATATCCTCCTCCTTAGCGGCCTCGTACTCCTCCTTATTGGGTGGAGCAATAGCCGTTAAGGGAGGGGACGCCGAGCCCCAGCAGCCTGAGCGAGACTGAACCTCCCGAGCCAGCGCCGGGGGGTTTTTTCGTAGCCTGATTACACGCCTGGAATGGGAGACGCCTGGTATGGAGCAGCGTATCGGCCGCATCATTGGTGACCTGCTGGCCCGGCTCGGCAGCCTGCGCCTCCAGCCCGCGCCTGTCCCCGTCCGCGTGCGGCGCTAGCGCCAGGGCTATCCACCGCCGCACCATCTGCGCAGTGCCCCGCGCGGGTGCAGGCCCACAGCGACGTGGGCAGCGGCGCACCGCCTCATCGACGTGGCATCCGCCGGTCGGTTGTCCCAGGGAACACGTTCCAGCAACAGGATACTGCAGGTCCAGTCTCTCTCTGGCAGCGCGAGCAGCCACGGGCTGTGACGCCCAACCTCGTGTTGCCACCACCCGCGCGATGAGGAGGACGTATGTCCGAGACACGAACCGGCGCCCAGATCATGTGTGAGGCGCTTATCCGCGAGGGCGTCGAGGTGATGTTTGGCATCCCCGGCGGCGCGATTATGCCGTTCTACTACGCGATGTGGGAGTATCGCGACCAGCTGCGCCACGTGCTCTGCCGCCACGAGCAGGGCGCCGGCCATGCCGCGGAGGGCTATGCGCGCGCCACCGGCCGGCTCGGCGTCTGCATCGGGACCAGTGGCCCCGGGGTGACCAACCTTGTGACCCCGATCGCCGACGCGATGATGGATAGCACGCCCATCCTCGCCATCTGTGGCCAGGTGGGTAGCCACGTCCTGGGCAAAGATGCCTTCCAGGAGACCGACATCACCGGCATCACCATGCCGATCACCAAACACAACTACCTGGTGAAGGATGTCAACGACCTGGCCTACGTCTTCAAAGAGGCCATCCATATCGCCACCACCGGCCGCCCCGGCCCTGTGCTGATCGACATCACTAAGGACGCGATGCAGAAGGCCACCGTGCCCAACTGGGACCAGAAGCTCAATCTCCCCGGCTACAAGCCGACCTATGCCCCCAACCGCAAGCAGGTGCGCGAGGCGATCAAGCTGCTGCTCTCGGCGCAGAAGCCGCTGATCATCGCCGGCAACGGCGTGATCATGGCCGGCGCCAGCGAGGAACTGCGCCACTTCGCCGAGCAACTGCGCATCCCGGTGATCACCACCCTCCACGGCATCGGCTCCTTCCCCGAGGATCACCCGCTCAGCCTGGGCATGCCCGGGATGCACGGCTGGGTGCATTGCAACCGCGCCATCCAGGAGTGCGATGTGCTCTTCAACATCGGTGGCCGCTTCGATGACCGCGTCACCGGCAAGGCCAGCACCTTCGCCCCCAACGCCCGCGTCATCCACGTGGACATCGATCCCTCGGAGATCGGCAAGAATGTCAAGGTGACGGTGCCGATTGTCGGCGATGCCCGCCTGACGCTGCAGGCGCTGCTCGAGGAGTTGCCCGAGCGTGAGGCGCTGGCCGAGTTGCACGCCCACGCCTCCGACTGGATGGAGCATATCCGCGATATGCAGGATAAGCACCAGGGCAAGCAGCAGTACGTCAACCGGGCCAACACCGAGCATATGGCCCTGCCGCCCCACGATGTCTATGAGAAGCTCAATCGCGCGCTGGCCCTCCGTGGCAACTACCGCGTGGTCACCGACGTGGGCCAGCACCAGATGTGGGCCGCGCAGTTGCTCGACTGGAACGCCGGCCCGCGTACCCATATCACCTCCGGCGGCGCGGGTACCATGGGCTTCGCCGTACCCGCCTCGCTCGGGGTGGCCATCGCGCATCCCAACGATACGATCTGGGCCATCGTGGGTGATGGTGGCTTCCAGATGACCAACCAGGAGATGGCGACGATCATGCAGGAGGGGATCAAGAATATCAAGGTCGCCGTGATCAACAATGGCTACCTGGGCATGGTGCGCCAGTGGCAGGAACTGTTCGAGAACAAGCGCTACAGCGGTACGCCGCTCTCCGGTCCCAATTTCGCCCGGCTGGCCGAGGCCTATGGCTGGAAGGGCCTCACCGTTGAGCATGCCGACCAGGTGCAGGCCGCGATCGACGAGGCCCACGCGACCGATGGTCCGGTGCTGGTCGACTTCCGCGTCGAGCGCGAAGTCAACGTTTTCCCGATGGTGCCCCAGAACAAGTCGATCGGCGAGATGATCATCACCGAGGCGGATGCGTAGTACCGGGTAAAGGAACGAAACCCATGCGTAAACACACGATCGTCGCCCTCGTCCAGGATCGCCCCGGTGTGCTCAGCCGGGTGGCCGGCCTGGTGCGCCGCCGCGGCTACAACATCGAGAGCCTGGCCGTCGGCCATAGCGAACAGCCCGGCGTGAGCCGCATGACCATCGTCGTCGAGTCGGATCACGTGGAGCAGGTGGTGAAGCAACTCTACCGCCTGATCGAGGTGATCAAGGTCTCCGATGTCACCACTGACCCGACCGTCGAGCGCGAGATGGTGGTGCTCAAGCTCCACGCTCCGGCCGCCGCCCGCCACGAGGTCGTCTCGATGTGCGGCGTCTTTGACGCGAAGATCGTCGATGTGGGCACCAGCACAATGATCGTCGAGATGACCGGCACGCCGGCCAAGGTGGAGAACTTCATCGAGGTGGTGCGCCCCTACGGGATCAAGGAGATGATGCGCACCGGGCGCATCGCCATGGTGCGCGGCGCCCGCGGCCACAACGCCAGCGAGTATGTGGAGAGCGCCGGCCCCAACGGCGCCACGGTACCGACCCTCAACTGATCGGCAGGCACGGCGGGCGGAGCAGACGTTCCGCCCTTCGTTATCGTTAGTGATCCCGACGCGGATCGTATGGGCGTGGCAGCGCAGCACCGCCGCCTGCCGCGTCACCACGGAGAACGACCACCGATGGCAGAGCTGTTCTACGACAAGCAGGCCGACCTCGAGCGCCTCAAGCATAAGCCGATCGCGATCATTGGCTTCGGGAGCCAGGGCCATGCCCACGCGCGCAATCTTGCCGATAGCGGCCTCGATGTGCGCGTCGGGCTCTACCCCGGCTCGAAGAGTTGGGCCAGGGTCGAGGAGGCCGGCCTGCGACCGCTGCCGGTCGCCGATGCGGCCCGCGAGGCCCAGATCGTCATGATCCTCACCCCCGACATTGGCCAGGCTGATATCTACCGCGACCATATCGCCGCCCACATGACGCCCGGCAAGACGCTGATGTTCGCCCACGGCTTCAACATCCGCTTCGGCCAGATCCTGCCGCCCCCCGGCATCGATGTGAGTATGGTGGCGCCCAAGGCCCCCGGCCACCGGGTGCGCGAGGTCTACACCCAGGGCGGCGGCGTGCCCGCCCTGGTGGCCGTGCAGCAGGACGCCACCGGTGGCGCCTTCGAAGATGCCCTGGCCTATGCGAAGGGCCTGGGCTGCACCCGTGCCGGTGTGCTCAAGACGACCTTCGCCGAGGAGACCGAAACCGACCTCTTTGGCGAGCAGGTGGTGCTCTGCGGCGGTGTGTCGGCCCTGGTCAAGGCGGCCTTCGAGACCCTGGTGGAGGCCGGCTACCAGCCCGAGGTGGCCTACTTCGAGTGTATGCACGAGTTGAAGCTGATCGTGGACCTGTTCTACCAGGGCGGGCTCAACTACATGCGCTACTCCGTGAGCGATACTGCCGAGTGGGGCGACTATACCGCCGGGCCCAAGATCATCACCCCGGAGACGCGCGCCGCCATGAAGCAGATCCTCACCGATATCCAGTCGGGCGCCTTCGCCGAGGACTGGATCGACGAGAACCACAATGGTCGTCCGCGCTTCAATGCCTATCGCAAGGCCGATATCGAGCACCCGATCGAGAAGATCGGCCTGGAGTTGCGCCGCATGATGCCCTTCGTTCATCCGCGCGAGGTGACGCCTGGATCGGGCGGTGCGTAGGATCACAGAGGAGACGGAAGCACCATGCAGTCCCACGTAGGCCACGTACGCATCTTCGATACGACGCTGCGCGATGGTGAGCAGGCCCCCGGCTGTACTATGACCCTGGAGGAGAAGCTGGAGGTGGCCCGCCAGCTGGCGCGCCTTAATGTCGATATCATCGAGGCCGGTTTCCCGGCTGCCTCGCCTGGCGACTGGGCCGCTGTTCACGAGATCGCCCGCGAGGTCGGCACCGCCGATGGCCCGGTGATCGCTGCGCTGGCCCGGGCCAACCGCGATGACATCGAGAAGGCCTGGTCGGCCATCCAGCCTGCGGTCAAGAAGCGCATCCATACCTTCATGTCCACCTCGGACATCCATCTCGAGCACCAGTTCCGCAAGACCCGCGCCGAGGCGCTGGCCATCATCCGCGAGATGGTGACCTACGCCCGCTCGCTCTGTGAGGATGTGGAGTTCTCGCCGATGGATGCCGGGCGCAGCGATCCTGCGTTCCTGCGCGAGGCCGTTGCGGTCGCGGTTGCGGCGGGCGCCACGACGCTGAACATCCCCGATACGGTCGGCTATCTCACCCCCGACGAGTACGGTGCGATGATCCGCGATCTCTACGAGCACGTCCCCGGGATCGAGGCCTGCGTGCTCTCGACCCACTGCCACGACGATCTGGGCGTCGCGGTGGCCAACTCGCTGGCCGGGGTGCGCAACGGCGCCCGCCAGGTTGAGTGCACGATTAACGGCATCGGCGAGCGGGCCGGCAATGCCTCGCTCGAAGAGGTGGTCATGGCCATCCATACCCGTGGTCAATTCTACGGCGTGCGTACCCAGATCAATACCCGCGAACTCGCCCGCACCTCACGGCTGGTCTCGAGCTTTATTGGCGTGCCCGTGCCGCCCAACAAGGCGATCGTCGGCGCCAACGCCTTCGCCCACGAGTCAGGCATCCACCAGGACGGCGTCTTGAAGCATCGCCAGACCTACGAGATCATGAGCGCCGAGACGGTGGGTCTCGACGGCAATGAGCTGGTCCTGGGCAAGCACTCAGGGCGCCACGCCTTCCGCACCAAGCTCCACGCCATGGGCGTCGAGCTGGAGAGCGATGAGGAGTTCCAGCACCTCTTTGAGCGCTTCAAGGACCTCTGCGACCGCAAGAAGCGGGTGGACGACCGCGACATTCTCGCACTCGTCACCGGCGAGTTGCAGCACACCCCCGAGATCTACAAGCTCGACCTGGTGCAGTACAGCTCCGGTCTGGGCATGATCCCCACTGCGACGGTGCGCCTGATCGGCCCTGAGGGCCAGGCCTGGATCAACAGCGACACCGGTACCGGTCCGGTCGATGCGATCTACAAAGCGATCAACCGGATCGTCGAGCGCCCCAACGAGTTGCTGGAGTTCTCGATCAACGCGATCACCGAGGGGCTGGACGCGGTGGCCGAGGTGACGGTGCGCATCCGTGAGCAGGGGGGTGTTGCCGAAGACGCAGCTGCCGATATGGGCGCCAGTACCAGCACGGCTACCGTGCTGAGCGGCAAGCGGATCGCCCAGCAGATCTTCAGTGGCTACGGCGTGCATACCGACACCATCGTCGCGGCGGCCCACGCCTACATGGCCGCGCTCAACAAGATGCTCGCCGCGCGCCAGGAGCGGATCAAAGCCGAGGCGGTGGCCTATGCCGCCGGCTACGGCACCGATTGACCATGACGACGATCGCCTATCTCGGCCCCGCCGGCACGTTCAGCGAGGAGGCGGCCCTGGCCTACGCCGGGGCCGCTCCCGACACGGTGTTGCTGCCACTGGCCAGCATCCCCGCCGTGGTGACCGCCATCGAAACGGACGCGGCCACCGTCGGTATCCTGCCGATTGAGAACCTGCTTGAGGGGAGCGTCAACTACACGCTCGACCTGCTCATCCATGAGACGAGCTTGCAGATCGCCGGCGAGATCGTTATTCCGATCCGCCAGTACCTCGCGGCGCGCCCGGGGCTCCGCCTGCCCGAGGCCCGGGTGCTCTACGCCCACCCGCAGAGCCTGGGCCAGTGCCGCAAGTTCGTGGAGCGCTGTCTGCCCGGCGTCGCCACGGTGGCCTCGCTCTCCAACAGCGCCGCGCTCGCCGAGGCGCTCGCCGATGAGCGCGCCGCAGTGGCGATCACCACCCGGCGCGCCGCCGAGCTCAGCGGGGCCACCATCCTTGCCCGCGATATCGCCGATAACCTGAACAATGTGACCCGCTTCGTCGTGCTGGCCCAGCACGACGCACCACCGACCGGCGATGACAAGACCAGCTTCTGCTTCGCCTTCGACGAGGACCGCGCGGGGACCCTCGTTGGCGCGCTCCACGAGCTCGCCGAGGAGCAGATCAATATGACCAAGCTCGAGTCGCGGCCCTCACGGGCCGTGCTCGGCAAGTATATCTTCCTGGTCGATATCAACGGCCATCGTGAGGAGGCGCACGTCCTGCGCGCGCTGGGCCGCATCCGTGCCAGGACCGGCATGTTCAAGGTGTTCGGCAGCTATCCCCGCTGGAAGGGTTAAGCCTGGTGAAGCCATTCATGGTGATGCGGGAGGGGGATCCGGCAGCGGCCTGGCGCAACGACGCGCCGCCGCTGCCCGCCATCGGCACGGTTTGCTGATCGCCGCCGGTTCGCTTGTTGTGGGCTACGCAACGACCAGACGGAGACATCACCGTGCAGATCCTGCTCTATGATACGACCCTGCGCGATGGCACCCAGCGTGAGGGTCTCGCGCTTTCCTGTGAGGATAAGCTCAAGATCGCCCGTGTGCTCGATGAGCTCGGGGTGCACTACATCGAGGGCGGCTGGCCCGGCTCCAACCCCAAGGATGCCGAGTTCTTCCAACGGGTTGGCGGGCTGGGCCTGCGCCATGCCCGGGTCAGCGCCTTCGGCGCCACCCGCCGCGCCGGCGCCCGCTGTGAGGACGATGCGAATATTCGCGCCCTGGTGGCGGCCGCCACGCCGGTTGTGACCCTGGTCGGCAAGAGCTCGGTGCTCCACGTGGAGCAGGTGCTCGAGACAACCTGCGCCGAGAACCTGGCGATGATCGCCGACTCGGTGGCCTCCTTCAAGGCGCTGGGCAAGGAAGTGGTCTACGACGCCGAGCACTTCTTCGACGGCTACAAGCTCGACGCGGACTACACCCTCGCCACGCTGGCGGCTGCCGCCGGGGCCGGCGCCGACTGCCTGGTGCTCTGCGATACCAACGGCGGCGCGCTGCCGGGCGAGGTGGCGGCAATTGTGCGGGCTGTGCGCGAGCGCCTGGGGGCGGGTTGCCCGCAACTGGGCATCCATACCCACAACGATGGCGGCCTGGCCCTGGCGAACGCCATGGCCGCGGTGGAGGCGGGCGTTGTGCAGGTCCAGGGCACGATCAACGGCTATGGCGAGCGCTGCGGCAACATGGACCTCATCCCGCTAATCGCCAACCTGCAGCTCAAACTCGGCTACCACTGTGTGGCCCCCGAACAGCTGCGCCGGCTGTCCGAGGTGGCCCACGTCGTCGCGGCGGTGGCCAATCTCAACCCCGACAACCACGCGCCCTACGTCGGGCGCAGCGCCTTCGCCCACAAGGGCGGCATCCACGTCGCGGCGATCGAGAAGGTCGAGTTGAGCTATCAGCACATCGACCCGGCGCTGGTCGGCAATCAGAAGCGCGTGGTGGTGAGCGAGCTGTCGGGACGTGGCAATGTGCGCATGCGCGCCGACGAGCTCGGCTTGCGCCTCAACGGCGCCGAGGGCGGGCTGGTCCAGCGGATCAAGCAACTCGAGCACCGGGGCTTCCAGTTCGAGGCTGCCGAGGGCAGCTTCGAGATGCTGGTGCGCCGCAGCGCGGCGGGCTATGTGCCACCCTTTGCGTTGCTCGACTTCACCGTGATCGTCGAGAAACGCGGCGACCACGAGATCGCCTCGCAGGCGATGGTCAAGGTGCGCGTCGGCGAGCAGTTGATGCACACCTCAGCCGAGGGCCACGGCCCGGTCAACGCGCTTGACGCCGCGATCCGCAAGGCGCTGCTACCCCACTACCCTGCCCTGGACGAAGTACGTCTGGTAGACTATAAAGTGCGGATCATCGACGCCCACCTGGGGACCGCGGCCACGCCCCAGGTGCTGATCGAGAGCGCCCGGGGCGACGAGCGCTGGTCCACCGTCGGCGCCTCGCAGAACATCATCGAGGCCAGCTACCTGGCCCTCTGGGACAGCCTGGAGCTGCCGCTGCTCCGTGATCGCGAGGCGCGCGAGCGGGCCGCGGTCCGGTGAGGCGCGGGGGCGGCGCGCCCAGGTATGACCGGTTGTGCTGTGGCGCGGCTTTGCCGCGCCACAGCACAACCGGAAGGCGCTCAAGTCATCTGTGATTGTGACCACCTGTGTTCTGGAACAGGACGTGTGATGAGCCAGCCAAAAACCCTTTTCGACAAAGTATGGGACGCCCACCTGGTGCGCCCCGAGACCGCTGATACGCCTGCGGTGTTGTACATTGACCTGCATCTGATCCACGAGGTGACCTCGCCCCAGGCGTTTACCGAGCTCCGCCAGCGCGGCCTGCGCGTGCGGCGCCCCGACCGCACCCTCGCCACCATGGACCATTCGACGCCGACCACGCCACGCAATGCGCTTGGCATCATCCCGGTGATCGACCCCCAGGCGATCGCCCAGCTCGATCAACTGCGCGCCAACTGTGCCGAGTTTGGCATCCCACTCTATGAGCTGGGCAGCGCCAATCAGGGCATCGTCCACGTGATCGGGCCGGAGCAGGGCCTGACCCAGCCCGGCATGACCATCGTCTGCGGTGATAGCCACACCTCGACCCACGGCGCCTTCGGCGCCCTCGCCTTTGGCATCGGCACCAGTGAGGTGGGCCACGTGCTCGCCACCCAGTGCCTGCTCCAGTACCGCCCGCAGACCTGCGCCGTGCGGGTGGATGGCCGGCTGCAGCCCGGGGTGACTGCCAAGGACATCATCCTGGCGATCATCGCCAGGTATGGCGTGGGCGGCGGCACCGGGCATGTCTTCGAATACATGGGCGAGGCGATCCGTGCGCTCTCGATGGAGGAGCGCATGACCATCTGCAACATGTCGATCGAGGGTGGCGCCCGCGCGGGTATGGTCGCCCCCGATGATACGACCTTTGCCTACGTGGCGGGCCGGCCCTACGCGCCGCAGG
>Ga0272446_1002146_pt1 | contig 27500 bp, 19 predicted proteins | sample YNPCB0061_FD_194587 | JGI IMG/M metagenome (GOLD analysis project Ga0272446, IMG submission 194587) | Hot spring microbial mat communities from Yellowstone National Park, WY, United States - YNP-CB-006-1 | ecosystem: Environmental > Aquatic > Thermal springs > Hot (42-90C) > Sediment | place...
CGTGGGCATAGTGCCGCTTCTCGGTTTCGTATTCCACGTGGGTGATGTTGATCGTAATTCCACGCGCACGCTCTTCCGGCGCATTGTCGATCTGGTCATAGGCACGGAAGGCCGCCATCTTCTTCAGGGCCAACACCTTCGTGATGGCCGCCGTAAGGGAGGTCTTGCCGTGGTCGACGTGCCCAATCGTGCCGATGTTGCAGTGCGGCTTAGTACGCTCGAACTTTTCCTTCGCCATTGTGTAAGGGTTCTCCTCAAATGTTGGGTTTTCGCGGGTTTGGGTCTGCTGCACCTCATGGGTGCTGTTGGTGCTTTCCGCAGGCGGGGTTTGGGCAGAGAAGCCTACAACGGGACTTGAACCCGTGACCTCTCCCTTACCAAGGGAGTGCTCTACCAGCTGAGCTATGTAGGCATGATGAAGCAAACACCGGCTGATGCTCAACACCACCCAGAGCCGACGATGGGAATTGAACCCATAACCCCCATATTACAAGTATGGTGCTCTGCCAATTGAGCTACGCCGGCAGGTTACAACGTGGGGCATTATAGCAAGCTACGCGGCGCTTCTCAAGGATCAGTTTTGTGAGCATCCGATCCGCGGTTGGTATTGTAGCCGACAGACGGTGTGCTGTCAATCCGAGTGCTGTCAATCTGGCCCGCTCCCCGAAAATTGCTTATCCCCCCAAAGTGCTGTACGATCCTAGCCTGCCATTGGCATTGGGTCGCGTGTATTCTCGGACAGGGCTAACCTTCATGACCAAGATCATCAGCGTACATTCGTTTCGCGGAGGGACGGGCCGCACGACACTCGCCGCCAATTTTGCGGCCTTACTCGCCGCTGATGGTCGCCGCGTTGGGGTCGTCGACCTCAGCCTGTACGCGCCGGGGATGGCAAGCCACTTCGGGCTAAACCTGACCAGCACTACCCCGACCCTCTTGGCGTACCTACAAGGCCAGTGCACTCTTGAAGAGGCCGCCCATAACGCGACGCCGGAAGGCGTCCCCGGCCACCTGATCCTGTTCCCTTCCACTGTTGATTACCGCGTCACTGAACAGGTCTGGGTTGCGGGCGAGGGGTTGCTAAAGTTGAGCCAAGAACTGCCCGCCATTGCCGCCCGGTTGGGGCTGGAGTACCTGTTCTTCGATCTGCCCTCGAGCGTAGCCGACCAAACCCTGACCGTGATCGCCTTGAGCGACGTGGTGGCCATCGTGTTGCGGCATGATCGGCGTGACTATGAGGCCTCCGGCCTGATGATCGAGATGGCCCGCCGCTTGGGAATCCCAAAAATCTACCTGATCGTGAACGAAGTCCCGGCTCTGTTTGATCGCGATCAGGTGGTAGATCACATTGCCCAAGCCTACGATTGCCGTGTGGTGCTTGCCCTGCCCTACATCGAGGAGCTGGCAACCATGATGGGATCGGGACTCTTTGCCCTGCAATACCCCGATCACCCCGCAACGGCAGCCCTTCGAGAGGCCGCTCGCCAATTATTGGTCTAATATTGCGTCGTTTCTTGTATTGGCACATCGCAAACGGGGAGTGTCCCTCATGCTAGGCCTGATCAGCCGTCTGTTTAACATCCGTCCGCATGAATGGCCGCGCTTGCTCTGGCTATACGGGATGGGCATGGTCTTTCTGATCGGCCTGACGTGGGGCGAAACCACTGCTGATGCCCTCTTTTTGAAGCGCGTCGGGGTAGATTTCCTCCCGATCCTGTTCGTGATCGAAGCGCTGGTGACGGTTTTCGCGCTGGCCTTCTTCTCGGCCTTCGCGGATCGCATCCCCAATGATCGGTTGCTAATTGGGGTACTGGTCACGGGGGCGGTGGCCGTCGGGGTGACGCGCCTCCTCATTGCCGCCGACCAGACCAGCCTCGCTTACCCGCTGTTTTACCTGTGCGGGCGGGTGATCCGCGATGTGTTTAACGTCCAATTTTGGACGTATGTGGCGGGCTTCTACGATACCCGCGCCGCCAAGCGGATCGTGCCTTTCCTTGCGACGGCAGCCCGCGTCGCAGGGGCGGCGGCGGGCCTCACTATGCCCATCGTCAACCGCTTTTTGGCCCCTGTGGATGTATCTTTTGCGTGGATTGCCTCCCTGATCCTGATGTCAGTCATGGTATGGGCTATGCCGCGCTTCACCAAAGACCGCGACGACACAGGCCGCACCCTCCATTTACCGATCCTGCCCATGCCGAAGAAGGAAGGACCGAAGGGGATTCGGGCTTACCTCGCCAACATTCGGGATGGCTATCGCTTCGTGGCGAGATCGGCCTTCCTGCGCTGGATGGCCGCCTCCACCCTGATCCTGATCATCTTCACGACGCTGATCACCTACCAAAGCCGGGATATTTTCAACGTCCAATTCCCCGATGAAAAGTCGATCAGCAATTATGTGGGGACGTTGGTCGGCATTACCAACCTCGTGATGTTGCCTATTCAGCTGATCTTCTTGGGGCGGTTGGTGGGCTGGCTGGGCTTGGCCACTGCCAACCTGATCTACCCGTTAGCGATGGTCGGCGTAGCGGGGTCGTTGATCGCCCTGCCTTCGGCGCTATTTTCGGCGGCGGCGGCCCAGTTCAGTACGACTACCTTCCGGACGGCCTTCCGCAACACGCTCGATAACTTGATGTACAACGCCGTCCCAGTGCGGGTGAAGGGCCGCGCCCGCGCCTTCATCGGCGGGGTGGTCATGCCCATCGGGACGATGATCGGCGGTGGCTTATTGCTGATCCGCCCGCTGCTGCCGCAAATCCCTTGGCTGCTGCCGACCATGATCGGGATCGGGGCGGCGCTGTACCTGTTCAGCGCCTTCGTGCTGCGCCGCCAATACGCCCGCGCCCTGATCCAGATGTTAGAGCAGGAAGATTACTCGTTTCTGCTGGCCAGCGCTCCCGATCTCAGCGTGAAGGATACCGCCACCCTCCGCCGCCTTCAGAAGCGCTTACAAGAAAGCGACAACCCCGAATTTCGGCTGTTCATGGCGCAACTCATGGCTGAAATCGGCGGGAGTAACGCAGTTCCGATCCTCGCGCAGATCGCTGAAGCGGGGGATGCCGCCACGCGGGAAGCGATCATCAACATCTTGGTGGCAACCGATCAGCGCAGCCCAGACGTGCGAAACTTGCTCAACAAGTACCTGAGCGATCCCGATGGGCGGGTGAGGCGGGCGGCCATTGCTGGGCTGAAGCACTTCTCCGACGGGCCGCAATACGCGAACCTCGCCCTCGCCGCCCTGCGCGATCCTGATCGGCGTGTGCGCATGGAGGCTGCCCCCGCCTTGATCGGCTCCTCCGACGTGTTCCATGTGGCATCGGCGATGCGGGCGTTGGCCCCTGCGCTCGTCTCTACCGATCCGGCGGTGCGCGCCCAAGCCGTCACCGCGCTCGGCCGCGCCACCGATATTCGCTTCGTGGACAATTTGCTGGATTACTTCGTCGACCCAAACGATGAGGTGCGCCTTGCCGCCGCCCTGACCGCTGAAGAATTGGTGGCGTTGGGGCGCTTGCCTGCGCCGTTGGCTGCCACGCTCCGCACCTATGCACACCGCCTGCTCAGCGACCCCGTAGAGCGCATCCGGCGCGTGGCCGTCGTGTTGTTCAGCTACCTGCAAGTGCCGGAAACGCCCCAAATCCTGACCGCCTTCCTGAGCGACCCCAGCCCAGATATTCGCGGTGCGGCGGGCGATGCACTGGCCAAGATGGGCAAGGCAGCCGTGCCGTTGCTCTCCCCACTGCTGAACGGCTCCGATCACGGCTTGCGGCGGATGGCGGCGCGGGTGCTGGCCAAAATCGACCGCGAACGTGCTACCGAGATGATTCGCGGGTTCATCGCCGAAAACCTGATGGCGATCCATACCAATTACGTCCGGTTGGAAAGCCTGTCCATCGGAGCGGAATACCGGAGCATCGCCCTCCTGATCAGCCTACTGCGGGAGCGGAACGAGGCCCTGATCGATGAGATTTTCCAGCTGCTGGCGGCCCTCCACGCGCCGGAAACAGTGCGCGTAGTGGCCGAATCGCTCCGCAGTGCCGATCCGCGTATTCGGGCTAACGCGCTAGAGGCCCTCGAAGGGATGCTCACACCGACGTTGCTCCGCCCCCTAGTGCCCCTCTTTGACCGCGATATGCCCGCCGACAAGCGGCTCCGCTTCAGCCGCGAATTTTCCGGCTACCACACGGATACGGCGGCCTTCTTACAAGCCTCCCTCGCCGAACCCGGCGACCCCGGCCTGCGGGCGATTGTGAGTTTTGCGCTGGGCGAGATTGCCCCGCCCCCGCCGCCAGACGTGATCCAAGCCTACAAAGCCAAAACTCAAGAAATCAGAGCGCTCCCGATTCAGGATGCCCCGCCCCCGCCGCCTGCGGAGCGCCGCCGCCGCGCCCCCGCCGACCTGCTGGGGGCCTTAGCGGGCGGCTCCGACGCGGCCAAGCCCGACGTCAACGCCGAAGAAAAGCCGCAAGCCCCCCACCCCTCTACACCGGAGGCGAAAAAGGCGGATTTCAAGATGGCGGCCTTCCTGAGTGGCGAATCCGCTGCCCCACCGCCGCCGCCTGCCGCACCGCCTCCCCCGCCGCCCGCTGTCGAACCGATCAAGGCGGTGGAACCCGCCGCCCCCCTGACGGCGGCCCAACGCCTGTTCAGCCGCGACCAGATTCAAGCCATGCTCAAGATCAGCGCGGGGAGCGACCCCGCCCCCGAAGTCCGGGCGGCGGCCAGTGCCGCGCTCCGCATGGCGGAAGGGCTGACCTTTACGGAGATTTTCCAAGCACAAGAGGGCACAATGCTATCGACCATCGAAAAGATCATCTTCCTCAAAGAAGTGTCCTTCTTTGAGGGCATGACGGTAGACCAACTTAAAGTTTTGGCGGGTGTGGCAGAGGAACAGGTCTTCAATGAGGAGGCTGTTATCTATCCCGAAGGTGCGCCGGGCGGCGTGCTATACGTGATCGTGCGGGGGCGCATCGCGTTGGAGCGGGAAGGGCAACGCAAGGGGTCTTACAGCCGGATCGCCACCCTCAACACCTATGGGTACTTCGGCGAAAACACCTTGTTTGACAACAATCCGTCCACTGAACGGGCCATCGCCGTGCAGGATACGCTCATGCTGAGCCTCCGGCGGGAGCCGTTGCTCGAACTGATGCGGCGCAACCCCGACCTCTCGCTGAAATTGATCAGCGTGCTGAGCCGCCGCCTGCGCGAGGCCACAGACCGCATCGCCCAACTGAGCAGCACCCGCCCCCGCGAACTGCACAAGCTGTTCGACAAGCTAGAATAGCCGTACCGTCAGGCGGGGGGGAGATTCCGGCCCGGCGGCAGGCACAAGACATCGATTTGTTTATCGGCAAATGTCCGCCAATCGAAAGGCCGAAGTTCGCCTGTGCGTCCGAGTGCCCATACCTGATAGCCGAGATCAACCAACAGTTGGAAGGCCGCCCCCGCTGCATCGGGAGGGGTGGTCTTTTGGTATTCAAACAAGAGGACAGGCCGGAAACGGGCTAAACTCTCCCCCATGCCGATCACGCCATTGCAATCGTTCCCCTCAATATCCATCTTGATCACGTCGAGGCGGGGCCATGCTTGCGCCTTGACGTATTCATCAATGCTCAACATGGGGACGGTCACTTGCCGCACCGCCGACTCGATCTGGTTGACGGACGATTTACCGGGATCGGGGGCAATGTAGAAGGTAATCTCGCCGGATTGGCAATGGACTGCCGCCCTGACAATCTCCACATGGGGGAAGCCGTTCAGCTCGACGTTGCGCTGAATCTGCTCCTGCATGGCCGGGTTTGGCTCAAAGGCGGCCACCCGCCCCTGATTGCCCACCCAACAGGCAAATTTGACCGTGTAAAAGCCCAAATTCGCCCCGATGTCTAGGCAGTAGCCGCCGGGCGGCGTCACGCTACGGAGCAAGTGAGTAAGCGACGGCTGGTAATTGCCCGAAAAGAGTATCCACCGTTCGGCCTGAATATGGCTATCCACATGAAAACGTGTCCCATCGGGGAGGCGTACCGGCCCTACATAGCGCGGGAAAAGGCGGCTGATCAGGGCCGAAAAACGGGTAAGGCCTTTTAGCGGGCGGCGGGGGAAGCGCGATTGTAGCCAACCGGTGACGGCAGCAATCCCCAGTAAGACCCGTGCGGCAGGGTGGATTTGCGGCATGGAATGATGACCTTCCTAGCCCAGTTCCGCGCCAGCCGCCCGCACCAGATCGGCCAAATTGAGCAAGATTTGTTGCTGTTCCCGCAGGAACTCGGATTGACCGGCGATCAGGACGAAGGCGATGACCCGAATCCTGACCCCGCCGCCGATCACATCGCTCAAAACAACCTCTACCGAACTCCGGTCTACCCGCGCCCGGCTTTCCAGCGCCCCCCGAAACTGGCTGATCAGCCCTTGAACGGCCTCCCCGCGTAGGTTGCCCTTGACCGTCAAGGTCATTTCGAGGCGGCGCTTGGCCAACCGTGACCAATTCGTGATGGGGGCCTTCGCTACCGTGCTGTTTGGGATGTACACGCGGGCCTGATCCATGCGGCGGATGATGGTCGCCCGTAGCCCAACGTGTTCTACCGTGCCCTCCACCTTTTCGATCTCGACCATATCGCCGACGTTGAAGGGCCGATCCGTGACGATGGCGGCAAACCCGAACAAGTTTGCAATTGTATCTTGAGCGGCCAACGAAATCCCCAACGTCCCGATGCCAAGCCCAGCCACCAATGCATTGACATCGTAGCCCCAAATTTGCAGGATCACCGTCAGGGCGATCACGATCACGACGAGGCGCAGGAATACTCGCACGAACGGGATCAGCCGTTCTTCGATGTACACCCCGATCAGGTCTTGGAGTTGGTTGCTAGACAGCGAGATGAGATCGACGAGGCGGTACACGGCAATCGTAACGGCAACGGCCACTAACGTTCGGAGCAGGGATTGAAGGAAGCTCTCCCGCGAGAGGTCTAGCCCCAAGATGTTCACCGCGAGCCACAGCCCAAAGGCCAGCACAAGCCATTGCAGCGCGGGCCGGGCAATCTCCAAGATTTGGTTGTCGAGGGGGGTGGCGGTGCGCTGCGAGCGGCGCTCAAAGGGACGCACGACTAAGCGGGCCAGCAGGCGGCGGAGTCCCCACGTCAATAGGAGGGCGAGGATCGCCAGCAAAATGCGCAGAATCACTTCGCGGGCTTCGGGCGGAAGCTGGTTCAGCAACGGGATACTATCAAAAATCATGGCGTCAATTCTGCCTTCTTGCGAAGTGCACATCCAAAAAGCGCGGCCCTTCCCCATTTGTGAGGCGCGAGGGGGCGGGCATCAGAAAGCCGAACGCCTAGCCCGCGTTGGTGGGGGCTGGGCTGGGGGTGCGCGTCGGGCGGCGGACTTCCTTCACCACCCAATTGTCAATTTGGACTTCGGCCATCGGGTTATCGACCCGCGATTGGGTCGTGGCAAGATAAATGCCAATCGCACCGGAACCCCACGCCGCCGCCTCTTCGGACTCCACTTCGATCACCAGCATGTCGTTGACGTAGGCGCGGATCAGCTTGCCCAAATCGTCGACGCGGAGGGTATTTTTCTCGCCGATGGATCGCACCCCGTCGGCGGGCGTCCACGTTTGCTCGCCGCGGCGGAGTTCCAGCCAATCGCCTTGCCGCCGCCATAGGCTCACCTGCCCCTGACCGTTCACGGCGAACACGTAGTACATGTCGTCGTTGCGATAGCGGAACACGATTCCGGCAGCACTATCCGTCTGACTGTTGGTCTTCAGGGTGAAATCGGCTTGATAGGAAAACCCGACGCTGTACGAGTGGGCTTCTTCATCAAAGATCGTCGTCACGGCGCGGGCGCGAAGCGAATGGCGGATGGTGTATACGCCATCCGCGATGTTCCGATAGATATTTGGGTCTTCGAGGGTGATCGGCCACAGCAAATCACCCCGATCTGGGCCGAAATCATCAGTAAATAGTAATGGCCCCGCCGTCATGGATGGCGCGAACTCTTTGGCCGTGATGGGCGCAACGGCAAGGGTGAGGGTCGGTTCGGCCCTGCCGAACGGCGCACGGCTGCGAAGTCCGGATAGCAACACAAACGCACCGACAGCGATGATGACGATGGCGAGGGTCGCAAAGGGTAATGCCCGCAAGAGAGCAGGCCGAGCAGGGGCGACATCTCCGCCCATCACAGGCATCATCTGCGTGCCAACGGGCAGGCGCGTTGTCCGGCTACCGAGGTGTGGGGCGGGGCGGGCAAAGGGCGGCGGCATGGCCGGAAGGCCCTCCGCCGGTAAGACCTTTTGCTCAAAGTCAGCGATGAATGCATCAACTGTTTGGTAGCGGGCATCGGGGTCTTTGGCCAGCGCCTTGAAGATGATCGCCTCGGTGGTGAAGGGGAGCGTCGCATTGACCTCCAACGGGGAGGGGACGGGTTCGTTCACATGCTTAAGGAGCACAGCGAAGGCGCTGTCGCCTTCGTAGGGCGCACGTCCTGTCAACATTTCAAACAGGATCACGCCCAGCGAGTAAATGTCGCTACGGTGATCGCCACCTTCGCCGACGCCCTGTTCAGGCGACATGTACACGGGCGTCCCGCTGGTTGTGCCGGTGCGGGTGATGCGCGTCCCTTCCACCATGCGGGCGATGCCGAAATCAGCCAAGACCGCTTGCCCCTGCTCGTTAAACAAGATATTGCCGGGGGTTACATCGCGGTGAACCATGCCGCGCTTGTGCGCGTAGCTCAGGGCCGCTCCCACCCCGTGCAGAATCCGGTAAATTTCCTGTAGGGAGAAGTTTTTTTTAGCCTCGCGGCGTTCTTCCATCTCGTGGCGGAGGGTGACGCCCGGCACGTACTGCATGACCATGTAACAGACCGTGTTTGCACCCTGTTTTAGGATGTTGAAATCGTACATCTGGACAATGTTTGGGTGGCTGAGGTTGGCGACCAACTTCGCCTCGCGCTCAAAACGTTGGCGGAAGTCGCCATCATCCAACAGATGCTCATGAAGCACTTTGACGGCAACCCAACGTTCTAGGTTAGTATCCCAACCCTTGTAGACGGTGGCCATCCCGCCCCTGCCGAGACGCTCGCGGATTTCGTAGCGGTCTAAACGTGTGCCGATTACGTCTGTCATGCTTGCCCCGTGATCGTGAATTTCTAGGGGTATTGTATCAGAATCTGCGAAACATGCCTCCGAAAAAGGGCGGGGAAGGTGGCCTGTAGGGCAGGCAAACGCGCACCGTCACGCCCTGATCGGCCCCGTCGCTGTGGATGCTTACCGTCCCACCGTAAGCCGTTACAACAGATTTCACCAACGCAAGGCCCAACCCCGTACCCGGAATATCGCGGGAACGGGCGCGGTCGGTCCGGTAGAAGCGTTCAAAGACGTGGGGCAAGTGTTCGGCACTGATGCCTTGCCCACTATCCCGAACGGTGTGGGTGAGGCCGTCCTCATCGGCGTGGACTGTCCATTCCACCGTGCCGCCGGGTGGCGTGTATTTCAGGGCGTTATCCAACACATTCCGAAAGATCACATTCAGGTGGGCAAGGTTCGTCTGGACGTGGATCGGGCCTTCTGGCGCGTGTAGGGAAAGTGCGATCTGCTTGGCCGCCGCTTCGGGCTGTAGTTGCTGGCACAAGGTAGCTGCAAAGCGCACAATGTCGATCTCGTCGCGGCCCAAATCCACTCGCCCAGAATCGAAGCGGGAGAGCAGGGAAAGTCCCTGAATCAAGGTGCTTAAGCGTTCCGCCTCCGCGTTGATTTCTTGCAAATATTGGCGGGCGGTTTCGGGGTCAGGTACATCGTCGTGGTAAAGCGCTTCTGCCCGGAGCCGGATCGTAGTCAGGGGGGTGCGCAACTCATGGGAGGTATTGCTAGCGAAGGCCCGTTGTTCGTCAAGCACCCGCTGCAACTGGTCGGCCATCGTGTTAAAGACCCGCGCCACCGCTCCGATCTCGTCGCGCCACGTCTCTGGTAACCGCAAGGAAAGATCGCCTTTGGCATAGCGCAGAGCGGCCCCGCGTAAACGGTACAGCGGAGTCGTGATCGAACGGACAAGCATAAGGGTGAGCAAGAGCGTGAGGACAGCGAGGGCGGCCAGCGTCAGGGCCAGCGCCGCCCACCGTTCGGCCAACAATACACGCAGGCGGGCCGATGGAACGCTTAGCTGGATCAGCCCGTTGGGACGGCCTCCATTCAAGATAGAGGCCGCCGTATACAGCCGATTTTGCCCCATGTCGTCTGGGCGCTGCACGACGATGCTGTTTCGCTGCATGGCTGCATCGACTTCGCTGTACTGGCCAAATTCAACGCGGTTCTGAGCGGCGTTCCGCCCCGAAACCCCCTCCCGTCCGGTGAAAAACACCCGCAATAAGCCGCCTGTTTGTTGTTCGTGCGGGGCAAAAGCCGCCGCTAACCCTGCCGAATCCAACGCGTCACGGCTGAAGGCGATCACGGCGGGGACCACTTCCTGCGCGATAGTCTGAATCGTGGCCCGTAGGTTCGCCTCGAAGTCGGCTTGCACAGCGGCGGCGATCTGGCTACCCGCGATCAGGGTCACGAGGGTGAAGCTGATCAGGATAATGGCGAGGTTCACGCCTAGCAGCCGGGCGCGGATGCTCATCCGGTACAGCACGGTTAGCCCCCCGCCACAAACCGATAGCCAATGCTCCGCGCCGTCTGGATGTATTGCGGATGGGCGGGGTCGTCTTCCAACTTTTCGCGCAGCCAACGGATGTGAACTTCTAGGGTGCGGGTATCCCCGATCCAATCCGTGCCCCACACCTTATCGAAAATCTCAGCACGGGTGACGACTTCCCCCGCACGGCTGGCCAGCAAGCTCAGCAGTTCAAAGGCCTTGTAGCGGAGCTCGATCTGTTGCCCGCCCTTCATCACCACCCGCCGATCAAGGTCGATAGTGAGGTTATTGGCAAGGATGAGGTTGCGGCGGGCGGGCTTGGCGGCCCCAAATTCTACCCGCCGGAGCAAGGCTTTGATGTGGGCGATCAATTCGCGGGTGCTAAACGGCTTAGTCAGGTAGTCGTCCGCGCCGAGTTCCAGCCCCAACACGCGATCTACCTCATCATTGAGCGAACTCAGCATCAAAATCGGGACGACGCTGGTTTTACGAATGGCCTTGCACACCTCCCAACCGTCCATCTGGGGCAGCAAAATATCCAGAATGACGAGGTCGGGTTGGTGGGTCAGGGCGGCCTCTAAGCCAGAGGCCCCGTCGTAGGCGGTCACGACGTTGTAGCCAAGCGCTTCGAGGGCGCTCACCAATGGGCGGACGATCAGGCGGTCATCTTCGATTAGGACAATGCTTGGCATAAGCTCTCCATGACAGGCATAAACGCATTATGCCACGCTTAACCCCGAAATGATCCACGCTTAACCTTATTTAAGGATTCTTCAGCCCCCCATAATTTTATCAGTGGCATTTGGGGGTAGAGTGTTGCTTGTGGCGCAGGGCAACCTACCCTGCCTTCTCAATGAAAGTTCACTAACGGAGTCGCTCATCATGAAGCAAACCCTAAGCACCCTCAAGTATGCTGTTCCTGCCCTTCTCGTGTTGGCCGTGATCGCTTTCACGGGGGTGGGAACCGCCGTCACGGCGCAATCCCCCACAGCAACGCCGTCCCGCCCGATGGGACGGGGTGGGCCGGGCGGCATGTCGGCAACCCCCACTGCCGCACAATCTTTTATGAATGTGGCCTACGCCACCGTGTCCGAAGCCCAAAAGCTAGACCTGTACCTCCCGACGGGGACGGGGCCGTTCCCGCTGGTGATCTTCGTGCACGGCGGCGCGTTCAAGATGGGCGATAAGAACATGGTTGGCACGGATGCAAACGCCTTCCTTACCGCGGGCTATGCCGTCGCCAGCATTAACTACCGCCTGACGGGGGAGGCCATCTTCCCCGCCCAAATTCAGGATGCAAAGGCAGCGGTACGCTTCTTACGGGCCAATGCCGAAAAGTACAGCCTGAACCCGGATAAGTTCGTGGCATGGGGCGCTTCGGCGGGGGGAAACATCGTGGCAATGCTGGGCACGACGGGCGATGTGGCCGAACTCGAGGGGGCCGAATTGGGCAACCCAGACGTTTCCAGCCGCGTACAAGCCGTGATCGACTGGTTCGGGCCGATTGACTTCGCCCAGATGGATCCCCAATTCGCAGCGGGCGGCGTCTGTGACGCCAGCGCCCAAAGCCACGCCGCCGCTGACTCACCGGAGTCGTTACTGGTAGGTGGCGCGTTAGCCGATAAAGCCGATGTGGTCAAGGCGGCAAACCCAATTACCTACGTGACCAGCGACGATCCGCCCTTCTTCATTCAACACGGCTTGAAGGACTGCAACGTCCCCCCCGCCCAGAGCCAGCAACTCGCCGACGCCCTGATCCCAGTCATTGGTGCGGAGAAGGTCAGCCTGAGCTTCTTCCCCGAAGCGGGGCACGGCGGGAGCGACTTCAGCACGGCGGAAAACTTCGCCAAAATCCTCGCCTTCCTAGAGACTGTCTGGAAGTAAGACAGTCTAGAAGTAACCCGTTCCCCCCCGTTCAGCCTCCCCCGCCCGTATCGCTGTGTGCCGATACGGGCGGGCGGGTTCTAGACCATGATCCCCTCGCGTTTGGCCATGCTTGCATACAACCCGCCCCTCTCGATCAGTTCCTTGTGTGTGCCTTGCTCTACTACGCGCCCGCCGTCCATCACAACGATCCAATCGGCGTCTTTCACCGTTGCGATCCGGTGGGCGATGATCAGGCTAGTACGGCTCCGCAACACTTCCCGCAAATTGCTCAGAATATCCGCAGCGGTGCGGGTATCCACGCTGGAGAGGGCATCGTCCAGCACCAAGATCGCCGGGTCGTGAACCAACGCCCGCGCAATGGCGACCCGTTGCCGCTGCCCGCCCGAAAGCATCACGCCTTTTTCGCCCACCAACGTCTCTAGCCCATGCGGGAGTTGGGGTAAATCGTTGCTCAGCCGCGAAATGGATAGCGCCCGGAACAGCGCCTCATCGTCGAGTTCCAGATGGGCCATACGCACGTTCCGATGCAGTGGCTGGCTAAACAGGAACGTGCTTTGCGGCACGTAAGCGATGGCCGCCCGCAGGTCTTCCAACTTCAAATCGCGCACGTCTACCCCATCGACCAACACGCGGCCTTTGGTCACATCGAAGACCCGCGCTAACAGGTTCACCATGAGCGTTTTGCCGCACCCCGTCGGCCCGACGAAGGCCACCACCTGCCCGGCGGGGATGTGCAGGTTAATATCGGTCAAGAGGCGCGTACCGTCTAGTTCCAAATCCACGTGCTCAAAGGTGATTTCGCCGCGTGGGGCGGTCAGGGGCTTGGCCTCCGGCGAATCGGCGATGGCGGGGGCCTGCAACAGCGGCGTAATGCGCGCCATTGCGCCTTTGGCCTGCTGGTAACGCTGATAGATCGTCCCCAGTTGTAGCAAAACCTGTGCGATGAAGCCCAAATACAGCAAGAATTGGACGAAATTTCCGAGCGTCATGGCCCCCGTGACGGTCAGCCAGCCGCCCAGCAGCACCACGATTCCGGCGGTAGACTCAGCGATCATGTTCGGCAGCATCCCGACGGGTTCATAGCGGCGCTTGAAGAACAGCCAGCGGCGGCGGAATTCCCGATTTTCTCTATAGTAGGCTTGGGCCACGCCTGCTTCTCGCCCAAAGGTCTTGATCGTCTGAATGCCGCTGATCGTGTCTTGCACCAACGCCGAGAGGTTCCCGGCTTGGGTCTGGACATCTTCAAACATACTGGCGAGTTTGGCCCCCGCGCCGAGTTGGAAATACGTAGAAATGCCCAGCACCACGAAGGTCACGAGGGTCAGGGGTAAGTTGACGCTGCCCAGCAGGATGATCGCTATGATCAGGGTAAACGTTGCGCTCCCGAAGCGGTTGAAGCCGAGCGCCAGCAGCCGCCAGACCATCTCCATATCGCTATGCACGCGGGAGATCAGGTCGCCGGCGGGGTAGCGCTGATAAAAGCCCTGATCGAGGGTGAGCAAGTTGACGAAGAGGGCGCGGCGAATATCGAAGTTGATGTTGTATGCGACGGCCCCCGAGTAGAAACGTTGCCCCCAAAAGGCCGCCGTGATGACCCCCGCGAGGATCAGCAGCAGCAGCACATCCCCTGCGAGGGTGGCTAAACTTAACCCTTGCCGCACATCGTCGATGATTTTGCCGACCATGACGGGCTGAAAGGCCGTCGCGGCCCCGCCGATAATGCCGGTCAGGATGGCGAGGGCAGCGGCCTTGCGGTGCTTTAGGACATACGTCCACAGCCAGCCGATCCCGGCGCGGGTCGGGCCGCTTTCGGCAGCGGAGATTTTTGGGGTAGCGGGTGCAGTTGCTTGCATGGGAACCTCTTCGCACGGTGAGGATAGGCCTCCAACATTGCCACAAAGGGCGGCAGGCGTCAAGGTTGGACGGGCATTCACGATCGGGAAAACCGTCGGGGGAAATTCGTTGCAATGACTTGCCTTTTTAGAACATCTGTGCTATCCTAGAAGCGTGTTGACGCGGGTCTCAAATGAAGGGATTTCACCCATGCCTCCCACCTTTAGCCATCTCCGGTTGTGTGTGACGGATTTTGCTAGCACCGTTCGTTTTTACCATGAATTGCTCGGTTTTCCGATGAATATGCCCTATACCGACGATGTATACACTGAAATCAACACTGGGGCAGTGACGTTGGCGCTCTTCAATAAGGCGATGATGGCCGATGTCGTCGGGGCAGGGGTGCTCCCCGCCAAATCGACGGCCCAAGATAACGCTGTGATCGTCTTGATGGTTCCTAACGTCGATCAGGCTGTTGCAGCGTTGGCGGAAAAAGGCCTTTCCCCAATTGTCCCTCCTACAGATCGTCCGGCGTGGGGCCTGCGGACGGTCCACTACCGCGACCCTGAAGGCAACCTTGTTGAGCTTGCCACCGACCTTTCCACAACGATGGCCTAACGTACCTTAATATCCCGTGCCCCTGCCGTGTGAGTGGGGGCATTTTTGTCTCGGAACCGTCCCACCCGACACCGTAGCAGAAACAGCCTTCCCAGAAAGGTGATTCCCATGCCCTACGATGTGCCCGGATTACGCTGTTTGCCCGATTACGTGACCCCTGACGAAGCCGAATCCTTGCTGGCCCAGATCGATGCGTCGGGTTGGCGGGCGACGCTGAAGCGCCGTGTGCAGCACTACGGCTATGAATACGACTACAAAGCGAAAGCCGTTCGGGAGGAAATGTGGCTCGGCCCGTTACCGAACTGGGCAGCTTCATTGGCGGAACGCCTCCATGCCGATGGCCTGATCCACGCCGTGCCCGATCAGGTCATTGTGAACGAATACCAGCCCGGACAAGGCATCTCCGCCCATGTAGATTGTGTGCCGTGTTTCGGCGAAACTGTCATTTCGCTGTCGTTGGGGTCGGCGTGCGTGATGCACTTCAGCCGCATCACAGATGCCCTGAGTGTGCCTGTGCTGCTGGAGCCTTGCGCGGTGCTGGTGATGACGGGGGAATCCCGTTACTTGTGGAAGCATGGCATTGCCCCCCGCAAGGTTGATGTGTACGAAAGGCGCATCTTGCGGCGGGGGCGGCGTGTTTCGGTCACGTTCCGGATGATGCTCGTGGCGAGGGGAGAAGTCAGCGGCCCGGCTTACGTCCGCCCCCGTGCGGCGTTGTATTGGTAACCTCCCCATTTCCCCTTCAGCCTAGCGGCTGAGGGGGGCAGTAAAAGCCAATCGCCCATACAATTTCCCACTCCCCAAATTCCCATCGTTTCGTTGTTGAATCTGCCCCCGAACTGCGTTACAACTCCCTTTGTTCGTCTTCTCTAGAAAGTTGCTTTACCTATGGATACTCAACAAAAACTGGCCGAATTGCGTTCGCGTTTGGCCGAAATTGCCGACCTGAACGGGGCGGCTGCCGTCCTCGCATGGGATCAGCAGGTGTACATGCCGCCCGGTGGGGCCGCCGCACGCGGCCGGATCATGGGTACGTTGGCCCGCCTCTCGCATGATCGCTTCGTCGATCCGGCGGTGGGCAAGCTGCTAGACGACCTGCAAGCCTACGGCGACTCCCTACCCTTCGACTCCGACGATGCCGCCCTGATCCGCGTCACGCGGCGGAACTATGAACGGGAGGTCAAAATCCCATCGGCTTTCATCTCGGAATTCTACGCCCACACCGCCGAAACGTATCAGGCATGGGTAGAGGCGCGCCCCGCCAACGACTGGGCCAAAGTTCACCCCTTGCTGGAAAAAACGCTGGACATGAGCCGCCGCTATGCGGACTATCTTGGCCCGTACCAGCACATTGCCGACCCGCTCATTGACGGTTCCGACTACGGCATGAAGGCCGAGACGATCCGCACCCTGTTCGCCGAACTCCGGGCTGAACTGGTGCCGATTGTGAAGGCTATCACTGAACAACCTCCTGCCGATGACTCCTTTCTGCACCAAGATTACCCCCGCGAGGGAATCGAAGCCTTCAGCAAGGCGGTGATCGAACGCTACGGATACGACTTCAATCGCGGGCGGCTGGACACAACGGCGCACCCCTTCGCCATTAAGTTCGCCATTGGCGATGTCCGCATCACGACGCGCTACCCGAAGCATTCGCTGAGCGACCCGCTGTTCAGCACCTTGCACGAATCCGGCCACGCCATGTATGAGCAAGGCGTCAGCCCGGCCTTAGAGGGCACGCCACTAGACGGCGGCACATCATCCGGCGTGCATGAGAGCCAATCGCGGCTGTGGGAAAATATCGTAGGCCGTAGCCGGGAGTTCTGGAGCCACTTCTACCCGATGTTGCAGGCCCAATTCCCGGCCCAACTTGGCCACGTAGGCATGGATCAGTTCTACCGCGCCGTGAACAAAGTACAACGTTCTCTGATCCGCACCGAAGCGGATGAAGTCACCTACAACTTGCATGTGATGATCCGTTTTGATTTTGAACTGGCCTTGCTCGAAGGCACGATGGCGCTCAAAGACCTGCCGGAAGCGTGGCACGCCCGCTATCAGGCCGATCTGGGCGTGCACGCACCCGATGATCGAGACGGCTGCCTGCAAGATGTGCATTGGTACGGCGGGCTAATCGGCGGGGCCTTTCAGGGCTACACGTTAGGGAACATCCTGAGCGCCCAGTTCTATGACAAGGCGCTACAGGCACATCCCGATATTCCGGCCCAGATCGGGCGCGGGGAGTTTGGGGCGCTCCATGCATGGATGCGGGAAAACATCTATCAGCACGGCAGTAAGTTCACTGCGCCCGAACTGATCCAACGGACGGTAGGCGAACTCAGCATTAAGCCGTACATTCAGTACCTCAAGACCAAGTACGGGCAACTCTATTCCCTTTAGGGCGATATGCCCCTTTCCGCCCGTCCCCCTTCTCCCGCATGGTGAAGGGGACAGGCGGCTACCGCCCTGCTTTTCACCCCACCCCTGATCGGTATCGCCAGATGTGGCAAAATGCGGTAAAATACCCCTCACAAGAACACATGCTCTAATTGGCGAGCGTAGCGCGATTTGGGAGGCAACCCACCCATGCAAAATCTGGTCAAGACATTAGCGGCTTATGACCTTGAACTGATCCGCATCATTGCCAACCGTTGGGATACCGAACTTACTGCCCGCGACGCCGCCAAAGCCGCTGAACAGGTCGCTACGGCCATGCTGCGCCCAGAGAAGGCCGCCGATGTGTGGAGCCGCCTCCCTGACGACCAGCGCGGGGCACTCCAGACCCTGTTGGGCAGCAAAGGGAGTATGCCCGTCGCCATTTTTAGCCGTACTTATGGCGAAATCCGGCAGATGGGGCCGGAACGCTTGGTGAAAGAAAAGCCCCACCTGCAACCGGCCTCTATTGCAGAGGGGCTGTACTATCGCGGCATGATCGCGCTCGGCTCGGTGAAGATGGGCAAGGGCGTGCAACACGTCGTATACGTGCCGACGGACTTAGCCGCCCTGCTCCCCGCCCACATGACGGGGTACGGCGCATTGGCGAAGGAAGAACCCGCCCCTCCGAAGGCCCCCGCTCCCCGCCAGACCGGCCCCGACCCCGAAAATGTGCGGGCGGCAGATACCTCCATCGTGGATGACCTGACCACGCTATTAGCGGCCTGCCAGATCGAAAACCTGCCGCTGACGGATGGCTTGCCCACCGACGAATACCGCGAGGGGTTGAGCCGTTTCCTCATCGGGCCGAGCAGCCCAGTCCGCTTCGCCATGCTGGTGGCCATCGCCCTCGAACTCGGTTTGGCCGAAGCCCCAGACGGGCGGCTGAAGCCCGTCCCTGCCGCCGCCCGCAAATGGTTGGATTCGCCGCGTCCGGTGCAGGTTCGCGCCCTTGCAGAGGGCTGGCAGCGGGCCGCCAGTTACAACGAGTTGCGCTACGTGCCCGGCTTGAAGGTCGAAAAGGTCGATAACGATCCATTGTTGGCGCGGCAATCGGTGTGCGGGTACTTGGAGGCCGTCCCGCCTGCGGAGTGGTGGCCGGTCGAAGAAATGGTAGAGGCTATCAAAGAAGATGATACAGACTTCCTCCGCCCCGATGGGGACTATAACCGCTGGTATATCCGCGATGCGAGCAACAACAAGTACCTGCGCGGCTTTGAAAGTTGGCCGAAAGTGGAAGGCGCTCTGCTGCGCTTCATCCTGACTGGGCCGATGCACATGCTGGGCTTGGTCGATCTAGGGGCGAACGATGCGGTCTGCCGCCTGACGGCCTATGGACGGGCGTTGGTCGGGCTGGCGGAGTGGCCAACCCATTCGCCCAACGAGGGCGTGCCAATTAAAGTAGAGGCGAACGGTGTTTGCAAAGCCCCCCGCGCCGCAAACCGCTACGAGCGCTTCCAACTGGCCCGCTTCACTGACTGGCAAGGTGGCGTCTCCCAATCGGAGCCGTACCAGTACCGGCTCACGGCGGAAGGGGTGGCCCGCGGGCGGGCGCAGGGCCTCCGCCCCGACCAGATTTTGGCCTTCCTGCGCCGCATCACGGGCGATGCGTTACCGGAGGCTGTTGCCCGTCAGGTGGAATTATGGGGGCAGGCCGAAGCCAACACCGTCGAAATCAGCCAAGCCCTGATCCTGCGTGTGCCGACAGAGGCCATGCTGGAAACGATCTTGAACACGCCGGCCCTCCGGCGCTATTTGGGGGCTACACTGGGGCCGACGGCGGTACTCGTCCGGCCCAAACAGTGGGAGGCGCTTGCCGCCGCCCTGCGCGAAAACGGCCTACGGGTCGATCACACCGATTTGGACGATAAACGCTAAGCTATGCTCGATACGACCCGCGAATGGCAGCCCCTCTCCGCACCCGCCGAACTTGACCCGGCGGTGATCGAAGCGTGCGGCGGCGATACGCTCATCGCACGCATTTTGGTCGGGCGCGGCCACACCGCCCCCGCCGCGATTCGGGCCTTCCTGAACCCTGACGAATACCATCCCGCCGCCCCCGACCACCTGCCCGACTTGCCCGCCGCCTCGCAGCGGTTAGCAACGGCCATCGAACGCGGCGAAAAGGTCTTGATCTGGGGGGATTTCGACGTAGACGGCCAAACCGCAACGGCCCTCTTGGTCGATGGCCTGTCCCGCATCGGGGCGGAGGTGGCCTATTTTGTGCCCAACCGCGCCGTCGACTCGCACGGTATCAAGCTATGGCGGCTGAAGGAACAGATCGCCGCGCACCAGCCCCAAGTCTTGCTGACCTGCGATACCGGAATTGGCGAGTTTGAGGCCGTCGATCATGCCCGCCGAGCCGGACTGACCGTCCTGATCACCGATCACCACGATTTAGCCGACTCTCTGCCCGCCGCCGATTCCATCGTGAACCCCAAGCGCCTACCGCCCGGCCACCCGTTGCGGACGTTACCCGGCGTGGGCGTCGCTTTCAAGCTGATGCAGCACCTGTACACCACGCTCGGTCGGGAACGCGAGCTGCCCCGCCTGCTGGATTTAGTGGCGCTCGGCATTGTGGCAGATGTGGCCGCGCAGGTCAACGATACGCGCTACCTGCTCCAAATTGGGCTTGACCACCTGCGCCAAACCGAGCGGATCGGGCTGACTGCGCTCATGGAGACGGCCAACATCGCCCCCGACCAAGTCACCGCTGAACGGATCGGGTTTTCCATCGGGCCGCGCCTGAACGCCGTTGGCCGCATGGCCGATGCCGCCCTCGCGGTAGAGTTGCTCACCACACGGGATCGGACGCGGGCCTATGTGTTGGCCCAGCAACTCGAGGCGCTCAACCAGCAACGCAAGCTCATCACCGAACAGATCGAAGGGGCCGCCTTCGACATGCTCGAGCGGGATCGCACCCTCTCCGACGCCCCGATCATCGTCTTGCACCACCCCGAATGGAACATCGGGGTTTTGGGCGTCGTCGCTAACCGGATCGCTGAACGCACCCTCCGTCCGGCGATTTTGCTCGGCGGGGCGGGCGAAAAGATCAGTGGGTCGGCGCGTTCGTTCGGCGGCTACGATATTCACACTGCCCTTGAAGCCTGCGCAGACGTGCTGCTGACGCAGGGCGGGCACGCGGGGGCGGCGGGCCTTTCGCTCAGGGCTGAAAATTTGGGCCTATTGCGGCAACGGTTGGCGAAGGTTGCGGCGAACCTGACGCGCCTTCCAGCCCCGCCGCTGCCTATTGATGCCGTGATCAGCCTGCCCCAAGCCGATCTGGACATGGTGGCGCGGATCAGCCGCCTTGCGCCCTTTGGGGAGGGCAACCCCGCCGTGACCTTCGCCGTCGAAGATGTGCGCCTCAGCCACGCCGGAACATTCGGCAGCGACGGGTCGCACCTGAATTTGACCGTCGAAGATGAGGCCGGGCACTCCCTACGGTTAATCAAGTGGGGCGGGGCCGCCGAAGACCCTAGCGAACAACTCGCCAACAGGCGCTTTGATGTGGCTTTCACGCTCGGCGCGGATCGGCGCGGGGGCGTGGAGGCGCTCCTGACGGCGATCCGGTTACGGGAGGCGGTCACGCCCGTTGTGGACGTGCCAGAGAAGCGCACCATTCACGATTGGCGGCGGGAACTTGACCCCTCGCTACGCCTTAGCCTGATTCGGAGTATGCAGCCAGAGGCGCAAATCTGGGCGGAGGCCTACTCACGGGCGGATTTTCCGGCTTACCGCCGCCGGGCCGAACTGACGCCCGCCCCCATCCTGATCGTGTACACCGCCCCGCCCGATCTGGCCACGTTACAGGCGGTCATGGCGGCAGTAGACCCCGTAGAGGTTCACGTTTTTGGGCTGGAACCGCCCCTCCCCACCTTTGAGGCCTTTTTGCGGCAACTGACGATTGCCGTCCAGAACGTGGTCAAACGCATGGGCGGCACAGCGCCGCTTGACGTGCTGTGTGGGGCGACGGCGGCATCGGTAGCGACGGTGCGGGCGGGGGTCGCCTTCCTTGCGGCGGAACAGGGCCTGACCTTCAGCACCGAAAATGGGACGCTCCGCATCAGGGAAGGCGGCCCGAAGGCGGATCGGGCCGTGTTGCAAGCCGCCAACGAACGGCTCCGCGCCGCCTACCAAGAATCGGAGGCGTTCCGGCGCTTCTTCAAAATTCAACCGTTGCGGAAACTGCTCAGCGAGTAGGGTTGTCTTCCCCGTTAAAAATCTGCAATTCCTGCCGAAATAGAATAACGCTACAATTCGGGGTGTGTGTTTAGGCTGAACGGTAAAAGTACAGCACTATGGTTCATCGTGAGAACGTCACTTACCCGCTGATCGCAATTGTCCTAGACGTGATCGGGACGTTGGGGGCGCTGGCATTGGCGACCTACCTACGCGATACACTCCCGCTGGGGGCCTTTATTCCGGTGACCGTGCAAACCCCGCTGAATATTGCCGGACTTACAGTATTAATCTGGCTGGTCGTGTCCTTCATCTTCTCCGTGTACGATCCGCGCCGAAATGCCCGCCTGATCGACGAATTGCAGCGCGTCATTGCCGCGAGCCTGTTCGCGCTCCTGACCCTCGCTGGGGCGCTGTACTTCTTCTCTGACCGCACCATTTCCCGCCTCCTGATCGTGTACTTCTACGCCCTGAACCTCATCGCCCTGATCGGGTGGCGGGGGGTGGCGCGGGTGGTTTACCGCGCCGTGCGCGGCGGACGCAACGCCCATCCTCGCCGCGTCCTGATCATCGGGGCCAATGAACTCGGCCAGCAAGTGGCGGAGATGATCCGAGAACACGGCTGGTCGGGCCTACAGGTGGTCGGTTATGCGGACGACGCCCCCGCCATCCCAGAGGTTCCCCTAATGGGCGGCTTGGCCGACGTACCGCGCATCGTCGAATCCACGCCGATTGAGGAAGTCATCATCACGTTGGCGTACCGAGAATATGACCGTCTGAACGATTTGATCCTCGAGCTGGCGAAATTGCCCGTTCAAGTCCGCATTGCGCCGAATTACCTGAATTTGGTGCTGTATCGCGCCACCGTCGAAGACTTCAGCGGGATGCCCCTCATCAACCTGCGCGACCCAGCCTTGACCGTTTATCAGCGCATGGTCAAACGGGCCTTTGATCTCATCGTCGGGTCGCTGACCACCCTCGTCGCGTTGCCCCTGATGGCCGTGATCGCGCTGGCCATCCGGCTGGATTCGCCCGGCCCGATCTTGTTCCGTCAGAAGCGGGTTGGGGAAAATGGCCGCCTGTTCACCATGTTGAAGTTTCGCACCATGACGCCCGACGCCGAAGCCCGCCAGTCCGAAGTCACCTATGTCGATGAGGCGGGAAACGTCCTGTACAAGGTGTACGACGATCCCCGTGTCACCCGAATCGGGCGCTTCTTGCGGCGCAGCAGCCTCGATGAATTGCCGCAACTGTTCAACGTCTTACGTGGGGAGATGAGTTTGGTCGGGCCGCGCCCAGAACTGCCGTTATTGGTCGCCAATTACCAACCTTGGCAACGGAAGCGTTTCGCCGTGCCGCAAGGCATGACCGGTTGGTGGCAGGTCAATGGGCGGAGCAACAAGCCCATGCACCTGAATACCGAAGATGACCTATACTATATTCAGAATTATTCGCTGTTTTTAGACATCATCATCTTGTGGCGCACCGTGTTTGCCGTGATCCGGCGGCGAGGGGCCTACTAAAAACGCGCCGAGACACATCCGAAAGGGGCAGCGGTGACGCGCATCATCTGTTTTCATTCGTTCCGAGAGGCGGCGGGAAAATCGACCGTGGCCGGTAACGCAGCAGTGGTCTTGGCGCGGCGCGGCTACCGCGTTTTGTTGGTCAACGGCAGGCCGGGCAACCTGTCCCTGCCGGGCTTGTTTGGGGGGGTATCCGTCTCGCGCCCAGTGCAGGAATACATCGCGGGGCGATGCCCGCCTGCACACGCTATAACGGCCATTACGGAGGGCATCGGGGAAATTGGCCGCCTGTGGTATGCCTACCTCTCCGCCGAAGACTTTTCCCTACAGGGCCTTGCTGATGCTTTGCTAGACTTCGGCGACGCCCTGAACCTTGATTTTATCTTGATCGAAGACCCCGCCGGGCTAGAACGGCGGGCGCTGGCCCTGTTCGCCCTCGCCGAATTGCTGATTGTGTTGCTGGTGATGCACCCAGAAGATTATCAGGGAACGGCGGTGCTGATCGATGTGGCGCGGCGGATTGATGTCCCTGAGATCGCCGTGGTCGTGAACTTTGTGCCAGATGAATATGATCGGGAAATCCTGCGGAGAGAAATCGCCACGAATTACGGGTGCGAAGTGGCGGCCATCCTCCCCCGCGAGGAAGCGATACTGCCGCTGGGCCTGATCGCGGTGCGGTTACCCGGCCACCCCGTCAGCAACGCGATTAACGTGCTGGTGGACGTGATCGTGCGGCCCTAGCGTCTCCCCTGTCGCCCTATCCCGTTGCCCCAAGCGGCAACATCGGGCGCACATCAAGGCTGAGTCCGGCGGGTTGGTCGGCATGGCGGAAGTGGGCCGCCGCCGCGATCATCGCGGCATTATCCGTACACAAGACGGGCGGTGGGTAGTATACCGGCAATACCGAGACTCGGCGCATTTCGGCCCGCAGCAGGCGGTTAGCGCTCACCCCGCCCGCCATTAGGATGCACGCCGCGCCGAAATCGCGGGCGGCCCGTACCGTCTTTTCCACCAGCAAACCAACCGCGACGGCTTGGAAGCTGGCGGCCACGTCGTTCACATTGACATCGGGACGGAGGTAGCCGGGCCGTAGGCCTTCCTCGCGGCGGGTGCGGCGTCCGCTTTCGGGGGGCGGTTGCACCGCCCGCATGACCGCCGTCTTTAGCCCGCTGAAGCTGAAATTGTAGGCGTGTTCTTCGCCTTCGGTCAGGGGGCGGGTGAAGGGGTAGGCTGCCGGGTTGCCCTCAAGGGCGGCTTTATCAATCGACGGGCCGCCGGGGTAGGGAAGGCCGAGTACCCGCGCCACCTTGTCGAAGGCTTCGCCCGCCGCATCGTCCAGCGTGCCGCCCAAGACCCGATAATCGCCATGCCCACGCATCAGGATCAGCTCGCTATGCCCGCCAGAAACCAGCAAGCACACCGCCGGAAACCGGATTTGGTCGGCTTGTTCGGTCAGCCACAGGCTATAGATATGCCCCTCGAGGTGATTGATCCCGATCAGCGGTTTGTTCCAGCCGAGCGCGAGGCCCTTCGCAAAATTAACGCCCACCAGCAACGACCCGGCCAAGCCCGGCCCGCGAGTCACGGCCAGCAGGTCGATTTGGTCGGGGGAGGTGTCGGCGGCGGTCAGGGCTTCGCGCAGGACGGGGCCAATGGCCTCCACATGCATACGGGAGGCCACTTCGGGGAACACCCCACCATACTTCTGGTGCATCTCCACCTGAGAGGCGACGATGTTCGCACGGAGCACAAGCTGCCCGCCGTCCGAATCGACGACGGCGGCAGCCGTTTCATCGCAAGAAGTCTCGATGGCGAGGATACGCAACATGGCAAGGTATTCGCTTACTTCTCAATGATATTACTTCTCAACAATGCGGACGCGGAGCATCTTATCGCCGGGCGTGCTGGCGCGTTGCGGGTCACGCGGGGTGATGGCCCGTACCACGTCATAGCCTTCGACGACTTGCCCAAAGATGGTATACCCTTCCCCCGCTGGGCCGGGGTCGAGATTGGGGAGCGCGCCGTAGGTGATGAAGAACTGACTCCCCGCCGAGTTGGGGTCGTTGGTGCGGGCCATGCCCAACACGCCCGGACGGTCATACTTGACGGCGGGATTGACCTCCAGCGGGAGGGTGTAGCCGGGGCCGCCTGTGCCTGTGCCCGTCGGGTCGCCCCCTTGCGCCACAAAATCGGGGATGACGCGATGGAAGGTCAGGCCATCAAAGTAGCCCTGCTGGGCCAAAAACACGAAGCTATTGACGTGCTGGGGGGCCACTTCGGGGTAGAGCTGAATGACGATCCGGCCTTTTTCCATCGTGATGATGGCGCAGTAGGTCTTACCGGGCGTGATGACTTGCTGCGGGCGGGTGTAGCTGCCCGGCCCCTTTGTGATGTTCTGGGCCACATCGCGGACGCCGACACACGGCCCTTGCCCAATACTGACGGGGGTGAAGTTGGCGGGGACGGCGGCGGCTGTCGTGGGGGCAGCGGTGGGGTCGGTACGGAAGGCGGGAGTCCCGGCTTGGGGGGTACACGCACCGATGACAATGGCAGCGATCAGGGCGGCGGTCAGGGCGGCGGCGAAATGCACTGTACGGAGGGGCTTACGGCTCATAAGGCTTGAATGTTTCCTTAACAGGTCGGTTTTGCAATAGGGGCAATTATAGCGGGCGTGGGCGGCTTACCACAGGTCATGTCAGGAGCCATGAGTCACAGGTCGAGAAACGAGATGAGCGAGATGGCCGCCAGCGCCGATCCCCCCCGTCTATCAATGCAGAAGAACAGCCTAATGTTCACAAAATTCGCCCCTCCCCCCCCACTCACAGCTTGACTTTTTATTGGTAGTGAGATACGCTATCACCTGTCGTTTGTGAAAGGATTTTCAAATATGCGTCTCGTCAAGTTCCTCTCTGTCATGTGTCTTTTGGCTCTCGTCGTTGCGCTTCCGGTTGCTGGCCGCATCGCCGCGCACGAAGGCGGCCCCCACGTGCGGATCGCACACCTTTCTCCCACTTCTCCCGAAGTTGACGTGTATGTGAACGGCAAAATGGCCGTCAGCAAGCTGGCCTACAAGATGGTGACGGAATATTTGGCGCTGGAAGGCTATCAATTCAGCGTCGTGATCGTCCCGACAGGCGGCCAACCGGCTACCGACAGCGTCACGAAGGAACCCATCAAGCTCAAGTTTGACGAAGGCGATGGCGGCTACTACACTGTTGCGGCGGTTGGCTCCCTCGCCGATAACACTTTCGATGTCATCTTGCTTCCGGCCGATGGAATGCCCATGCCGATGGCGATGAACGCCGATATGGGCATGGCAAAAGTTGGCGATCTGGAGATTACCAACGGCTTCGCCCGTGCGACGGCTGGCGCTATGAGCGGGATGGATCACAGTGGGCACGGCGGCATGGGGCCGACGGCTACACCCGGCATGGGCGGGATGGGTGGCGTCAGCGCGGCCTACATGACCATCACCAACAAGGGCATGAAAGCGGATCGCCTGATCGCCGTTGAAGCCGAGATCGCTGGCAAGATCGAACTGCACGAAACGAAAGTTGAAAACGATGTCGCCAAGATGATCCCGATGCTGAACGGCATCGAAATTCCGGCGGGTAGCACAGTGGAACTGAAGCCCGGCGGGCTGCATATCATGCTGCTCGACCTGAAGGCCCCCCTCGAAGCCGGTAAGACCCTCACCCTCAAGCTGAAGTTTGAATCCGGCGCGGAAGTGACCATCACCCTCCCGATCCGTTCGCAGTAAACCATTTAATCTCCTCGTCGGGGTGCGGAAAATGCACCCCGACTTCCCGCTCCCAGCCCCAAAACGTGCCAATTGACACTCCCACCATGTGATCTTCGTTACTGTGCCTGCTTCCCGTTTAGCGGTACACTGGTAAACGCTTACTGTATGTGGGAGTTTTTTTGACGATGAACCGTAAGGCAACTACGCGGCGTGCCCGGCTGGTAGGCTTGTTAACGTTAGGGTTGGGGGGAACGGCCCTGTTACTGATCCTCGTCGTTGGTGGCGTTGCGGCGATGCGAATCCCTGTGGTGGGCGGGGTGGTAGACCCCAACAACCCGACCCGTTACCTCAGCGGCGCAGACATGACCGAAACGGCCTTGTGCAGCGTCCCCACCAACCAACCCGGCGGCTATGTCATGATTTGGGAAATCTTTGGGACGCCCACACCTACCCCCGAAAAACGCGCCCAAAGTGACCTCATCTCGGCCATGACGAAGATCGCGCTACAGCCGGGCAAAGGCCCTGTCGGGACTCCGGTGACGCTGCAAAGCCCCACGCCCCCGCCCGACGTGCCTGTTTCAGCGCTTGTGGACGGCGATCCTGAACGGGGGAAGATCATCTTCTACACGGTTGGGGCGTGCGCGTCTTGCCACGACGCAA
>Ga0272446_1002147_pt1 | contig 27500 bp, 25 predicted proteins | sample YNPCB0061_FD_194587 | JGI IMG/M metagenome (GOLD analysis project Ga0272446, IMG submission 194587) | Hot spring microbial mat communities from Yellowstone National Park, WY, United States - YNP-CB-006-1 | ecosystem: Environmental > Aquatic > Thermal springs > Hot (42-90C) > Sediment | place...
GATGCGTACGAGCAGCAGCGCGCCGAAGACGAGCGCCAGCAGCGGCGCGCCCTGTCCGTGCCAGGGCTGCGCAAGCCAGAACAGGGCCGCGCCCTCGGCGAAGCTCGTCGCCAGCAGCAGCGCGACGACGCGCCGCTCGCGCCACGCCGGAATGCCACGGGCGGCCTGCAACATGCGGCTCTGGCAATAGATGAAAGCGAGCGCGAACGGCGCCGGCAGCCACACCGCGCCGCTCACCCCCGCGTGCGCGAAAACCGCCGCGATCCCGCCGACCGGAAACAGCACCGTCGCGGCGATCGCTTCGCGCGTCATCCACGATGTGCGCGGATTGAAGAACACGTGCAGCGCGCGCAGCGGGCGGCCGAGCTCCGCCCACACGCAGGCGAGCCCGAGCCCGATCAGGGCCAACCCCGCGAGCAGCAGCGCCGCCGCCGGCATGCCGTCGACGCCGGCCAGCGCGGTGAAAACGACGAGCCCGCTGCCGGCGCCGCCGCCGATGAAGTTGCACGCCGCGCGCCAGTCCCACGCGGTCTGCTGCCAGGGCCTCGGTCCGTAGCTCATCGCGCCGCCCGATCCCACAGGTAGTACATGCCGGGCCCGGTACCCAGCTCCTCGTGCATGCGGAAATGCTCGTTTTCGGCGAGCAGCTTCGATACGTTGCTGTCGGGATCGTCGAGGTCGCCAAAAGCCATCGCTTTCGCGATGCAGGCGTTGACGCAGGCCGGCGTGGCCTCGGGATCGACGCCGGGCGCGAGCCCGCGTCCCAGCCCCGCGTCGATCGTGTCCACGCAGAACGTGCACTTGGTCGCGACCGCCAGGCGATCTTCGTCGAGCGTACGCACCTCGCTGTCGATCGGCTCGCCGTACGCGAACGTCGCGCGCAGCGTGCGGTAGCGCGCCTGGTACGGGCAGGCCACGGCGCAGTACGCGCAACCGATGCACAGGTCGTAGTCCATCGTGACGATGCCGTCGGCGCGTTTCTTCGTCGCCGTGCTCGGGCAGACCTGAGCGCACGGCGGATCGTCGCAGTGCTGGCAGCCGACCGGAACGAACGCGCGCCTGACGTTCGGGTACTCGCCGACCTCGATGTCGAGCACGCGCCGCCACTGCACGCCCGGCGGCGTGGCGTTGGTCACCTTGCACGCCGCGGTGCACGTCTGGCAGCCGACGCAGCGGCGCAGATCGACGACCATCGCCCAGCGGGTCATGCGGCCGCCTCCGTGTGTGAGTTCGACGGCCGCGTCACCCGGCGGCCTTCTGCGCCTTGGCCGCGAGCCGTTGCGCGGTCTTGGCGACGTCGACGACGAAGCGCGCGTGCTTGGCGCGGCAGATCGTCTCGACCGGATCGCGCCCTTCGACCTCGAAGTTCACGGCTCGGCCGTCGACACCGGCGACGCGCACGCGCAGCTCCACCGGCATGCCGAGCAGCGTCGGCGCGAGATGATCGATCTCGACGCGCGTGCCGACCGAGTCCTCGCCGGGATCGAGGTGCGCGAGCAGCAGCTCGCGGCACGCCATCTCGATGTCGCGCACCAGCATCGGCGTGGCGTATACGCGCGCCGCCTCGCCCATGAAGTCGATCGTCCGCTCGCGGTCGACGGTCACGTGCCGGGTTGCCTCGAGGCCGGCCGCCAGCGTTGGCTTCATCGTGCTCCCCCTTGTCGTTGCCTTCGATTCCGCTGCTACGATCCGCGCGCCACGGCAGGCGCCGCTTCGCCGCGGACCGTGAGTCAAGCTATTCTTGCAATTCGATACCGATATTCTTTAATTCAGGTCAACCCGATGCCTCGACGAAACGCCGCGCCCGCCGGCGCAGCACGCAGGACGAAGGCCAACGCGGTCGAGCCCATCGCTGCTGCAGCGCGGCAGCGGCGTGATTTGACGATCCGGCCCGTGCGGCGCAGCGATCTGGAAGCGGTGATCGCGATCGACGCGCAGGTCACCGGCATCGAAAAGCGCGACTACTGGCGGTCGATCTACCGCCGCTACGGCGAATCGACCGTGCCCGGCGCGCAGTTCCTGGTCGCCGAGTCGGCCGGCGAAGTCGTCGGCTTCGCGATCGGCGAGGTGCGCGACTGGGAGTTCGGCGCACCGCCCTGTGGCTGGGTCTTCGCGATCGACGTGCGGCCCGACGCACGGCTGGCCGGCATCGGCTCGCGGCTGCTCGCGACGATCTGTGCGGGTTTTCGCCGCGCCGGCGTACGCAAGGTTCGAACGATGCTCGCCAGCGACAACACGCTGATTCTGTCGTTTTTCCGCAGCCAGGGGATGATGGCCGGCCGCTTCATACCGCTCGAAATGGACCTGGAAGGCTGAGCCACGATGAAGCTGCAACAGAACAGCATGCTCGCGCTGTACAGCCTGTTCGAATTCGCCGCCGACCCGCTGCGGCATATCTCGGCCGCTGAGATCGCCGAGAAGTACCGGGTTTCGCCGCACCACCTGGCCAAGGTGCTCGCCGAGCTTGCGCGCGCCGGCATCGTGCAGTCGGTGCGCGGGGTGGGCGGCGGCTACCGCTTCGCCGGCAATGCGCGCCGGCTGACGCTGTTCGACGTGATCTCGCGTTTCGAGGACATCGGCAGCGGCGCCGACGAGCGCCGCGACCGCACGCCCGCCGACCGCGCGCTCGCGGTCGTACTGTCGGAGATCGACGAGATCACCAAGGCCACGCTGCAGTCGATCACGCTCGCCACGCTGCTGCGGCTCGCGGAGCGAAAAATCGACGCGAACGAACCGGCCGTCGCGAGCCCGTCCACCCGCAGCGCACGCCGCGCGGCGTAGCGCGATCGACCCGGCGCGCCGCATCGGGCTTCAGCCCCCGACCCCCGCGGCGCGGCTTGCTTCGGTCTGCCGCACCAGCCGTTCCCAGTGCTCGTCGATCTCCTCCTGCAGCGCGTCGATCTCGGCGGGCGTCATGTGCTTGTAGCGGCTCTGCAGCGCCAGGTAGTCGCTGACCGGGCGCGTGCGCTGCGCGACGTTCAGCGTGTACCTGCGGCCGTTCTCGACCTCGTACAGCGGAAACGCGCCGCACTCGACCGCGTAGCGAGCGGCCGCTAGCCCCGCGTCGTCGGGCAGCCCCCAGCCGTCGAGGCAGGGGATGAGCAGCACGAGGATGCGCGTGCCGCGGATCGCCTTCGCCTTTTCGACCTTGCGGATCAGATCGGGCAGGTGCCCGGCGCTGGCGGTGGCGACGTACGGCACGCCGTGCGCCGCCATGATCTCGACGAGGTTCTTCTTGCGCGAGGTCTTGCCGGCCGGGGTGGAGCCGGTGCGCGCGAAGTGCGGGGTCGACGACGACTTCTGTGCGCCGGTGTTCATGTAGCCCTCGTTGTCGAAGCACACGTAGATGAAGTCCTCGTTGCGCTCGGCCGCCGAAGACAGGCACTGGAAGCCGATGTCGTAGGTGCCGCCGTCACCGGCGAGCACGACGACCTGCGTGTCGCGCTTGCCCTGCGCGTCGAGCGCGCGGCGCAGCCCCGATGCCGCCGCTGCGCTCGCTTCGAGCGTGGGCTGGTAGACGGGGATCTTCATCGAGCTGTACGGCTGCGGCCCCGCGATGATCGCCATGCACGAAGGCGGGATCACGGCGATCGTGTTCGGACCCAGCGTGGCGAGCACGTGCCGTGCCGACAGCGCGTCGATGCACCCCGGGCACGCGGCGTGGCCGGAGCACAGCATCGATTCGGCGGCGAGCGAGAGACGCGTCATTGGTTCGCTGTCCTTTCCGTCATTCCGACGCGAAGCGCGCGCGTCACTCCGACGCGAAGCACCCTCGTCATTCCGACGCGAAGCGGAGGAATCCGCGACGCAGCGCTGTAGATCCGTCGTCACTTCGTTCCTCGGGATGACATGCACTACCGCACCCACACCGACCCGAACGCCGGCTCGCTCGCCCTTGCGCCGCGAACGAACTCGACGATCCGCTCGGGCGACACGTTGACACCGCCGACGCCGGTCAGACAACCGTGTACGCGCGGCGCGTTCGCGAGGCCGTACAGCGCCGCGCGCAGTTCCTGGTGCAGCACGCCGCCCGCGCCGGGCGAGTGGTTGCGATCGAGCACGACGACGTCGCGCACGCCGGCGAGCCACTGGCGCAGCGCCTGCACCGGCAGCGGCCGGAACAGGCGCACTTTCAGCAGTCCGACTGCCTCGCCGGCGTCGCGCAGCGCATCGACCGCCTCGCGCACGGTGCCGCACAGGCTGCCCATCGTCACGACGACCGTGTCGGCGTCGTCACAGCGGTAGCGTTCGAGCGCGCCGTAGCTGCGGCCGGTGCGCTCGCCCCATTCGCGACCGATCTCGTCGGCGAGCGCAGGTACTTGCGCCATCGCTTCTTCCAGCGCCTGGCGGTGCCGGTAGAACATGTCCTGCGTGACGACGTTGCCCCACGACTCGACGCGCTCGGTGTCGAGCCGGTGGGCGGGCGCGTACGGCGGCAGGAACGCGTCGACGAGCGACTGCGAAGGGACCGATACCGGCTCGAGCGCGTGCGAAACGTAGAACGCGTCGTGGTTGACCATCGCCGGCAGCAGCACGGCCTCGGCGATGCGGAACGCCTGGATCGTCGTGTCGAGCGATTCCTGCGCGCTCTCCGAATAGAACTGGATCCACCCGGTGTCGCGCTGCGCGAGGCTGTCGGTCTGGTCGGGCCAGAACGCCCACGGCGAAGCGACCGTGCGGTTGACGTTGGCCATCACGATCGGGGCGCGCGCGCCGGCCGCGTAGTGCAGCAGCTCGTGCATCAGCAGCAGGCCCTGCGAGGCGGTCGCGGTGAACACGCGCACGCCGGCGAGCGAGGCGGGGATGCACGCAGCCATCACCGAGTGCTCGGACTCGGGCGTGATGATCTCGGCGTCGAACTCGCCCGCGGCCGCAAACTCCGTGAGCTTCTCCAGCACCGGCGTCTGCGGCGTGATCGGATAGACCGGAACGACCTTCGGCCGCGCCAGCCGCGCCGCCCACGCGACCGCATGGTTGCCGGTCAGCAGCACGGGCCCGTCCTGCGCAACGGCGCGTTCGAGTGCGGCCAGTTCGTCGCGTGCGTTCATCGCGCCTCCTCGACCATCTTCATCGAGCCGGTCGGACACTCGCGCACGCACAGGCCGCAGCCCTTGCAGTAGTCGGCGAGCACGGTGAAGCCGGCGCCGTTGCGCTTCACGGCGAGGTCCGGACAGAAGTCGACGCAGTTGTTGCAGAAGATGCAGGTGCCGCAGGAAAAGCAGCGTTCGGTTTCCGCGAGCGCCTGTTCGAACTCGAGGCCGAGCTGCACCTCGGTGGCGCACGCGAGCCGCTGTGCAGCGTCCAGCCGCGCTTCGACCGCGCGCGGCTGTTTCGGGTAGTACCAGGTGTTGATCGCCGCGAGCGCGACGACCGATTCGGCGTCCTGCGCCTGCCGCGGCAGCCGGCGCAGCGCTCGGTCGATCTCGAGCGCGGCACGCTTGCCCATGCCGACCGCCTCCGTGACGAAGCGCGCCATGCTCGCGAGGTCGCCGCCGGCGTAGACGCGCTCGGCGCTCGTGGCGCCGCGTGCGTCGACGCTCAGCAGCGCGCCGTGCGCTTCGAGCGACCGCAACGGCGCGAGGTCCGGGTCCTGGCCGATCGAGGTGACGATCGCGTCGGCGGCGAGGGTGAATTCGGTGCCCGCGATCGGCGTGACCGTGAATCGGTCGCGCTGCGCGCCGGGTTCGAAGCGGACGCGGACGCACCGAAGCACAACTGCCCCCGCCCCCTCACCGGCTTCGACGGACTCCGGGTAGTTCTGCCGCGTGGCGGGGAAAGCTTCGTCTGCGTTCCGCGCCTTCACCCCCCTTTCGTAACGGGGGGCAGGGGGGATTCCTTCAGCGCCGCCAAACGGGCAAATCCCCCCCGGCCCCCCTTTTTCAAAGGGGGGAGAGACAAGCGCGTCTGCGTTGATCGTCTTCTCGGGGACATGGGCTGCGTCGACGAGCATCGCGCCGTCGACGAGCACGATGCCCTCTTCCAGCGCCTCGACGACTTCCTCGCGTTGCGCCGGCAGTTGCGCGCGCGCTTCGAGCGCGACGATCGTGACCTCGTGCCCTGCGCGGCGCGCGCTGCGCGCCGCATCGAACGCCGCACTGCCGCCGCCGATCACGACCACACGCCGGCCCAGCGCAGGCGGCGCGCCGGCATTGCTGCGCGCGAGGTACTCGGCGCCATCGATCGCCCAAGGCTGCGCGTAATCGAGCTGCGGCAGCCGCTTGGGCCGCTGCGCGCCCGTGGCGAGATACACCGCGTCGAATTCGCCGCGCATCCGCTCGAGATCCGCGCCCGTCGCCAGCGGCTCGCCGCAACGCACGTCCACGCCGAGCGCAACGATCCTTTCGATCTCCGCGTCGAGCACGGAACGCGCGAGCCGATAGGAAGGAATCCCGTAGCGCATCAGCCCGCCGAGCGCTGGTCGCGCCTCGAACAGCGTCACCCGGTAACCGCGCCGGCGAAGCTGGAACGCGGCCGACAGCCCCGACGGTCCGCCCCCGACGACGGCGATGCGCTCCGCGCGTTCGACCGCCGGCGGCTCGAACGCCCAGCCGCGCTCGATCGCCACGTCGCCGACGAAGCGCTCCAACTTGCAGATCGCGAGCGGCTCGTCGAAGCCGCCGCGGTTGCACGCGGCTTCGCACGGGTGGTGGCAGATGCGGCCGGCGATCGCCGGAAATGGGTTGTGCCGCGTCAGAATCTCCCACGCGCCGCGCAAGTCGCGCGCGCGCGCACGGCCGATCCATTCGGCGATGTCGCCGTTGACCGGACAGGCCGCGTGGCACGGCGACGGCGCGCGGATGTGCCGCGGCAAAGCAGCGCGCCACGTGCCGGTCTTGAAGACCTCGGTCGTGCCGGTGGTCCAGGTGGTGGGAATCGGCTGCATATTCATGTCGAGCCGCAGGCGAGGAAGCTGGAAGCTTGTATTGGGCGAGATCCCTCGTCGCTTTCGCTCCTCGGGATGACGAGGTCCACCGCTCGGTAGCCGTCCTCGCACGCGGCGATGTTCTCGTCGTGCAGCTTCGGCGCTTCGTCGGTCAGCACGCGCGCCAGCACGTCGAGCGCGGGTGCTCCCACCGCGCGCGCGAACGCGCCGAGCAGCGCAGAGTTCACGATGCGGCCGAGCCCGTGCCGGCGCGAGATCGCCAGCCCGTCGACCGGAATCACTCGATGGCCCGGCAGTGCGGCCGCGTAGTACTCGGCCGGACGCGACGAGTTGACGACGATCAGCGTGTCCGGCCGCGCGGCCGCCAGCAGCGGCCCCGCGAGCAGGCTCGCGTCGAAGCACAGGATCGCATCGGCGCGCTCGATGTCGCAGCGCAGGCGGATCGGCCGCTCGTCGACGCGGACGTACGTACTGACCGGCGTTCCGCGGCGCGCGCCGCCGTAGCTGGAGAACGCCTGGACCTGGCGCCCCTCGGCGAAGAACGCCGCCGCCAGCAGATTGCCCGCCGTCTGCGCGCCCTGCCCGCCGCGTCCCTGGATGATGATCTGCAGCAAGCGCGTCTCCTCGAACGCTTTGCCTGTGCTCAATCTAGGCCGGTTCTGGCCATTCGTCGAATTGATTGTCAGAATGCGGCGTATTCACGATTCGGATAGGTCGTCATGGCGTTCGCTTTTCTTCGCCCTTTGGTGAAGGGGGACCAAGGGGGAGATCCCTTTCATACGCACCGAAGGTGCGTCTGTTCTCATCCCCCTTTTGTAAAGGGGGACCGAGGGGGATTTGAAGTCGCTCGCGCTCGTCGTGGCGCTGTCGAAATCCCCCCCTGCCCTCCTTTACGAAAGGGCGGTGGTGGATGCGCGCGCTGCGCATGAACTTCCGCCAGCTCGATCTCAATCTGCTGCGCGTGCTCGCGGCGGTGTATCGCACCGGCTCGGTCACTGCGGCCGCTCGCCAGCTCGCGCTGTCGCAGCCGGCCACCAGCAACGCGCTGGCGCGGCTGCGCGAGTTCTTCAGCGACGCGCTGTTCGTGCGTTCGCCGCGCGGGCTGCATCCGACGCACGTCGCGCAGCGGATCGCGCCGGAGGTGATCGCGCATCTGCAGGCGATCGAGTCTGCCGTGCGGTCGGCCGAAGCCTTCGACCCCGCGACGAGCCGCGTTCACTGGCGGCTGTCGCTGTCGGATCTGGGCGAGATCATGTTCTTTCCGCCGCTCGCGCAGGCGCTGCGCCGCGAAGCGCCAAACTGCGCGCTGTCGAACGTCGCCGTCTCCGCCGACCAGGTCAGCGCCGCGCTCGAAGCGCGTGACATCGATCTGGCGATCGGCATCCTGAAGCCCGCGCATCGCGGCATCGCGAGCGAGACGCTGTTCGAGGAAGGTTTCGTCGGCATCACGTCGCCCGACTGGGCGCCGCCGACGGGCCGAGCGGGCAAATCGCTCAATGCGCAGCAGCTTGCGCGCGCCGCGATCGCGGTGGCCACGCCGACCGCGACCGTGCACGGCGGCGTCGAAGTCCGCCTGAAGCAACTGAAGCTCGCCGACCGCGCGGTGCTGCACGCGAGGCACTTCGGTGCGCTGCCGGAACTGGTCGCGCGCACCGACCTGCTCGCGATCGTGCCGCGGATGTTCGCCGAATCGCTCGCGCCGCGCTACGCAGTGAAAATCTGGGAACTGCCCGAGGTCGCGCCCCGGTACGAGGTTCGCATGCTGTGGCACCCGTCGGCCGACGGCGATCCGGCGCACGCCTGGCTGCGCGCGCTGGTCAAACGGCTTTTCGTGCCGCGCAACCGCGGCTGAACCGTCCGCGGCCGCGCCGCAACGCCTGCCGATTGCGCGGTGCGGCCCGATTTGCCGGCGCGCCATTGCCCCGCGTTCCGGGGATACCCGACGGCGTGGCCGGAATTACGCTGAAAGGGCGCCGGCGCGATTGCGGCGCGGGCGCGGCAAGACCACACGGAGAATTCGATGGGCGACACGGTGCGCAAGGTCTACCACTACGCGACCCTGGTGCCCAACAAACCCGGCCAGGCGTTCAGGGTACTCGCCACGCTGGTCAGCGCGGGCATCAATCTGCTCGCCTGCACCGGCACACCGCGCGGCCGCAACGCGCAGATCGACGTCGTGCCCGACGACACGCGCAAATTCAACGCCGCGGTCAAAAAGGCGGGGCTGAAGTTCGCGCCGAAGAAGTCCGGCTTCCTGATCCAGGGCGAAGACCGCCCGGGCGCGCTGGCCGACAACCTCAAGCTGCTGGCCGACAAAGGCATCAACGTCGCGGCGGTCGATGGACTCTCCGCCGGCAAAGGCCGCTGGGGCGCGATCCTGTGGGTCGATCCGAAGGACATGAACCGCGCCGCGCGCGTGTTGAGGGCGAAGGCGAAGTAGCGCCGCGGCCGCACCCGCGCATCACCAAAGCCGACCGGTGCGACCGAAGGCCCGATTCAACCTACATCCGGCAGTTGGGCGCGCGGCACGGTGCGGCGGGCTGCCGACTGCCCCGGATCGAATCCGGGGGCGACGACGAGCCAGGCGAGCGCCCTTCGAGGAGGCGCAACAACGCCAGGCTACGCGCCCGCCGTGCGATGCCGTGCGCAGCGGATTCACCCGACGAGTGAACGGCTTCGAATCCGCTGCCTTCGCAAGCTGCGAGCGTTTTCGCGAAGCCAAAAAGCGGTCCACTGCCGGATTGATTGAGAGTGACGCAAGCTCGTGACACCGCGACCCCGCAAGTTCATTCTGCGCGTTCGGGGATTTGTTCCGTCATCCTGAGCAACGCGAGGGATCCCGGCGTTGCGTGCGGCGCAGATTCCTCGCCTTGGGCTTGGAATGACTCCCCATTGTCATCCCGAGCGAACGCGAGGGATCTCCGCGTTGCGAGCGGTGGAGCTTCCTCGCCTGCGGCTCGGGATGACAATGGCGGCGTTGCGGCTCGGAATGACAAGGGCAGCGTTGCCGCTCGGAATGACAAGGGCGACGTTGCGGCTCTGAATGACGAAGGGCGGCTGATGCGAGCGCCAGGCGGACTGTCGAGTCGCGAAGATTCGTAATGCTCGATCGGTTCAAGTCTGCCGCCAGGGCAGGCCGTGCTTGCGCCATCCGCCCAGCGTGCCGCGGTGGTGTTCGTGGTCGAGTTCGCCCTCGAAGCCTTCGAGCACGTTGGCGACGTCGGTAAAGCCGTGCGCTTCGAGCGCGGCACCGGCGTCGAGCGTGCGTTTGCCGCTGCGGCAGATCAGGATGATCGGGCGGTCCTTGCGAACGGCCACGCGCTGAACTTCCTCGACGAAGTGCGGGTTCGGTTCGAAGTCGGGCGCCGTCTGCCACTCGACGTTGATCGCGCCGACGGGGTGGCCGACGTACCAGAATTCGATATCGGTCCGCGTATCGATCAGCAGCGCGTTGGGGTCGGCTTGCAGCTTTTCGTACGCCTGTTGCGGTGTCAGGTGTTTCATGGTTCGCTCCCGCGGCGATTATGCGGGGCGGGGCGGCAACGCGGGCCGGCGCGTCGTCATATGCACATGCCGCCACGCTATCTGCGCGGCCGCCGCAGCCACGAACCGCGCGGTGGCCGCAAGCCCCGACGAGCGCGCCACCGGTCGATTCCCGCGACGGCGCGGAGCGGTCACAATACGGGTTGATCGAACCCGAGCCGGACGCCGTCACGGCAATCACAGGCATGCAGCAGGAATCCGGGGAACCCCTCGCCACACATCGCGCCCGCTTCGGCGACCTCAACGTTCGGGTCGGCGCGCGGGTCCAGCTCGTCGTATCGGCGTTCGGGCGCAAGAGTGCCTTCGCTTCGACGCTGCTTGGCTACGCCGAAAACGAGTATCTGATCGTGCGCACCCCGGCCGAGGGTGGCCTCGGCGTCCGGCTGCAAAACGGCGAGTCGATCGACCTGCGGCTTTTTACCGGCACGCACGTCGTGGAGTTTCCCACGTCGCTGTTGCGCCAGTTCGCCGCGCCGATTTCGTACTGGCACCTGAGCTATCCGGAAGAGGTGCGCGTGACCGCGCTGCGCGCCGCGCCGCGCGCGCGCGTCGATCTCGCCGCGCAGGTGCGCCGCGACGGCGCGCCGGAGGCGGTGCCCGTGCGGCTCGTCGACCTGAGCGCCGTCGGCGCCCGCGTGCTCGCGCCCGAGCCGCTCGGCGAACGCGGTCAGACGCTGGAGCTTGCCTTCGACATCCAGCGCACACCGCAGGCGGCTGCGACAAAGATCGCGGTCGCGGCGACGATCCGCGGCGTCAAGCAACTCGCGGGCGCGGACGAGGCGGCCACGACCTACGCCCACGGCTTGCAGTTCGAAAAGCTGAGCGAAGCCGATCAGATGCTGCTGCAGAACTTCGTGTTCCAGCGGCTCAACGAAGCGCCGAGCGCCGGGGCTTAACCGGCTTGCGTGAACTCGATCCTGCCTTCGGGCAGCATGTAGAGCACGAGCGCGCGTCCGCCGGTCACCGTTGGATGGTGCGCGGAGTCCGGCGCGTAGACCTTCCAGCCGGCACCCTTGCCGCAGAAGCGCGCAGTCGGCGTCACCGGCATCACCATGCAGATCTCGCCGGTCGGGTGCCGGTGATGCGGGCCGACGATGTCGGTGAGATCGACGACGTCCACGCTCAGGTTCGCGGTCTGCGGGCCCGGCTCGATCACGCGCCCAAAGCGGCGCCCCGCGCCGCCCTGCGTGCACATCCAGCCCGCGGCGATCGCGGCGTGGCACGCGGCTTCGATCGCCCTGAACTCGGCGGACGCCGGTGGAAACCGGCGGTCCAGTTCGTCGCCGAGCTCGGGGGCGAGCGGCCTGCCGCCGACGGCGTCGGTGACCGGCTTGAGCAGTTCGCGGAATTCGTCGACGGTCATTCCGGTGGTCCTCCTCGCATCGTGATGATCGGCCAATTGCCGCGGTTTCGCCAGCCCGCGGCGCGGTCAGATCGCCGTCGCCAGCCGCCTCAGCCCGTCGATTGCCCGGGCGGCGTCGAGCTCGGCGGCCTCGCGCGTCGCGCGTTCAGCCGCTGCCTTCGAAGCTCGTTTGCTCGCAGTGGTTCCTGCGGTCGAACTGCACCAGCCTGCTAGGGCTGCCCCACCCGCCGCACGGCCACGCGTACGACGTCGGCACCGGAGCCGGTCGCGTCGGTCAACTCGAGCGACATCGGCGCGATCGTGTTCAGGCTCGGCGCGTTCATCGCCTTCGCGTACGGCGTGGCCCAGTGGTCGAACTGGCCGATGATCAGTAGCGTCTGCGGGTGGATGCCCTGCGCGAGCACGGCGCGGCCCCGCGTGGCGCCGACGACCGAGCGCACCTCGATCAGGTCACCGTCCTCGATGCCCAGCCTGGCGGCCGTGCGTGCGTTGATCATCACGCCGCGGTGGCCGCGCAGGTTGCTTGCCAGTTCGTCCATCAACTGGATCGCAGCGTTGCCGCCGGCGTGGTACTGCATGCTCTTGGTCGTCAGCAGCCAGAACGGGAAGTCCTCGGGCTTGTGGCCGCGCCGCACGAGGTCCTTTTCCCACATCGCCGGGAAGTCGTGCCACACCGGCAGCGGCTGGTATTCGTCGAGCTGGCGGTCCCACCACTTGACGCCGGCTTCGTGCAGCCGGTTGCCCAGTTCGCGCCCGGCGCGCGCGAGCCGCTCCTGGTATGGCAGCTCGAAGCGAAGCCCCTGGCGCTTGAGCGTCGGGTACAGGTACCAGCCGGTCTGCTTGTACGGCCGCGTCATCAGGCCGTGTTCCTTGAACCAGTCGAGGCCGTGCACCTCAGTGCCGCCCGACAGCTCGTGGCTCGCGGCACGGCAAACCGCGTCCCAGATCTCGTCGACCGAGTGCGGCCGGGTGGGATCGAGCGCGAAGTCGCGCGTTTCGGTCTTCAGCGGCACGCCGCAGGCGCCGCGGTTGATCGCTTCGAAGTACGGTTCGAGCAGCCCGGTGCGGCGCGCGAGTTCCGTCGCGATCCACGTGAAGTCGCGCGAATCGCCGCGAGGTACCACCGCCGGCTGACGCAGCACCCATCCCTGGTGATGCCAGAACTGCTCGACGAATTTGGTCTTGCCCAGCCGAATCAACTGCGTCGATTCGAGGTCGGTCGCCTCGGGCAGCACGATGTCGGCCATGTGGTTGGTCTCGTCCGGCGTGTACGCGACGCACACGGTGAACGGGAACTTCGCCATCATCGCGGCGACCTTGCGCGTGTCCCAGAACGAGATCGCCGGGTTGGTGCGATAGGCGATCCACATCTCGGGCAGGCTCGCTTCCGGCCATGCCTCGGGGGTGCGGTCGGTGAACATCCACGCCAGATGCGTCGGTCCGAGCGCCTCGCTCCACGCGCCTGAATTGCCCGACAGCGGCACGAGCGTGCGGTGCGCATTGCGGCCCGTAGGCTGGCGGACCCAGGTGTCCTTGCCGGTCGGATTCATGTTGGTGTTCATGAAGCCGTCGACCCCGGGCTTGACGCTGGCATGGCGATTGTCGTGCGGCTTGTTCAGGCGAATCGTCGTGCCGAGCGTGCCGCCCGGCACTTCGAGCGCACCGACCAGCACCGCGAGCACGGTGCGCGACCACACGCACTCGAACGCGCCCCAGCCGTTGTTGACCGTCTTGCCGAGCGTGACGGCGACCGGGCGGAACGGCAGCACCTCGCCGTCGATCTCGATCGTCTCGCCGACGCACGCGTTGTCGAGGTACTCGCCGGCGATGCGGCGGATCGTCGCGGCCGGAACCTCGCAGATCGGCGCGGCCCACTCCGGGCTGTACTGGCGTATGTGCGAGACGAGCTTGGTGAACGCCGTGTCGGCCTCGACGTTCTCGTGCGTGAAGCGCTCGCCGTCGGCGCCCAGTTCGATCGCGTGCGCGACCCGCACGCGGCCTTCGAGCAGCGGTTCGGCGCCCGGCGCATCGAACGGCACCGCGGCCCCCGAGGCCGTGTCCCATAGCAGCGGCTTGCCGCTTTCGGCGTCGCGCAGGTAGTAGCCGTTGGGGCCGACCAGATACGGCGACGAGGTCATGTCGCGCAGAAACTGCAGGTCGAGCCGCTCGCGCGGATGTTCGTGCAGCAGCACGTGGATCAGCGCGAACATGAACGCGGCGTCGGTCTTCGGCTTGATCGGGATCCATTCGGCCGAGGTCGCCGCGGTCACCGACAGATGCGGCTCGATCTGCACGCGCTTCGCTCCGCGCACCCGCGCGTCGGCGTGGCGCATCGTGGCGCACGGGCCGCCGGTGACTTCGTTGTTGTTGCCGAGCGAGATGTTGAAGCGCGTCAACGGCACATCGGCCGACACCGTAAACGCCCGATGCCAGAACTCGCCGAACAGGTGCTCGGAGTGCACGCACTTCACACCCTGCCCCGATCCGAAGCTGTAGTCGACCGGACCCCACGCCGCGAGGAACGCCGGGAAGCTGCCCATGTAGTTGGCCGGCGTGCCGCCGTGGCCGAAGGTCGCGGCCAGCCGCGGCAGCCCGTGCTCGTCGCGCAGCCCGCGGCTGCGGATGTCACGCAGCTTCGCTGCGATGGTATCGAGCGCCTCGTCCCACGAAATCGGCACCCAGCCGGGATCCTCTTCGATGCCTTTCTTAGGGTTGGTGCGCTTCATCGGCGTGAGGATCCGTGCCGGGTGGTAGGTCTTCTGGATCAGTCCGTACGCCTTCACGCAGGGACGTCCGTCGGACGGATGCAGCCCGATGCCGTCGAAGTTCGGCCCGATGCCGGTTGCAACGCCGTCGGTCACCTTGACGGTCAGCAGGTCGGGGCCGGCCACGCAGTTGTAGCAGTAGGTCGGCACGTCGCGCGTGATTCGCTTCGGTTCGGTCAGTGTCGTGCTCATGCAGACCTCGCTGCGGCAGTCATGCCGCGGAAGGAATGACGGCGGTCGCTTCGAGCTCGATCACCGCGGGATGATCGAGCAGATCGGCGACGAAGATCATGCTCATCGCCGGATAGTGCCGGCCCATGCGCTTGCGCCAGACCTCGCTCAAAGCGGGACGCGCGGCGAGGTAAGCGGGCTTGTCGCAGCAGTACGCGGTGATCCGGCACACGTGCTCGGGACGCCCGCCGGCCTGCGCGAGCACCTCCAGCACGTTGGCGAGCGCCTGGTCGAACTGCGACACGAAGTCGGTGCGAACGAAGCGCTGCTGTGCGTCCCAGCCGACCTGGCCGGCGATGAAGACGAGGCGGCCGGCGTCGGCCGCGATCCCGTTGGCGTAGCCGATCGGCGGCGCCCAGCCGGCAGGGACGAGAGCCCGGTGCGGCATCGCTAGCCCGAATATTTCACGAGGGACGCGGGAAAACGAGCCGCGCCGGAGCGCGGCGATGTTTCGAGCGCAGCGGCCATTGCGCGAGCGGATGCGCGAGGCAGCTTGCGCGAGAGGGGCGGAGCCGGGGTTTCGCGAAGCACCGCTTCGCGCCGCCGCAGCCGGCCGCGCATGCTTGCGCGGCCGTGGAACGCAGTCGAATGCCAAAAGGCATTCGCGAGCACTTGAGCGCAAGATGACCGCGCAGCCGCCGCGCAAACCCGCGTAGCCCCGGCGATCCATACTGGATCCCACCCTGCGCGCCGCAGATGCCGCTCGAAGCCCAACAATTCACGCATACGGGGGCGACCTCGTGAAATGTCCGGGCTAGTGGTCGTACCGCGGCGGATCCGGGTCGTGCGCCCAGTCGGGATCGGGTTGCGGCACCTTGGCGAGCCAGGCGCGGACGAGCTCGACGTGCTGGTGCTCTTCCTGCTGCAGTTCGAGCGCCGCCTTGCGCACCGGCTCGGCGGTGGCCGCCTGCGCCAGCCGCGCGAAGAAACGCTCGGCGCGCTCTTCGGCGCGCAGCGCGAGCTGCAGCGCGTGCCAGGGCCGCATCAGGTAGTGCACGTCGTCGAGCGATATCGTCTCCGCCGCCTCGAAACCCTCCCAGCCCGGCGCGGCGGGCAGCGGCGGCGGTTCCTTCCATCCCATCTCGGACATGATCTGGGCGGCGTGCTTGCTCTCGATCACCGACATCTTGCGGAACAGTTCGGCGACCTCGCGGTTGTTGTGCATCTCCATCGCGTCGGCCAGGTCCGAATAGCGCTGCATCGCCTCGAGCTCCATCGCGAGCGCCTGGGCCATGAACGCTTCGAGCGTCTGCGCAACGTCGGTGTTCATACGCGAAACTCCGCTTCGAGATCGGCCACCGTCGCGGGCGATGCGCGCCGCTCGGGTACGTACGGCGCGCGGCTGCCCGCGTACAGAACGCCGATGTTGAATCCGTCGTCGGTCATCACGCGGTGTGCGGCACGCACCGGATCGTCGGTCGGCCCCACCGGTGCGGCGCGGACCTGCGTCTTCCATTCCCTTTGCTCGGGGCGAAAGGTGACGCAGGGGCTGAGGATCTCGACGAACGAAAAGCCCGGATGCCGGATCGCCTGCGCGATCAGCGCCGCGGTGCCGTTCGGGTCGCCCGAGAACGCCCGCGCGACGAAGTTGGCGCCGGCGGCCAGCGCGACGACCAGCGGATGAAAGACACGGATGTGCGTTCCGCCCGGCGCGAGCTTGGAGTCCCAGTCGGGCTCGGTCGTCGGCGACGGCTGGCCCTTGGTCATGCCGTAGACGTGGTTGTCCATCACGACGTACGTCAGATCGACGTTGCGCCGGCATGCGTGCAGAAAGTGATTGCCGCCGATCGAATAACCGTCGCCGTCGCCGCCGGTGACCAGCACCGTGAGGTCCGGCCGCGCGAGCTTCAGCCCGGTGGCCGCCGCGAGCGCACGGCCATGCACGCCGTGCAGCCCGTAGCAGCTCGTGTACGCGGGGATGCGCGACGAGCAGCCGATGCCGGAGACGATCGCGACCTCGTGCGGCGGCCGCCCGATCATCGCGAGCGCCTTGGTGATCGCGCTTAATACCGAAAAGTCGCCGCAGCCCGGGCACCAGATCGGCTTGATCGCCGACTTGAAGGCGGCCGGCGCGAGCGCCGTGGGCTGGATGCCGACGTCGTTCATCGGGCGGCCCTCCCTTCGCCGTTCCAGTCGGCGAGCGCCCGGTGCAGTTCGCCGGGCCGAAGCGGCAGCGGGCCGGGCCGGTGATAGCTCGCCGGATTGGCCGGCAGGTCGAAGTGCCCGCGCAGGTACCGATAGAACTGCGCGCCGTGGTTTTGCTCGACGACGATCACGCGCCGCACGCCTTCGAGCGCGGCGGCGAGCCGCTGCGGCTGCGCCGGCGCGAGCAGCCGCAACGCGATCAGCCTCAGACGATGGCCCTGCGCGCGCGCGCGGGCGACCGCCTCGCGCACCGCGGCGGTCGTCGAACCGAAGGTGATGACGGCGGCGTCGCCATCGCCCTGGATGTCGGCCCAGCGGTCGCCGTAGTCGAAATTCAGCAGCTTGCGGCTGCGCTTGTCGAGCTGCAACCGGTGGTCGCGCGCCGCACTGCTGGGTACCGCCGCTTCGGTGTGCTCGAGCCCGTCGGCCGTGTAGGTGACGCCGGGCGTGCCGGGAATCGCCATCGGCGAAACACCGGATTCGGTATCGCGATAACGCTTGTAGTCGGGCGCGTTGGCTTCGGCAACGAGTCGCTCCGCGCCGACGCCCGGGTCGACCGGCGGATCGATGATCGCGCGCGACTGGCCGAGGAACTGGTCCGACAGCACGATCGCCGGCGCCTGCAGCCGCTCGGCCAGGTGCACGGCCCACTGCGTGGTCGTCGCGCAATCGGCGATCGAGGTCGGCGCCAGCACGAGCCTGGGCGCGTCGCCGTGCAGCCCGCTCACCGCGAACGACAGATCGCTCTGCTCGCTCTTCGCCGGAATGCCGGTCGATGGGCCGCCGCGCATCACGTCGACCACCACCACCGGCGTTTCGGACGCGACCGCCAGCCCGATGCCCTCGGCCATCAGCGCAAGCCCCGGCCCTGCGGTCGCGGTCAGCGACGGAACACCGCCGTAGGCGCCGCCGATGATCATGTTGATCGACGCCAGTTCGTCCTCGGCCTGAAGCAGCGTGCCGCCAACGCGCGCCAACGCCGGTGCCATCCACTCGAGCATCTCGGTGGCCGGCGTGATCGGATACGCAGCGACGAAGCGAACGCCGCCGCGGATCGCGCCGAATCCCGCGGCCTCGTTGCCGCTGATCAGCCAGCGGTCGCGCGGCTGCGCGATGCGGGGAAGCCGCGGCAGCGCAAGCGGCGGATCGAGTTCGCCGGCGGCGGTGTAGCCGGCGGCCAGCGCGGCAAGGTTGGCAGCGAGCGCGGCCTCGCCGCGCTTGCCGTCCGCACGAACGGCCTGCTCGAGCGCCGACCGCGGCAAACCGACGAGCGCGCCGACCAGCCCCAGCGCGACCATGTTGACCCAGGCGCCGGCGATCGCCTTGGCGGTCTTTTTCATCGGCACCGCGAGATAACGCGCTCCCGTGCCGGCATAGATCGCCGGCGGCTCGCCTTCGTCGGAGTCGCCGATGATCACGCTGCGCGCGGTAAGCGGGATCTCGTCGGCGAAGCGGTTGACGTTGCCCCAGTCGATCGCCAGCAGCAGATCGAACGCGTCGCCCAGCGTGTCGACCGGGCGGTCCGCCAGGCGGACGAGCGCGGCCGCCTCGCCGCCCCGGATCTGCGGGCCGCTCGTGCGCACCATCAGCCCGTAACCGCCAGCCTTCGCCGCCGCCGCCAGCAGCAGCGTACCCGCGGTCATCACGCCGCTGCCGCCACTGCCGGCAAGTGCGACCGAAACACCCTGCAGCGCGCCGCGCGCGGGCGCCCGATCGATGCCATCGCTCATGTCAACCTCCGTCGGCGCCCATTACACCCGCGTCGCCAACCACCCCGGTTTGACCCAGATCATTGAAACCGCACGCGGCTTGCGCAGTATTCGCACCTGAACTGGTAAATCGGTACCGTTATGCCAGAATAGCCGCGCAACAACGGTCGGGTCAACCGGAGGGCGGCCAGGTCGTGATCTGGCGCAAAAGGGGGAGTCGTTCGATGAGCATCGAGGCACGCCGCTGGCTGATGACTGCGCCGAAGGCGCCGCTGGAGCGCGCGCCGTTCGACGCGGCGGCCGGCCCCGGCGAAGTCGTGGTCGCGGTCGCCGGCTGCGGCGTCTGCCACACGGACCTCGGCTATTACTACGACGGCGTGCGCACCAACGCGCCCCCGCCGCTTGCGCTGGGCCACGAGATCAGCGGCACGGTGGTCGCTGCCGGCGCGGGTGCCGAACGCTGGCTCGGCAAAGCGGTCATCGTTCCGGCGGTCCTGCCGTGTGGCGAATGCGATCTGTGCCGGCGCGGGCTCGCACCGATCTGCCGCCGCCAGAAGATGCCCGGCAACGACGTGCACGGCGGGTTCGCTTCGCACGTCGTGGTGCCGGGCCGCGGGCTGTGCGAAGTCGATCCGCAACGACTCGCCGCGGCGGGGCTCACGCTGCCGCAGGTGTCGGTCGTCGCCGACGCGCTGACGACGCCGTTCCAGGCGGTGCGCCGCGCGGGTGTGGAGCCCGGCTGCATGGCGATCGTCGTCGGTGCGGGCGGTGTCGGCGGTTATTGCGTCCAGGTCGCGCGCGCGTTCGGCGCGCAAGTCGTCGCGATCGACGTCGACGACGCCAGGCTCGCCGCGATCGCGCCGTACGGCGCAGCCCTGACGCTGAACGCGCGCCGGCTCGACGCCAAGGCATTGAAAGCGGAGATCGCGGCGTTCGCCAAACGCAACGGCCTGCGGCCGACCGAGTGGCGCATCTTCGAGTGCTCGGGCACCGCCGCGGGTCAGCTCACGGCGTTCGGGCTGCTGGTGCACGGCGCCACGCTTTCGGTCGTCGGCTTCACGATGGACAAGGTCGAAGTGCGGCTGTCGAACCTGATGGCGTTCGACGCGCGCGCGATCGGCAACTGGGGCTGTCCGCCCGAACACTACCCGGCCGCGCTCGACCTCGTCCTCGACGGCAAGGTCGCGATCGCGCCCTTCGTCGAGCTGCATCCACTCGACGACATCAACCGAGTCTTTTCCGCCGCGCACGCGCGCGAAATCCGCAAGCGCGCGGTGCTCGTGCCGTCCTGAACCCCCGAACGAAGGATCCGCCCGCCATGCGCGAATTCAAGAACCACGACCTCGTCGACGACATCCGCAAACCCGGCGTCCGCTACGAGAAGCGCCCCGCGCGCACGCCGGACGGCAAGGAAGTCGCGGGCTTGTACAACGCGTGGATCTGGCTCGACAACCCGGGCCAGTACAACTCGTACACGACCGACATGGTCAAGGGCGTGATCCTGGCGATGCGCGCTGCGAGCAACGCGCGCGACGTCAACTGCGTCGTCTTCACCGGCGTGGGGGACAAGGCCTTCTGCACCGGAGGCAACACCAAGGAGTACGCCGAGTACTACGCCGGACATCCGCAGGAGTACCGCCAGTACATGCGCCTGTTCAACGACATGGTGTCGTCGATCCTCGCCTGCGACAAGCCTGTGATCTGCCGCGTCAACGGCATGCGCATCGGCGGCGGGCAGGAGATCGGCATGGCGTGCGACTTCTCGGTCGCGCAGGATCTGGCGCGCTTCGGCCAGGCGGGCCCGAAGCACGGTTCGGCGCCGATCGGCGGCGCGACCGACTTCCTGCCGGTGATGGTCGGCGCCGAGCGCGCGATGGCCGCCTGCGTGCTGTGCGAGCCGTTTTCCGCGCACAAGGCCTACCACATGGGCATCCTGACCGACATCGTGCCGGCGCTGAAGGTCGACGGCAAATGGATCGCGAACCCGCTCGTCGAGACGCAGCGCATCGTCGACGAGTACGGCCGCTTCGTCTACGGCGAGCCGAAGACCGGCGACGCGGCAAAGGAAGCGAAGGCGCTGCTCGCGCGCGGCACGGTCGATCTGTCGCTGCTCGATCGGAAGGTCGAGGAACTCGCGGCGAAGATCCTGCTGACCTTCCCCGACTGCACGACCAAGACGCTCGAGGAGTTGCGCAAGCCGAAGCTGGAGGCGTGGAACCGCAACAAGGAGGACGCGCGCGCGTGGCTCGCGCTGAACATGATGACCGAGGCGCGCGCCGGGTTCACTGCGTTCAACGAAGGCACAAAGGACGGTCGCGAAGTCGACTTCGTGCTGCTACGCCGGAAACTGGCGGCCGGCGAATCCTGGGTCGGGCCGCTGCACGACTCGATCCAGCCGAAGGGCAAACGATGAGCGCGGTCGCTGTCATGTCGAGGCCGCACAGCGGGCGAGACATCTCAAGCACGGCTGCACCTGAGATTCGTCCTCGCTTCGCTCGTCGGAATGACACGTTTCTGCGCGAGACCGTATGAGCGTCAAGGACTGGCTCGAACTCGACGGCGCGCTGCTGCGGCTGCGGCTGGCGCGGCCGCGCGCGAACATCGTCGACGCGTCGATGATCGCCGCGCTCGACGGCGCGCTGCTCGCGCATCGCGCGAACAACAGGCTGCGCGGCGTGCTGCTCGACGCAGAGGGGCCGAACTTCAGTTTCGGCGCGAGCGTCGAGGAACACCTGCCCGCGCAGTGCGCGCAGATGCTTGCGTCGCTGCACGCGCTGATCATGGCGATGATCGAGTTTCCGGCGCCGATCCTGGTCGCGGTGCGCGGCCAGTGCCTCGGCGGCGGACTCGAGGTCGCGCTCGCGGGCAGCCTGATCTTCGCCGCACCGGATGCGCAATTCGGCCAGCCCGAGATAAAGCTCGGCGTCTTCGCGCCGGCCGCCTCGGTGCTTCTGCCCTACCGCGTCAACCAGCCGACGGCCGAGGATCTGCTGTTCTCTGGCCGCTCGATCGGCGCCGAAGAGGCGCGCGCGGCCGGAATCGTCCACACGGTGTTCGGCGACCCGGAGACGGCCGCGCTCACCTATTTCAACGAACACCTTGCCGGCAAGAGCGCCTCGTCGCTCGCCTGCGCGCTCGCAGCCGCGCGCGCACCGATGATCCGCGACGTGCGCCAGCGGCTCGCCGAAGTCGAACGCCTGTACCTCGACCGCCTGATGGCCACGCGCGACGCGAACGAAGGCCTGACCGCCTTCCTCGCCAAGCGCCGCCCCCAGTGGGAACACCGATAGGAGCACCGCGATGGCAGCGATTCCGCCCGTCGTCCAGATCGTGCAGCGCTGCGAAGCGCTGTTCGAGGACCTGCACTTCAACGCCGTCAAGGAGTGGAAGGCAGCCGCGCCCGGCCGCAAGGCGATCGGCTACATGCCCGTGTACGTGCCGCGCGAGATCATCCACGCCGCCGGCATGCTGCCGGTCGGCATCTTGGGCGGCGGCGATCAGCTCGAGGTGATCCAGGGCGACGCCTACTACCAGAGCTATATCTGCCGCATTCCGCGCTCGACGATCGAACTCGCGCTGACGGGACGGCTCGACTGCCTCGACGGCATGCTGTTTCCGTCGATCTGCGACGTGATCCGGAATCTGTCGGGCATGTGGCAGATCCTGTTTCCGGACAAGTACGTCCGCTACTTCGACGTCCCGCAGAACTACGAGGACGCGATCGGCGGCCGCTTCTACGTCCAGGAACTCGAGGTGCTGCGCGAGGACCTCGGCCGCGTGGCCGGCCGAGAAATCACCGACGCGATGCTCAACGATTCGATTGCGATCTACAACGACAACCGCGCGGCGATCCGCGAGCTGTATAAGTACCGCGCCGCCAAGCCCTGGCAGGCGCCGACGTCGGAGGTTTATCTCGTGCTGCGCGCCGGCATGGTGCTGCCGCCCGAGGAGCACACGCGGCTCGTGCGCGACTACATCGCCGCCGCCGACGCAATGCCCCGGCCCAAGCGCGACAACGCGCGCGTCGTAATCAACGGCACGTTCTGCGAGCAGCCGCCGCTCGCGCTGATCAAGTCCATCGAGATGGCAGGCTGCTATATCGTCGACGACGACTTCATGCTCGTGCACCGCTGGCTGCTCGACGACGTGCCGACCGACGGCAATCCGCTCGAAGAACTGTCCAAGGCGTACCTGCACCGCTCGGCGACGACCGCAGCCAAGTACGACGTGCGCCGCGAGGACAAGGGCCAGTACCTGCTACAGCAAGTCAAGCGCATGGGCGCGGAGGGCGTGATCTTCGCGGCGCCGTCGTTCTGCGACCCGGCGCTGCTCGAGCGACCGATGCTGCAGGACGTGCTCGCCAAGCACAAGATCCCGCATACCGCCTTCAAGTACGCCGAGAACACCGGCCAAATGGCGCCGATTCGCGAGCAGGCCGGCACCTTCGCCGATTCGATCAAGTTGTGGAGCGCGGCATGACCGAAACGCGCCGACGCCCCAATCCCTGCGTCGTTCCCGCGAAAGCGGGAACCCAGCGTCTTTGCCACAAAAGTCACTGGATCCCCGCTGAAGCCTGCCCCCGAGCGCCCCTGTCGGGGGCGGGGATGACACCTTCGCAACGAGGTGCCCTATGAGCGCAACCACCATCGCCATGCCGTCTCCGATCGGTAAACCGACCGTCAAGCCGCAGAACGTCCAGAAAGAGGACGCGATGTGGCTGCAGAAAGAGCTGATCAACCGCAACTACCAGGAGCTCGCGCAGGCGCGCGCGCTCGGCCGCAAGGTGTCGGCGACCTTCGTGCCGGGCAATCTCAACGAGCTGCTGATGTGCTTCGACTTCGCGCGCTCGCTGCCCGAGACCAACGCGCTGCAGAACGGCATGCGCAAAAAGAGCGGCAAGTTCATCATGGACGCCGAGCGCGACGGCCAGAGCGAGGACGTCTGCACCTACGTCAAGGCCGACCTCGGGATGATGCTGGGCGGCGAGATCGGGCCCACCGGCGATCCGCTGCCGAAGCCCGACATCCTGCTGCTGTCCTACACGGGCTGCTTCACGTTCATGAAGTGGTTCGAGCTGATTCGCCACAAGTACGGCTGCGAGACAGTGATGCTGCACGTGCCTTACCAGGGCGAAGGCAGGATCAACCCGAACATGCGCGACTACGTCGTCAAGCAGCTCAGGGAAACGGTGATTCCGGCGCTCGAGCGCGTCTCGGGCGTGAAGTTCGACATCGACCGGTTGCGCCAGTACATGAAGGAGTCGGCCAAGGCGGAGGAAGACCTGGTCGCCGTCCTGCGGAGCGCGAAGAACCGGCCCTCGCCGATCGACGGCTACTTCGGTGCGGTCTACTACATCGGCCCGATCTTCACCGCGTTCCGCGGCACGCCGGAGGCGACCGAGTATTACCGAGTGCTCAGAGCGGAGATCGAGCAACGCCTGCGCGAAGGCCGGGGTCCGATCACGCCGGAAGGCGAAATGCGCGAAGAAAAGTACCGGCTCGTCGTCGAGGGCCCGCCCAACTGGACCAGCTTCCGCGACTTCTGGAAGATGTTCTACGACGAAGGTGCGGTCGTCGTTGCGTCGACCTACGCCAAGGTCGGCGGCGTCTACGACTTCGGCTTCCGCCACGATCCCGACCGGCCGCTGGAGTCGCTCGCCGAGTACTGCCTCGGCTGCTACACGAACCTGAATCTGCCGTCGCGGATCGACATGATCTGCAGATACATCGACGAGTACCAGGCCGACGGACTGCTGATCAACTCGATCAAGAGCTGCAACAGCTTCTCGGCCGGGCAGTTGCTGATCCTGCGCGAGGTCGAGCGCCGCACCGGCAAGCCGGCGGCGTTCATCGAAACCGACCTCGTCGACCCGCGCTACTTCTCGGCGGCCAACGTCAAGAACCGGCTGGAAAGCTACTTCCAGATGGTCAAGCAGAAGCGGCTCGCGCACGCGAACGCACCGGCGCCGTTCGTGCCGATCGCGGCGGCGCAGTGAGTTGCCATGAAAGCGACAACGCATGTGACAGCGGAGGCATGTCATCCCGAGCGCAGGCGAGGCATCCCGAACGTTCGGAGCGCGGAGATTCCTCACCTTCGGTTCGGAATGACGACAGGGGCATGTCATCCCGAGCCGCAGGCGAGGGATCTCCAGCGCTGCGGGCTCGGCGTGACAACACGATAAGGAGTCGACGATGCGCTGCTTCATCGGCATCGATCTCGGGTCGACGACCACCAAGGCGGTGGTGATCGACGAGAACCAGCACGTGCTGGGCCGCGGCATCACCAACTCGCGGTCGAATTACGACACCGCGGCGGCGGTCGCCAAGCAGGAGGCGCTGGTCAACGGCCGCTTCCAACTGTTTCGCCGCGCGCTCGCGGACACGCAGGCGCTGAACGGCGCGCTGGAGGCGTTCATCGCGCAGCTCGAACGCGATTTCCGCGCCGAGCAGTACCTCGAGCAGCTCGGCGACCTCGAAGCCACCTGCCGGCGCAACCTCGCGACCGCGCATTTCGGCGACATGACGAAGGCCGTCGGCGAGGCGCTCGCCGAAGTGTTCAAGCGGCTGTACGCGGAGGCGCGCGCGCTGTTCGCGCCGGGCGCCAAGCGCAAGAGCGACTTCTTCCGCGACATCGCCGGCAGCCAATACCTGGCGGTGGGCGAATCGGTCGCCAAGGACGCCGGCATCCGCTACGACTTTCTGCTGAATCTGTTCGACCGCTCGATCATCGAAGTCGAAAACCGCGTCTACGACGCATCGATCAAGCGGCACCTGCTCGATGCGCTCGAGCGCACGTTCGAAGCGATGCCCGAGACGCGTTCGCTACGCGCGCGAATCGAGGCGCCGATCAAAGGCATCCTCGACACGGAGATGGAGGAGACCTACGTCGTCGGTACCGGCTACGGCCGCGCGCGGCTGCCGTTTTCGAAGGAGCACATTCGCTCGGAGATCCTGTGCCACGGGCTCGGCGCGCACGTGATGTATCCGGGCACTGCGACGGTGCTCGACATCGGCGGACAGGACACGAAGGCGATCCAGGTCGATCCGCACGGCATTGTCGAGAGTTTCCAGATGAACGACCGCTGCGCTGCGGGCTGCGGGCGGTATCTGGGCTACATCGCCGACGAGATGAACATGGGCTTGCACGAGCTGGGCCCGCTGGCGATGAAGTCGACCAAGACGATTCGAATCAACTCGACATGCACCGTGTTCGCCGGCGCGGAGCTGCGCGACCGGCTTGCGCTCGGCGACAAGCGCGAGGACATCATGGCCGGGCTGCACCGCGCGATCATCCTGCGCGCGATGTCGATCCTGGCGCGCTCGGGCGGCATCCGCAACGAGTTCACCTTCACCGGCGGTGTGGCGAAGAACGAGGCCGCGGTCAAGGCGCTGCGCGAACTGGTCGAGGAGAACTACGGCAAGCTGACGATCAACATCGACCCCGACTCGATCTACACCGGCGCGCTCGGCGCCGCGACCTTCGCCTGGCGCGCGGTGGTCCAGGAAGGCAAGACCGCGGAGGCACGGGCGTGAACGGCACCGAAGACATGACCGACTTCTCGGCACCTGCATTCGTCATCCCCGCGACTGCGGGGATCCAGCGGCTTTCGACCAACGACACTGGATTCCCGCCTCCGCTGGAATGACGCGCAAAGGAGAGCACAAATGACCATCACGATGGGCATCGACATCGGGTCGGGCGCGGTCAAGACCGTCCTGTTCCGCACCGAAGGCGACCGGCACCAGTGGCTCGCCAAGCGCTGCGAGCGCATCCGCCGGCGCGACCCGATCGCGCTGGCGCAGGAAGGGCGCGATGCGGTGCTGGCCGAGGCCGGGCTTTCGCCCGACGACATCGACTACATCGCCACCACCGGCGAAGGCGAAAACGTCAAGTTCGCGACCGGCCACTTCTACTCGATGACCACGCACGCGCGCGGCGGCGTGTATCTGGAGCCGCGCGCCCGCGCGGTGGTCGACATCGGCGCGCTGAACGGCCGCGCGATCTACATCGACGAACGCGGCAAGGTGCTCTCCTACAAGATGACGAGCCAGTGCGCGTCGGGCTCCGGCCAGTTCCTCGAAAACATCGCGCGTTATCTTGGTGTCGCGGTCGAGGAAATCGGTCCGCTGTCGAAAAGTTCGAAGAACCCGGAGAAGGTCAGCTCGATCTGCGCGGTGCTCGCCGAGACCGACGTGATCAACATGGTGAGCCGCGGCATCGCCACGCCCGATATCCTCAAAGGCATCCACCTGTCGATGGCCTCGCGCATCGTCAAGCTGCTGAAGGTCACCGGCATCAAGGACGGCATCGCGCTGCTGACCGGGGGGCTGGCGCTCGACACCGGACTGCTCGCGGCGATCCAGGAGGAGATGGCCAACGAGCGCGTCAACGTCACTGCGGTATCGCACCCGGAATCGATCTACGCCGGCGCCATCGGCGCTGCACTGTGGGGCGCGTACCGGCACGCGAAGCTCAACGAGCTCGAGGCCGCCGCGGCCTGAGAAGCTGTGAAGATTTCGTCGCGAGCGGCCCGCTGGCTAGGCGCACGCAGCCGCAGGGCCGAGACATATCAAGTGGATAGGCGAGGCCCGAAAAGGCGCCAGCCTTTCGGCGCAGGCTCACGTGCGCGCAGCGCACGTGAAGCCCGCCGCAGGCGGGCGGCCGCAGCCAACACCGCGCAACGACGCCAGCGGGCCGCGCAGAAGAAAGATTCACAGCTTCTGAGTTCATTGCATCGAGTCGGAGTAGGAATGCCGGTCGCCCAGCACCCCCTCCACAGATCCGTGCAGGCGGCGCTACCGCACACGGCTCTTGCCTTGGCTGGTGACGATCAGACGCTGGTGCGGGTAGGGATGGCAGAT
>Ga0272446_1002148_pt1 | contig 27498 bp, 29 predicted proteins | sample YNPCB0061_FD_194587 | JGI IMG/M metagenome (GOLD analysis project Ga0272446, IMG submission 194587) | Hot spring microbial mat communities from Yellowstone National Park, WY, United States - YNP-CB-006-1 | ecosystem: Environmental > Aquatic > Thermal springs > Hot (42-90C) > Sediment | place...
AAGCTTTATACCGTCTATGGTAGGCAAACTCTCCACGACCCACTTGAAGCTAAGAAGTGGGTCTGGTCTATTATATAACTTCGCTATCTGAGTTAAACCAACGTTAGCCACCGCGCACTTCCCACCAGTCGTACTTAAAGGTTACAGACAGGGAAATAATGTTAGAGGCTTGACCGTCAAATGGTAGGTCGGGCAATTGAGAGGGCCAGCATCCATGAATGATATAAGAACGGATAGTGTTGCCCTTTTGGTCAAAGACAGTCAATTCGCCATCACGCTGATACTCCGACTTATAAGCACCCGTTTGGGTTTCAGGGTTACGAACCATGTGACCCCAGTCCTCTAAGATTTTGCTAATCTGAGCGGACCGGTTCTCTACGTACTCAACAGTTAGGTCATGACCATAAGTTAAGTTCCCGGCATGCTCCAAGGTATGGCCAAATAGCTGAACCTCAACGTTGTTGATCGTCCAACCAGGCTTAGAAGCAGTACGGCACTGCATGAGTAGGGGCTGACTATTTGCCCCCGTGGGTACACTAGGGAAATTCAGTTGAAAGTTGTCCGATAGCATCGGATCCAATACGGCAGCTGCTATCTGACCTAAGGTAGGCTTACCCATTTCAATTACTCCTCATTCTCTGAACTAGGCTCATCTTTTGATGCAACACCGAGGTCCGCCAATTTTTGGTTAATGTCCTCGAGCTGACTCAGCAACTTAAGCTTTTTAGGGTCATTTTTATGCTTCACTTCTAGATCATCGAGCTCTTGTTTCATGGCCTCCTCTTTTTCCTCAAGAGCCATACGCTGCTCTGAAAGCTTGGCCAATTCAGCACTCAACATAGATTGTTCTTTGAACTGATTTTTGTTGATAGCGGCGATGGCTTTTGTAGTAGCCTTTAGCTTATCTTTTAGAGCTTTGATTTGAGATCGGGTCTTGGCCTTGAGTTTAGCGGCCTTTTCCCTTTCAGCCTCTTTCAAAATAGCTCGAGCCTTCTTGAGCTTAGCAGGAGATGCACTTATGGATTGCATAGATTTGTCCTTACTGGTTAACAAACTTAGCGCCTGTCCGGTTGACAATAGCCGTAAGATGGATACGCTTGGCCGGAAGAACTGGATCCAGATAAACATCAAGGATAAGATCGCCAGCAGCTATAGTGGCAGGTGTATTATTCGTCTCATCGCAGACAACGCCGAAGGTGTAAAGACCCCGAGCATTCTGAATGGGACGTAAGAACCTCTCACACAGCTCTACGAGCTGAGCACGTAAAATGTAGTCATTGGGATCAAAGACAGAGTAAAGAGCTGCTTCACTCAGGCTTTTCTCAAGGAAAATCATCAATCGCCGTACACTTACGTTCGAGAGAGCGCTAGTCTTTGTCTGGAGCGTATCAGCACCCCAGATCTTAATTCCCGAGCCTATGATTACTCTAGTAGCATTAATCTGATTTTCGTATAAGGCATCTCGATCACCCTGGTTGTACACCTTACGCACGCCCAGAACATTTAGTCGACCGCGGTTCATGCCGGCAGGAGCAAACCAGAGTTCAAACTCTGAATCTGTACGGGCGTACGCACCGGCTACGTGACCACTAGGTGGAACATAGAGCTTAATGTCATTGTACTGGTCGAGGATTAAGTAGTCTGGAGTGTAGAGTGCCGCATAGGATGAGTCAACCATTAAAGTGTTGCGCCTATAATTGATGGCATCTTGCGTAGACTGCTCCATCGGAGGAGTATCTAGGATAGCAACGCAGTCCATCCGAGACTCACACAACTCAGCCATTTTGATTTGAATTTCAGGCTGAGCATATCCGCCATTGATTAAGATGTTTACGTCGATAACCTCAGGGTCAGCATAGAGGTCCCATGCCTCCATTAGTTCGCTCGAAGTTGCCCTCCGAGGGTTGACACCCCCAACTAAACTTTGACTTACCAGGGTGTTGATGAACTGCCTAGTAGGGTTAGCAACAAAATCAGCCTGGTCGTAGTTTTGAGCTACCCGGATATAAGCAGATCGCTTGTTGATGTGCTCCTGGATGTTGAGCTGAACCCCGTACCCATCAATGCGGTAGTTCAAACTAACTAAAAATCGTTCCAAGGGCTGGCCATGACCTACCTGGTAAACTTCTACGTAGAAGGTTCCGTCATCTTGATTGGTATTGGGATAAATACGAACCTGAATATCATTATTCCACGCACCCGGATCAACCCCGTAGATGTGGAACAAGTCAGAAGCCTGGAACGCAGGATCCACAGTTGGATCCTCTACACCGGATACCCAAGGCTCCGCTACGTTTAAGTTATTGTTCAAGTAGATGGTACACCCTCCATACTTAGCTTGGGGGGCAACACGAGTCACATACAGACGAGATCCATGCTCTAGAAAGGCCAGTGCACAGTAGTGTAAATAACCCATGGTTGCATCGGGCTTACCAAAAAGCTCTAGGAACTGCTTAGGGCTAGTTACAAGCTGAGTAACGCCCACGGGTCCTCGATTGGACTCACCAACTATGGCACCTATGGAAGAACTAGCCCCAGCAACACCTTGAGACAAGTCTATTTCGTTGACATAGACACCGGCACTCGGATAGGGACTTCCCATTGCAACTACTCCTAAGTATTGACCTATACAATCTAAAAATTATGGTTCAGTGTTTCAGGCACACAGGTAAGTTATTCGGGTATCAACCGTGCTCTTGCGAACAACTACTCGATCGAACTGACCAAAGACTATAAATAGACCAGTACAGGTGAACGAGACGCTGGTCATTTGGTTGACCAGGTCAATAATGAAATCTTCGTAGCCGTGTACCTCAACGGCTACCTGAATGTCGTCAAGTACGAGTTGATTAGGCTGAGTTAAGTTAAAATCTCCAACCCTTAGGTTGGATGTGCTAGGAATTTTTGCAGCTATAGATTCCTTAAGATGCTTTTGCCGCAAATAAACATCGGCAAGTTCCGTTCTGAACTCAGTTACCAGTGTCTTGGCCAAAGGAAGTGTTTTAGGCATCAGCTAAACCTTCGATTAAAGTCGTTGTCACCACAGGATGCTCAGAGTGAACCGCCGATACGTCCCGGAAAAATCCTGCGTAAGTGTTAACTACAAAAGACAGTGTAACCTCCATGCCACCGGGGGCAGCAGGTACCTCACTATCTGCAACTGGAATGGTAACGGACGTTGGAATCTCAAGTCGCACCTCAAGCCGCATTCCATCTTTTTCATCTTCTTCATTAGAACTACCTATAACCAGATCAAAGAACAAACAACCAACTTGACCTAGGAGTAACATGGCTTCTGCGACCTTAATTACCCTTTCTGGGTTATTGTCAATGTACTTTAGGTCTACACTAGCTTGAACAGGAAAAATGTAACCCTTAGAAGACGTCGCTCGAGTAGCTCCTATGGTACCCATGCGGTAGCCCAAGCGCCTTACTACCTTGCCGGGTTGCAGCTCCTTCACAGCCTGCAACTCATTTATAACCATGTAGGCGTACGGATACGTTGGAGCCTCATGCTGCTTAGTGCGCTGAAGAATACGTAGCTTAATCATCTCGCTAGTTTCAATCAAGATGTTCTTTAAGCCAAGTTCGCGCTCAAACACCGTGCGGACACCATACAGGCTCGTCAAGAAGAGACTGCTCTCATCTAGTTCATCTAAGAGAGTACGGGGTTTAGCCATATTTAAGGAAACAAAAGTGAAGAGCCCCAGGTTGTGCCCGGGGCCCTTCATTATGTACTTACTTCACCTTAATCGCGCTTTTGACGCTACTCAAGGCAGCGGGGATAATGCGCTCACCGGGGCTGTCCGGATCGACATCGTCGCTTTCGAGTTCCTCATCGGAGTCTTCAGTTGCGGCAGAAGAATCCGTGTCTTCATCTTCGTCCTCGAAATCAAAATCATCAGCTGATAAAGATTCAGAGGTTGCCTTCATACTCTTTTTAAGTATTCGAGCAATGGACCTCAAACTTGATTTGCCGGAAGACGTAGACTCAGTCTCTTCCAAAGAGTCCTCATCGGCCATCTGATCAACTTGATTCAGAAACTCTTCCGCATCGTCAGAACTCATACTAGATGCGAATAGCGATGCCGATTTGTCATAATCACCTTGTTGAAATGCAATTGCCGCTAAAAGGAATAGGTCACGGGAAACGTTCATCAGTATCTCCTCAACTAATGCTGGGCCCGGTTAGGGCCCAGCTAACGCTCAAGATACCGACTACACCCGCTTACCCTTGGCCACGCTACGGGGGTTGGCCAGAACGAAGGAGAGCAGCTCGGAGATGAGCCAACCCTTAGTCGTATTGCCCTGGTCAGCACCGGACGTCGGAGTAGAGCGAACACCACCACGATCAGTATAGCCCGCATGGTTCTCAGGGCTTGCAATGACGTAGATCTCACCGCGACTCAGAACCTTCTGGTTGGGCTGGCGGAACGCATCCGTAATCAGATTCATGCCCACCAACGTACCCAGGTAACCATTCAGAACCAGGTCGTACTTGCTGACCGGATCCAGGAAGGTTGCGAAGTCATTGGAACCAATCACGTCAGACCAGAAATCATTGGAGATGATAGCGTTGGTAGCAGGTAGGTTCCAATCAGTTACGGCCTGACGAATGGTGGCCAGCATCTGGGTTGTCAAGGTACCGCTGATGTAGTTCAGCGGATTGACGACACCGACAGCCATATCAGCAGCCTTCTTCCACATGCGGTCCTCACCAACCATGATGGCATCCAGGCCCTGGTTGTAGGCTTCGTCTAAGAGATCGCCTGAGACCTGCTCGATGTCCAGGTTCTCAACGCGCAGGTTGGCCAGTATCTCGAATTCACCAGGCATGAAGACCTTAGAGCGAACCAGCTGATAGCCGATAGAGCTAGCTGAGGTAGCCACGATTGAGACAGAATCCCACGCAGGCATTGCAATGCGAGGAATCTCACCCTGCTTCAGAGTAGAGCCAACAGCGACGCGGCGTAAGAAACCTTCACGGTTACGCTGCTCTTGCAACTGCAGGGCAATTGACGCTCCCAGAGAAGCCCACTTAGCCCCAGTAGTGTCGTTATAGGCGGCGGCCAGGACTTCACGACGCTCTTGGACCATCCGGCTATACTCTTCAGAAGAGCTCAAGGCAGACTTGTACTCAGGAACAACGTCACCATTGCTAACGGACTGCATCAGCTTGGTAATTGCACCGATGAGTTCCTTCTTATCATGGGCGTTAAACTCACCATTAGAAGATAACGCCATTTGATTGGACTTGCCAAACCGCAGTTCGGACAGGGGATCACCATTTTTCAGAACCAGTTGGGCTCCAGCAAACGGATTTTTACGCATGGTCAAAACTCCTATTTTATGACTTAATACTTACCCGTTAACCGGATTAAGCGACGTTAATGGACAGAACCAGGAAGGGGCTAGCTGCCGAGGGAGTGTTCTTGACCACGACGTTAGGAATATGGTCAGTCGCATCACCCACAGTAAACGTGCCGCCTGCAGCCAGCTTGACATACATAGCACCAGACCAGTCAACAGAGGCATCAAACTTGCTGGTACCCAGCTGAGCTTCTTTCAGCACACCAGTGGTATCCACGGCGGGGATGCCACCAGCAGGGAGGTTACCAACGATAGTTGCCGCCTCAACCACGGTAGGCTGATACATGTACTGGGCGAAAACTTCTTTGTTAGCATCACCCGCGGGCAGCTGTAGCGTGGTACCAGAGATCTGAACCTCACCAGAGCTAGGGGTAGTAGTTACAACGGTGTACTTAGTACCATCCACCTTAACCAGCAGCTGGCCCGCGATGGGAGCACGGCTCAGCTCGAAAGCAGCCTGCGCATTGGCCCGGCCCTCGTTAACCATGGGAAGAACCGTAGGAGGAGCATTGCGAGCAAGGTTGACGCCCGCGAAAATCTCGCCAGGAACACCAGTTGAAGGCTGAACCTTGGTTACACCGTCTTCCTTGACGTAGGCCAAGGCAAAGCCTTCTTCATTCAGAACCACGCCAGTGGCGACAGGCTCGTGCTTAGTAATAACTACACGGGTTTCGCGCAGTAGTAACATTTGTAAAACTCCTTAAAAAGATTCGAGGATAAGAATCCAAACCGAACAAGTTTAACGCAAACGACGGCCGAGACTGGCCACCACGGTAGCGACTTTAGCGCCGAACCCGCTATCACCGGAGCTTTCAGACGCTTCCCCGGGTTGTTCTTGAGATGCCGCCGTATGAGCGGGCATACCCATAGAAGACAAACGCTCCTCGACGGGGTTGGGGGAACTACCCGCAGTTCCCACGTAGTTCATTTCGAGCACGGCTTTAGCCAACCCTTCTTGAACTTCAGCGGGTTTTTCGAGGATCTCACAAGCCTTAGCAAAAAGGACATTGTGATATTGGTCAGAGGAGGCCTTAAACGCATTATGGAGCAACACATCGGGGTTGCGGACCCCGGCGGAACTCAAAGCATTAAAGAGGGTCTCCTTCAAGGGATTAACTGCTCCCGTAAAGAACCCACGGGTCAAACCAACCGCAGCAGTAGCTAGAGCAGCCTTAAATCGTTCTTGGTACTCTTTCTGAGCCGAGGCCATAGCAGCACGTTCTTCAGCCAACTTTTGGTCAATTTGCTGCTGTACATGCCGATCCAGGTTTACCCTTGATGAAAGAGCTTTGAATCCCATCTCACGAAGAGTGTTTACTACACCCACGTGCTTTGCTGAAGCCAGGACGGCCCGCCCAAAAGAGCTATCATCGAAGATGTCTTGATGCTTGGACTCGCTCTTGCGAGCCATAGCAACCGGGGTACCGGCGTAATACGCCGTCCAAACAGGAGAACCAGCTACGCTTGAGCTATACACTACGTCTAATTTGGACGGAGCGTCTTCACTACTATCATCCAGGTTGTCTAAAGCATCGACCTCAGTGTCTAAAGTTGAGTCAGATTCGGACTCGTCTCCACCATCCTCAGCCGGCATAACTTCGAGATCTGAGTTAGACTCGTCCTCCTCAGAGTCGGGATCGACTAAGGTGGAGGCACAAACAGGGCAAGCCTTAAGATCGTCAGACTCATAAATAACGTGAGCACCGCACTTAGCAGAAGAGCACACTTGGTAGTTCACTTCTACGGCACTAGCATGGATTACGCCAATGCGCTCCGCTTGATACAAGGCAATAGCTTCATCTTTAGAAGAAGCGGCCACAACCACAGGCTCGTTAGGATCTTCCTCAGATTCATCCTCCTCGGACTCGTCAGATTCATCCTCTTCGGACTCGTCAGATTCATCTTCCTCGGACTCGTCAGATTCATCTTCCTCGGACTCGTCAGATTCATCCTCCTCGGACTCGTCGCTAGATTCTGATTCACCCATCTCATCAGACTCATCAGATTCGTCTTCCTCGGACTCGCCAGATTCATCTTCCTCGGACTCGTCAGATTCATCTTCCTCGGACTCGTCGCTAGATTCTGATTCACCCATCTCATCAGACTCGTCCTCGTCAGACTCAGACTCGTCTTCGGATTCATCATCAGACTCATCCCCATCAGACTCAGACTCAGACTCATCTTTGGATTCATCATCAGAGAGGTCATCAGAAGATTCAGACTCAGCATCAGAGTCATCAGCTTCTTCCACCTCATCCACTGACTCATCATCTTCATCGCTTTCGCTGTCCTCGGCATCGTCACATGACTGAGACACAGGTGTGGTACACACTGGACAATGCTTCACCAGGTCTTCGGAGTCGTAAACAACGTGGGCCCCACAACCTGCCTCGCACTTAAAGTAATTGACCTCGCGTCCTTTAGTGCTAGAGTTGGATTCAAATTCCAGCCCTTTAATTAGCTCGGGCGATTCCTCGAGGTCCAGATCACCCGTCTTGGGATTGAACAGCTCAGAAATATTGGAATTAGCGGTTGTAACGAAAGATAAGCTACGGGCTTTATCAATGTACGCAGAAACTCTTTTACCGACCGCAGCCATCTTATACCGGTTGATAGCTTCGTCTTTCGAGTTTCCAACGCTCACGATGCCGTAGAATGGCACAGCTTTGCGGTCAGACATATTTAAGCTCCTGAAGAGGACAAAAAGCGATGTGAAAAACTTCACGCCTTAAAATTATGGTGTGCAAATTTTCGGGCATTCGTGGAGATACTACTAAAATAGGTAGAATAAGTTAAAATGGCCCGAAAATATGGGCCATTTACGCTCAACTACAAGAATCCTCGCTTATTCTAGGTTTTGTAGCTTATACAGCGTAGAGTTGTTCAATGCTTGGATGTTGTCTATAAGATTTTGAAGCTCAGGCTCAGAACCGCAAGAAGCCCGGTTCGCGTCTACCCAAGAACGAAAGGCATTTATAGAACACACGATACCAATATTGGGCTCTAAGAGTTCTTGCGACATAGGATACGAAAGAATCCCATAACGACCTTGAAACGCCTCGGCGAAAGAATCAGCATAATCGACAATACGCTCGTAGTAATCGTTTAAGGCTTTGTGACGAGCATAACTACCGACCCCAGTCTCCTGGAGATGGGAAATATGTGCCCTATTACGAAGCTCAAAGCATAGGACTACCAACATACTCGCAGCAGCCCTTTGGGCTACGGTAGATCGAACTGAAGTATCTCTCTGACCTGGAATTTGAATCTTTGATAGCATTTGCTTCTCCTCTATATAAAGTTCAACTTATCACTACAGCTAAGGTTTGGTGATGAGCTTCGTTGTTCCATATATTCCCAAGTTCTTCGAGTGTGGGTCGGGAGCATACGACGTGCTACGGTGAGCATCGCTGTCCAAAGATGTTCCAGCGTAGGGGATACTAAGATTTTCATGGTTATTAGTACAAAATCTCTTAGGTCGAATCTACTGATATTCAGCAGTAGTACCTAAATTTAGTTGGTTCTTCGAGTCCCGAATCATAGAACTAGACACAGCTGCACAATTAACAATAGCAGCTGGACCAAAACCAGCTACATAAGCCTGAGTATTATAGCCAAGGTTTGGAGTGTTGAGCATCGTTTCGAGTATTCCAGACTCGACGCTGTTCATGCTTCGACATCTCAACCCTAGTAGTTAGCATTTTCAGGTCATACGGTATATGGCCCAGCCGCGTCTGAGGTGACACCGGCCCGCCGGTATCAACGTCAATGGTATTGAGATTTTTAAGCACCCTAAGTACATTTTCATCGAAGGAGTGAACAGTAAGACCATGCTCCAAGGTCTTCAGCAGGGAAGTAATAATCTCTTCCCTAATACCTAGGTCTAAATGATCGTCGTCCACCCACGCACGATAAATGCCTAAAATATCCCTAACCTTGTGCCTATCGTCAACCACTAGATCAAAATAACCTAGGGGCTTTGCACTTCTATTACGCATTAGATCATCAGATCGAAAGATCAAGTAACGGAGAACGTTGTTAGGCAAGGTTACGGTGTCATGAGAGATACGACGCCCACCTCGCAGCAAGTAGTTATAGTTAAAGAACACGGTGGTAGCCATGTTAGTACGACCAAAGTGGAAGATCGGTACCGGTGACTTGTCCAGGTCTTCTAAGTCAGGCTCGTAGTCATTTTCTACACTTTTGTCTTGGACCCGACGGACGTTCTCAAGATCAGCTAGGATGGAACTCATTGAAATCCAAAGTTTCATTTCTGCCCTTCTATGGACCGTGTAAAGGAGTAGGGGTACTCGTGCTCAAGTCTGCGTAACTCAGCCGTAAACTTTTCGGCGTCGGTAATTTTACTGAGACGCTCAAAGTCCCTTATTTTCTTTTTCCATACCTTTGGATTGAACATATTGGGTGAGTACGCGCTACGCAAGAAGGCTAAATGACGATCTATAAGATAACGAGCGAGAACCCCATGCTTCATATTTAGGGGTAGTAGGCCGTACTTAGAGGTAGAGGCCTGGGCGTGTATAAAAATTTTCATAATAGCCTCAGGGGGCCTACGAAGTAATGCTATAGATTGTTCTATGACCTTGCTCATTCCGTAGGGTCATACGAACAGTGGTGTTTCCTTTTACATAGTAGAAATCATCTAGACCTGTATTCTGAGGATTGATCCGCCGGAATTTTATAGACTTCAATAGAGCAAAAAACAAATCTACCTTAGCGTCATCTTCTTGAGAATTTGACACAAACGATCCGTTCGAGTCAAGAGTCAAACCGGCTCTACTCAGAGCTTCAGCAACCTGAGGGTCTAACTTGTCCCACATTCGGCTAGTACTTATCCAGATCTTCACGAAACACCTTCTATGACAGAACTAAGTTGTAGAACACTCACGGCAAACGGAGGGCTTAAACTCATGCAAGCCCAAGCTGTCCGGCACCCCTACTCTAATTGGCCAGGGCCCACTTAGTAAGTATCTTCTTCACAGCGCGCGCTTCGTCACCTTTCCAAGACTTTAAGTTGGAAAGCAGATACGCTATCTGCATGGCCAGCCCATGTGATCCATGCTCATCAGCAGCGCGCGTCATCGCATTAGCATACGTTCGCGCAGCGGGGTTACCGGATTCTTGCGCTGCCTTTATTGCTTTTTTGAGAGCCTCAGCCACGTCAGGTGGCATATAAGCACTGAAGTCAAAGTTAGAGGCGAGAGATATGAAGATTTTCATGAGTGCTCTTCCTTATGCTACTTGAACATTAGTTGGACCAATTTAGCCCTGGATAATTCGTATTGAAGATCCGGCTACAGTAAGCTCGGAGGACAGGTTCCCAGTAACGCTTACATAAGATGCACCTAGGCTGACCTTAAAGGTAAAGCTAGAGTCAGTTCTTTCTAGCTCTTGAACCTTAAGACCTTCGCGGTTAGCCGCACGCTTGAGCTCAAAGATAACTTTCTCTAAAGGCAAGCCATTGAGATTGTCTAGATCTATTGACTTCATCATCAAGAAATTCCCCGAGAACAGGGTAACATCTTGCTTAGAACCAAACTTTGACACCAAGGCTTGCTCAAACTTATAAAAATTGCTCACTACCGGAAAAATGTTACCGGAAGGCATAGATAAAGAAACATAAATTGTGGACATGCTAAGTACTTTCTATACAGGAGGATTAACAACACCGGTTGAGCACCCCAGACCTAAGGTCTTACCGGAGATCTTGCTAGATCTTTTCTTGAACCTCGCAGATGAATCGGACCACACGAATGAAGCTGGATATGATAAACATCAAGCCCTTGGGAAGATAAACCAACCCAAAATTTCGCGCTATTTCTCAAATTACAAACTATGCCATTCCCACTTTTACCTGAGTCAAAGATAACGATTTTATTGTTATCCGGCAAATTTTGCATTTCAGATCTAGTTGGGTCGAAGCTATCACCTAGTAAACGTCTAAGATTTTACGCCTAGTATATGACTTATGCCAAGTTCGTAAAAGCTTCTTCAAAGTAGAGGAGTTCTTAGTTGCCTTAGTTGCTTCTTGTTTGCACCTAGGACAGCTAGTTCTTCCGGCCGTAGCTAACGGCTGTACCCTTCCAGTATATATTAACTGATGCTTATGACATTTAATCTTGTACTTACGTTCCGGAGTTTGCTTTAGCAAGGTATATCTAGCTGGACCTTGAGCTTTATCTACTCTTTCCTGCCAATCTCTTAGAGTAAGGGACTTCATGAGCCATTTTTGTACGAGTGGTAAGGGAGCCCAATTATCCCTAGTGAACAGTGCAAGTGCTCACAGGCTGGCCGGCCTTCAGAACAATTGGGCTTTACTACTCTTTACAATACACTCGGATTCATGACATGAGGACCAATGGCTATTTTAAAGGCGGGGTCCGCTACTACTGAGGTTTCGAAACCGACAATATCGTGACATTGACGGTAGGCCAAGCGTCCATCAGGAAGGGCATAGGGGCGCCGGCGAAGGAAAGTATGGTCACAAGTTGATGTACTACCAAACTTTGTTTGTCCTACGGTCTTACCGCAAATGGAGCACGTGTATGACTTGTAGTAGAAGCCTACTGAGTAGGCATTATTCTCTCCGCTTAGGATAGAATTGACTAACAGGGGATCTTTGGACCTATCGTATGCCATCAGCTCAACTAACTTATAGTACCGGCCATTACCAAACCTACGAATAGGACGAATAAATACATCTAAAATAATGCCCTTGGCCTTTGTGTAGTCCCGGTTATCATGTTCTAGATGGCACGGCTTTCCTCTAAATGTCTTAAAGGCCTGCATACCTAACTCGGGGTTAAACTTTAGCATCTCTTTGAGTGTAACTGAGTCCCCGTTAGTATTGGGGAGGTCACTGTTCATCACCGGAACGGGGACAAGAACGTAATCTCTAATATCTGGACTCAAGTTATAAACCTTGGCAGCGAAGGGGAGCCAGACATTGGCTTCTATGCTACGAGAAGGATCATCGGATAAGCGTTGAACAACATCCTCAACCTTATACTTGTTAAGTTCTATAGCTGCCCCGCTCAAACCAAACGAGTGCGAAACGAATTCTTTGTCCATGGTTAAACCTAGTTAAAGTTGGGTAGGGTCTTGCTAATATGCCGTGCCTGGGCGTTACTGGCCACCATCAGGTAGACCGCCATATTGCCCGACTACATTTACGATGTTAGTTCTAGGCAGGTCTAGCCGTAGCCGAGTTTTAGTTGGGACGCCCAGGGGACTCATTGTATCGGGTCCGAGGTCCGGTACTGTCCTCAAAGAGGAAAAAATTTTACGGTAGGGGCTTGTTGGATGCAACTCATGATACTGGAGTTTTTGGTTATCTGATAATGACTTGTACCATGATATGGCCTTACCTAACTTCAAGTTCGAGCTAACGATAAGTTTCATCAGGTTTCCTTGGTCAGTGGACCGCGCGACGCTTTGGCAAGGTAGCAGTTTACTTAGGTAACCACTTGGGACGACGAAGGCCCAAACTTTCAAAGTAATCTGCTATAGGAGCAGGATCGATATAACTCCTTATAGCGGTAGCGGAAGTGACCTTTTCGCCATTTCTATGGTGTAGCGCTTCCCCGATCTTGAGCGCCTCTTCCTTAAACCAACGCTCAACCGCAGACTGCTTGAGAAACGAATTTTTCTTGAAAGGAGCTTTGGCTAAAATAGCCAGAGCTAGTTTCGTACCCGCGATCTGACGGAACTTATGCGGGGTAAGTTGAATGCCCAAGCTCTTAAGGTAAGCTGAAACCATCTGACGAGTTATGAGGTGCCGGCGGTACGTGAACACTGCAGCCGTTTTATCTTTACCAGCTACTAGCTCCTTTATGATCTCAGCAACCTTCTTGGAAATAGCATCGTTTAACTTATACTCTGTATACTGATTAGTACCCTTCTTACCCGTATAGTCAAACACTATCTTAGTGGGTAGGATCCGCAAGTGGCCAACTTGCAAGGTGCTCAAACCATAGGTAGGCTCACCTGCTGTTTGATTGCCCTTGCCTCCTATTCGGGCCGAAGTCTTGTAAAGTAACTCAACCATTGCGGCTAAAATTTGATCCTCGCTACCCTTTTTATTGAGATCGACCCGCCACTTAGCCACATGCTCATCTTCAGCTTTGAGGAAGTCCTGAACTAGCGAATGCCGAGCAGCCTTGTTGCCAGATAAGAAAGTGGTAGTGCGATACCTAGCAAAGTGATTAACCCCGCTTAGAACATAAGTATTGTCTAACTCGGGATTATATTTGGGATTCATAACCACAGTACCAAACGGTACTTTATCAAGCATTCGACCTTCTGCTGTATAGGCCTTGCCGGACTCATCCATCAAACCGCCCGTAAACCCTCTGGGTAAGTTATTGGGCATACCCAAGCCCTCTAAGTGAGAGCGTATCAGATCAATTGAAACCAGTGGTGTTTTCTGCTTACGAACAAACCGGAAGATCTCATGCTTAACTGAGCGATTTAAGATCTTAGCGTATTTAGCGTACTCAGCAAATACTTCGGGATGGGCTGCTCGGGCAGCCTGAGCTTCTTTAGGAGTCAAGAAATATTCGTCGGTCTTGTTAGTTAATTTTCTAACCAAAGGTTTAATTTTCGCGGCAGCTTCTTTGAAGGTCATGCCTTCAATTTCTATGTCGTCTTCCGTGGTGAATATAGCCGTTAAAGCCGGGTTATTTAGAATTCGTACATTTTTCTCGATCTTATTCCAAGCTGCGTCCGAGTCATTATACAAGTTCTGAGCACACGCTTTCAAGAACTCCAACCGTTCGTGGTCAATAGATACGTCACGATCAAATGAAGCCCGAGCACCTCTTAAAATCGAGCCTAACTCTACCGCGTCTTCATGGCTAATCTTTTTAGTAAGCAAGAATTTATTGAAGTATTTCGTAACTTGCTTATAAATACCGTGCTGCTTCAGCAGGTCGTTTGACAGAAGGATCTTACCTCGAAGCTCAGGGTAAAACTCTTTAATGTCATTTCCATTTACTTCTAAGATCATGAGTACAAGTACGGTTAAGAAAGCGTCTATGCTTTCTGTTGAGGTACTAAGACTGGTAAAATAAATTTTCATAGGTTACCTTAACTTGAACTTACGTAGAAACTCGTCCGCAGTCATAATCTTTATACCTTGAGCCAAGGCTTTTTTCAGCTTACTCGACCCTGAGTCCCTATCTTTAACTAAAAGTATGGTAGTTTTAGTTGATACACCGGAACCCACCACACCACCGTTGGAAATTATGGTTGCTTCTAAATCCCTGTCCCTAAAACCTGTAAAGGCAACCACTTGCCCACTTAATACAGAGCTACGTTTTTTCACCTTAGTCGGAAGAACGGGCTTGATACTTACTAGCTTAATCCACTTGAGGAATTTAGGAAAAGCAGCTGCAAACTGCTTGGCGAGTTGGTTGAAGCCAGGAACGGACCGAACACGGTTCTCTATCTCACCGGTAGTTAAGTCACCCCAGGTCATTAGATTAGGGTACTTATCAACCAAGGGTTGCAGTCGGCGAGTACCTATACCAACACCAAAGATGCCACTCGCGTCCATAAGGGTAGCTAATTCAACTTCACGAGTTTTTGACTGAATGGCTGTGTACCACTTCTGCGCCAACGTATCTTTTACACCCGGTATGCTTAAAAAGTCAGAGGGAGTAGCCCTTAGGATCTTGGGTAAGGTATCATACCCATGCTCCATGAGCTTCTCAATCGTATTCAACCTCAAAAAATCAACGCCTACGGTAGAGAAGAACGAAGCTATGCGCTTGGCCTTAACTAGATCTGTCTTAGTTGTGAGGTATATGTCTATTCCGGTACGCCCGTACTTGTACTCAACAGATGGCATTTGAGGTCGAGTACCCTTAACTACCTCTATAACGTGAGGTATAACATCGCCGGATCTGATTATCTTTATGACCGCACCCGGGCCAATAGGTAGAACAGGCAAGCCCTTACCTTTATCCTTGCTCCTATATCCGTGCTCAATGAAATAAGCATTATGGCCGGTGGCCCATTCAACTGTCACACCTGAGAGTTTGACAGGATCGATACGAATACGGGGCTTGAGGGCACCGTGTTTGCTCTCCTCCCACACCACTTCTTTAACTTTAACTAGAGCAGTGTTTTCTTCTTGAGCTGCCTTAAACGCAACTGCATAGGGTGGAGCAGTTCCGCTAGTTGGGCGCTTATTAACTCTATCCTCTTCAATGACTAGGCCATCAATCTCATACTTTGACTTTGACTTTCGGGACTTTAGAATAGCCTGAAGTTTGGACGAGCTTAGGGTTGGGTAGACCTTGTAGGGCACTACGTTGAAGCCAAACTTTTTCAGCAAGGCCAAAGCGGCAGAAGGTTTGTAGCGAGGCTCTATAATCTCATAGGCAACTACATGGACGTGAGGGATGGCCTCATGGACCGTTCTTTTAGTAAGAGCCCCCGCAACTAGGTTGCGAGGGTTAGCGTACTTTTCCTTAAACAGCCTATCGAAGTTATGAGTAGGCATTATCACTTCGGCCCGAACAGCAAACTTGCCAGATACGGGAACGGTTGGAGGTATTTCAGAAGTTAAATGAGGACCTAGCGAAGTTACATCCTCACCAGTTAACCGGTCGCCACGGCGAAATAATCCAGAAAGAGTACCGTTATTGTAGACGATCTCTAGGCTATTCCCGTCCTCCTTATCTGAAACTACATACGGCCCCCGGTGCTTTGTGAGCCACGCATCAGCAGTTTCAGGCTTTATCTTATCCAAGGAAAACAGCTGAAAAGGTAGCGCAACCTTACGAGAACCCTTAACTGGGGCCCCCACTTTCTGTAGAAAAGGGTGCGCAGGGTTACGAGCCTCCAGTTCCTCTTTCAGGGCATCAAAAGCCCTATCTGAAAGTGGGCTAGTTCCCGAGTTGTAGTATTTGTCCGAGCATTGCTTAAGAATAGAAACAAGGTCTTTAGTGTAGAGGAGCTTGGCTAAGCCTACAGGATCCCCCTCAATTCTCTTAATGTCTCGAGCGCTTAATTTAACCGAAGCCAGGCTAATCAAGAGTTTCATACGTCAACCACGGTGGGGTTAGTTGGGGGAAATGAGAATGGTCGGGTTTTAGGAGGCGGAGCGGAAATTGCAGGCGTGGTAATCTCCAGGACTGGTACGTACCATATCGGAACAAACTGCACGGGAATGAGAAAAATTAGCGTGTACATTGGACCAACCGCTTAGATACGAGTCAATAGGTAGCGAGTCCAAGCTAAATGCTGTGTGTACACGTTGGACTTCATGAGCATAGGGCCTACAGTAGAGCCCAGGGGGAGGTCAAACGACTTAGCAAGGCTGCGTTTCATGGAGACAAAAGCTTTGAAGAAGTCTTTGACAACATCTGTTCGGAACGCTAACTCAGGCTTAGGCAACTTAATATCGATTGAAACTGAAGCTGTTAGTACAAAGTAGCCATCAGGTGAAATTAGCGCCCTGTAGTCCAGGTCAACGTACCTATCCCCGGGCAAGGTCACGGCCGATCCTACCCTAACCATGTGAGGCTCAGAGGTAACCTTGATGTGCTCGGCGCTATTATCCGGACGTCCCTCTAAAATACGAGCTAGATTTTTCTTGAAACCAGCTTGAATCCTAGATTTATTTTCGTTGAAAAACTTCTCTAACTGCTTCTTAGTAAAATAGGGCTTAGGCTTTTGGAGAAGAAAAGCAGAGGGCGCTATAGATTCTCCACTATTAATGCGCGCGATCACGTCGGCATCGTTTGGTTTTTTCAAAGGAGGTTCTGTTCGGCTTCCCTGGATCCTAATAGGCGTGTCGTTCTTGCCCACTCGAAGTTTTTTAGACCGAGATATGAGCTTTTCGTATTGAGCTTCGGTAAGTTTAAACTTGGGAGATCGTTTAGCTGGATCCTCTACAACATAGATACTTCTAGGTGTCTTAATTACGTAGAAGTCCTCTCCGGGTTTCAGAATAAGTTCAAAACGAGATGAAGTGATCTTCACCCCGCGCTGTGCAGCGTAACGATAGTGTTCAGTATCTGAAGTCATTTTGCTACTCTAAAGTAAGGTCTTAGGCGACGGTTGCGCTTTAGCAAACTTGGCTTAGCCGAAGCTACAGCGAGCTCAGCGTCACGCTTAGCTTCCTTAGTAATTAAATCATCCGACTGTTTTAGGATACGAGCGATATGCTCAGGTGTCATTTTGACTAAATGCGTTATGTCCTCTACCGAGGCAAAGTATTTTTCAAATTCACGGGCAGGAAAATTATCTAAAGGCGTGTAATTATCTCCAAGCCTCAAATGGGTAAGGTCAATGACCAGATGGTTTGCCTTGATAACAGCGTGCTGTATCTGCTGCCTAACCTTGGCCTCACCCACGTTCTTAATAGCCTCCTCCAACCTTGGAGCAGCATTACGAAGGGGCTTTAGAAAAACCTTGCCTAGAAGAACCTGTGCGTCTATGTCATGGGTAACTAAGAACTTATATAAATCTCGGACAATGCTAGTGTGGTAGCTATCCGCCTGGGCAGCGCTGCGAAGTGCTGACGCAGCGCGAGGATTTTTCTCCAAAAACTTTCGATACGCCTGAGCCAAAGACATTGAGTTATCTTCGGCCTCATCCATCTTAGAAAGTTTGCCCGCACTTAAACTATCAAGAGGAAGGGTGAGCACTATCTTTCTTCGTTTCATCGTTTCTTACCTTTCAAGGGTACTAACTGAGGGCCGTACTGCCCACGTTCATCAGCATTACGCATGGCGAGTGCTATGCGTCGGTTTATCTTGGCATTAGCTTTACGCTGGTCACGGACAAATTTGGACTTTCCAGTTTTTGTCCGCTCTTTTATCTCACCGAACTCCCCGAAGTCACGAGACAGCAGAGGCACACGACCTCCTTGGGCGTGAACGGCCGAGTGTACACCAGAGCCGGGCGATACCGAGGCTAGTACTTTAGCTGTGGCTTCAGCCTCTTCCCCTTCTGAGGGTTGAGGATTCAGGGCCTGAACTTGCTTCAGATATTCGGCTAGCTCTTTCCGAGTATGGAGGTCATCTTCTTTCTGGCGCATGAGCTCTTCTATGTTCAAGCCACCTGCCGCAGCCAAAACACGTAAGGGTACGGGTATACCTTTATCCGCGAGAGTGTTTAACACTTCCAGATACTGAGAATCACCCTCGGGCTTCAAGTTCTTCGCCCAGCTAACCTGAGGTATTAGCAACCTGGAACCATCATTTAGGGTGAAAAGGGCCTCCTCGGGGCTTAAAGTATCAAGAAGATTATCCTTTATGGAGATTTTGCCACGGCTATTAAGAGTGTACCCATTGATGAGGGCAACCAACGGAAATAACTTATCGTAGAACAACTTACGGGTCATCATATCTCGGTATGACCGGATCATGTCTATAAACACCGTAAGGCCAGAGTCGGCAGTGTTATAGTTAGCATCCCCGCTTAGGAAGGACTCGCTTATACCTAAGGCGCGTAGCTTAGTACTCAAAACCGAATCTGCAAAGTCAGTGACTTTCCAGAAGTCACCGCCCTGACGTATCTCATTTACCTCCACACCCATTCGAGTAGCGATAATGGCACCCAGAGGATCGGAGTCAGCATTCATAAATAACTCAGTCATGTACTCCATGTCTGCAACCGTGGGCTCCCAGGTATCGCCGTCACCTAGAGTTAAATGGACAATGCCGCGCTGCCTACGCGCTGACTCAAGCAAAGTACCGCGATATAAATTCTTCTCAATCAAATAGATTGGCAAGACACGGCGAAAGTAAGAGGTTCCAGTGTCCGTATTCGAGAACGATTTTCGAGGGATGTAGATAGTGCTGAGTGGATCCAACTCAAGGGTTCCAGCTGCAATCTTTTCAATAACTGCACTACCTACTAGCCGCTTTAAGCGTTCAATTCGAGGAGAGCCATCTCGAGCTTTAGAAGAGAATAGCTCTTGAGTCTCTCGGGGAAATTTAACGGTTACTATCGGATCTTGTGAGTAAAAAGGTAGTGTAGTAACCACCATATTTTCCACAGCGTGCGGCATAGTGTCTATGAAGACCTTCCGCTCCTTTGAGTACAGCAAGCTAGAGCAGTGCACCCCAAGAACTAAGTAGTCTACACTTATCTCAGGAAGCAGAGTCCTCAAATTCAGCCGCTCGATAGTCTCAAGGTATGAATTTAGAATTTTCTTGTCCTCCACCCCGCCGAGGCTAAACTCGCTAAACGGCATAGCTGACATAAGATCAACAGAGGAACCGCACACCGCATCGTTATAGTACATATCACGATATAGACGATAGAACATCAGATGTTCCTGCTGAGGGGCAAACCCCGTCAGCATAGGGTCTAGATCGATAGATATGGGATTAGAGGATAATTCGGTATTTTGTAGACCAGTCGGTGACATGGCACTCAAGGATTCAAATCCTTGGTACCCGGGTCTCTCAGGACGGGTCTTTGTAGTTGAAGTTGCACCTAGATTGAGCTTAGACCTAGGCTCAAAACTAGGGGTAACTCTATGCTTAGGGTTACGGTTTATGTTGAACATAGGTTATGCTACAGAAGAGGGCATAAGGGAGGCCACGCAGCAATTTGCGCACCAGTACACTTCGTCTCCATTAGAAATCTTAGCGGTCGTCATTGCCTGGTTACATTTTGGACACACCCCTGCAATCATATTCTGCACAGCCGACTCAGACTTAAACTCGGCTGTAGAAGACAAAGCGGTCAGAGGATTAAAGATAGGCCTACCGCCCCCACTAGACATGCCTGCAGGGTCGAGAGTTACGGTGATCTTAGCTGGCATAAGTTTCTCCTTCATAATGAACTAAAATTACAAATTTGTCAATTTAATCTGGAAACAACTTTTCCCAGGGCAGAGGTAGACGTAGATCCAGGGCTGCCACTAGGACTACCTGACCCACCGAAAAATCCAGAACTGACGCCTCGTCCGACAGCCATCTGTTTGACATCTATGACCTTCATTTCGGCCACAGGCTTATCCCAAAGACTGGCATATTCTTCACCAATAAGAAGGCTTACGGCTAGCATACTAGCTCTGGCTAGATCGTCTGTTAACTGCTCACCCTTAATGACCTGAGAGCCCGTATCCTGAATAGTTAATAACTGGAGGTAAAAATGCCCTACCGGATTCGGTTCAAAGCACCTGGGATAATTGTCTGGATTATATGCTAAGACATCGTCAAGGGTTACGCCCTTAGGAAGGGCAGGAAGCACAATCTGCCTATCCTCCAAGTACTCTCTAAAGATAAGCATCTCGGAATACTTCAATGAATGCTGACGCGTAACTACATCAAAATCAGTTTCAATATCTGACAAGAGTTTTAGGCTATTCCATCGGTCAGCCGCTACAACTTGTATATTTCTCTGCTCCATAAGGGGCTTCATCAAGTGATCGTATATTGCCCGATAGGAAAGGGGTATGCTCGGAAGAGGCTGCACCTCAACAAGAAGATCAATCCGGGGAACCCCATCCCTGATATGCGCCACGCACATAGCAAATGAATTATTTGAATAGCCCGCGTCTATAGCTAAGATTGAAGGCATGCCAGAGGGCTTAACTCGACGAAGTTTAGCGTATCGCTTCACCGACCCGTCTGGTGACCTTTTACGAGCATAATCTATTTCTATCCAATTACGCTTGTCACCCACGCACTCAAGAACAGTTGAGGGATTTCCTATGAAGGGACTAGAGCTCAAAGGCGGTTGCGCCCCAAAGTCCCGCATTGCCACCACCGGATCCCTGCGAAAATCTTCAGCAAGACTCTCCCTAGTAACATCTGGGTTGAGTTCCCAAGTAGGCTTTACTATGCCATACGTTTTGGCCGAACCTTGGCTCTTCTTAACCAAGTCCATGATCTTGTCACGAGCAGAGCTGGGCGAGCTGATATTCAAAAAATAGGCCGTAGGGACATTGTAGAAACCCTGACGCATTAGCTTCTCTGCTTTTGACCGTAGCGTTCTCAAACTATTGCCGAGTGAGGCGTAAGTTTCATTAGCATTAGCTTTGATCTTCTTAGAAGTTGCTTCGCTATCGAACCATCCCAATTCGTCGATAGCTCCGAGCCAGCGAGTACGGCCACGAAGAATCCTCTTATCGGGTGAAGCTGGGTAGATTAAGAGCCTCCGATGCTTATAGTTGATGAAGTTATCTTTCAGTTTTACCAGCTCATCACCCCGTTTTCTGGAAAAGTGAAGAAGCATCGAATTATAGCCAGAAAACCATGGTGATTCTAAGATGTTACCATAGAAGGGATCCCAAAGGTTTTCTTTAGCCTGCCCGAACGTGAGAGCCACAAAAGTTCCGTGCAGAACGTTGCTACTCATCAGCCCATAAACCTCATTTGGGTTTTGGAGTTTTAGCATTCTATGCAGGAGATAGGCCGAGATCATTGCTACCAAAGCCGATTTTCCAGATCGCTGCCCCGCACTTACAGCAAGCTCATCGTAGAACTTCAGGCCTTTCTTACGGATCAGATAACGCCGATCCTTCCTACAACTTGGGCAGACGCCGTGCTCCAGAAGAGTTACGTACTTACGAAATTTTCCATAAGAATCATCCACCCGTATCCGTCCAAATAAGTAGCCTGTATCCGAGCAGGCAGGGCAGTATTCGGCCAACACAATAGTAGCAAGAGCTACTTGCATTATGTATGGCTTAACTTTTAAGTAGCGATCATCTACGCAAAACTCAAAGAAGTTCTTCGCTTCAGGCCACTCTCGGTCGTTTATCTTCAAGTCAGGGGGAGCTAAAGCATTCTCTGAGATAACGTCTTCTATGACAGAGTAGATATCGAAATCCGTACTACCGGGGAGCATCAGTTCCCCCCGCTCTGTATCAGGGTAAGTTGGGTCAGGCTCCTCTTCTATTAGGTCGCTAAACAACTTCGTGCTTAGCTTCTCAGAAGCTGGAGTTAGACTAAACCTAGAGCAAGAATAGAGGAATGACTTGTTCTTGTCCTTACAGCGAAGGTAATGGGAACAAGAAAAACATCCTTTTGCACTATCTCGAGATAGCGTTAACATACTCGCCCCATAACACGGAAAAACACCCTAGACTGAGCATTTTTAGTAGAACCGTATTCAGCTAATACCGAAACATGAAACCGGGTGGCAAATACCAAGGATGTGGATACAAAGGCATGGGACATGGTGCTGGATTGAGTAAGCTAGGTGCGAGGTGAGGGCAGAATAACTTTTGAAGGCTAGACATTATATGCCACTCCTACGCTTGAGTGAGCCCCGAGCTGGGTAGGCCTGAGGTTCTTGATCGCCCCGATTTGAGGTTGTCACTTTATTATCGGACCTCGTTCTCATGACAAAGGCTTCCATATCTTTTACCTTATCGGAAAGTTTCTTCTTATTTAAGCTATCTCGGATCGTGGCCAGTATCTGATCTGCGAATCTTTCAGTTAGCGCATCCAAAAGTTTAACTTTAACGGATTTAGGCAGCTTTGATACTCGGATGAAGTAAGACAAAACCTCGAACCTAACAAGGTCTCCCAAGCTATCGGGTATCGTATCATCAGGCGCGGACTCAAAGCCAAAGCCGGCCTCTAGAAAAGTCTTAGTATAGGCTAGGCTGGCGTCGCAAGCTACCATGCTAGGAATTACATTCCGAAGTATGAGGTTGGACAAATTTTTTGTCCGAAGCTCAGTCTTAGCTTTAACATACTTTAGAAGATCCTCGCTAATAGAGACCGCATTTTCCAAAGGTAGGCCTGAGGCCGCGGCTGGCAGCTCAAGCCGGTCGTATTGAATATTTAAACCGGAAATGTAGGAGACCTCGTCACCCTTAAGTAACAACGTTTTCCTGCGCTTAGGTTTCTTTGAGGTACGCGCTACCTCAGACCTAGCACTCTCGGACTTAGTTTTCTTGATTTTAGTTAAGGGGGCGTTGACCTTCGCTCGAACAACCTTGCGCTTAGTACGGCTCGGGCGCGGCGGCTCTGTAAGTCCATAAATGCCTTCAGGAAGACCCGGCTCCTCTCGCTTAGTACGTTTTATCATAAGGCTGAAATTCCTATGTTATAAAGTGACGAACCCGCCTGCGGCGGAAACGGCGGGACACGCCATTTCTCCACGCCATGCGGGTAATCAAAGTAAACCTAGTCTGATCATCTAGGTTGCGAAGTTTAGCAGGTATGGCATTAGTTAGATAGCCCGATACAGGATCTAGGACCATAACACCCACCCCTGTTCCCCTGAGGTCTTCTAGAAGCTGCACCTTAAGGGCCCTAAAGGTTTTTGATGGCATGACCAAGTACATGCGGTCGCAGTAGTCTAGATACTTACGCCACTTTTTGTCAGCCACGTAGTCCGCTTTGGACGACTTTATCTCCGATAAAATGATCTGCCCCCTAAGATTCAGGGCTAATACGTCGGCTCTAAGCTTCCCCCAACTACACACCGCTATTTCCGAGAAGCAAGAATATCTCTTATGAGCCCAGTATGAGTGAACTGCATCTTTCAAGATCGCAGCTATTTCAGATCTGGTCATACTCATTCTACGGCCACATCAGGGTCAGTCAGTGGGTCATCTATTTCTACTGCTTCATGGCGCCTCTTAGCGGAAGATTTACTAGCCTCGTCTTCGTTACCCGAGGACCCGTCGTCACTTTCATCCAGGTTCGTAACCTGCATCATGCTAAAGTTTTCTCGCAATTCAAACGGGAATAGTTCTTGATCCCGAGCCTTGAGTTGCTTGATGGGAAGTACATGAAGGTCTCGTTGCTCCTGTTTCGAGTAATTCCAAATCCAGCAGTTATCTGCGTTCTCCAAGATACCCTTAGAGTACCTGATTCTATCGTCATCGGAATCTAGCTGTGCCAGCAGGATTACCAGACACTTCATCTCCTGGGAGAATATCTTACATTCACGAGTAATATCCGAAAGTAACTTCCATTGGTCTTTTTGACCCCCATCATCTAGCAATGAGATATAGTCTATGGCTATAGCTTTATACTTATAGGGCTTCAACAGCGTAAGCAATTGATGAATAGATAGACCCCGAGTGGGGCATAGAAGGGCGTACCTACAATCGTTTGCCTTACCAAATTTATGAAGCCTCCGCCACTCAAGTTTTGCCTGAGCACGCTCTTGTTCCGAAAGTGCCTTACGCACGAATTTCCAGTACTCTATGCTGGTTAAATTGGATAGAAGACGCCTAGTTTCTTTCTTAGCATTCATCTCCAAAGAGACCGTAGCCACGTCTATCTTATTTAGCAAGTATAGATTCTTCATCAGGTTCATTCGCAAAGTGGACTTTCCGCCTGATGTAGTCGCGGCCATGATGAATACACCTTCAGAGGGTAGCCCTCCATTCTTTTCGTCGAACTCAGAGAATCCAGTCTTGTAGAGGGACTCATCTTCAGTGCTCAAAGCCTCGTCTATTAAACCCAGAGCGTTAGCCTCCTTACCAATGACCTGAAGTTGATCGGCCGTCATTTCCCTCGACCGTATCTGAGTCAAGGTATCCGTAACCTTATCAACTAGAGCGTCTACATCTACCTTGGTTTCCTTAAGGGAATCGATAGTGGCCTTCGCCATGAAGTACAGTGTGCGAGACTTTCTATACTTATCAAGGTTTGAGAATAGTGTCTGAGCAGATTCTTGATCCCGTACTGGTTTACGCCTCCCTTCTCGTAAGATGTCTCGGAATTCCTCATCGAGGGCAGGGTCCTCTACTAGGTCATCATACGATAAAATTGTTGAACGCTTCTGTGCTATTGTACGAATACGCTTAAACGCTGCCTTACAAGGCTCGTAATGAAAATGAGATTCCTCCAAGTTTGCCAGCAAGTAAGCGCTAATACTTGCAGCATTACCTACACGAATGTCCCCATCTTCTAGGCCAGCGCCCTTGCGTGCTATACTCGCTAAAGCCCGAAGTTCTAGAATTTGGCTATAGAGTTTCACGAGGCAACCTTAGTTCTTCTACTATAGATTGGAGGGTCGAAGAGCAAAAACTCCGGATGTTCCAGTTCGACTTCCCTGATCCAGCTTAAAAACTCTTGATTTTCCTTTACGTCTAAATGAAAGTTGGGCAAGGCCTCGGGCCGCACTGCTTTAATCTGATACATGCCTACACAGTTAAACATGGATTTGGAAGCAAGAACGCTGACGGCCCCGTCAACTAGAGAAGGATTTAGCAAGAGCTCCCCAAACAGAAGGTGGCGAAGCTGGTTTAGAGTAAGACGTTTATTAGCCCTAATGGTCTTATAGACAATGTAGAGGACCAACTTACTAAACTCTGGGGTATAGGGAGCAAGGAGCAAGTTGGCCAGAGCATCTCTACGCTGCCTTAAGCGTTGTTCCATAATCAAATCCAAGTTCCTTTCTTACCTTAAGAAGGAACACGTTAGCCGAATCCTGCCTCACGTGCATGAACTTACAAACCCAATGTAGGTATTCGTCAGGGGAAAGCTCCATCTGCAAATCTGCATTTGTGGAGCCGGCCTTACCAAGCAACCCACGACGCTGAAGCCACTCAGTGAAGTCCGAATCTTCTTGACCCATTAAGATAAGGAGAAATCGGAATTTTTTCGCACGGGCTCTATACTTATCCAGAAGCTGGACGATAGAGAACGTGAGCTCAAATTTTTCTATTTGATCGTCTGACTCCCCCAGATCTTCATACTTAATTTCCTTATCTGGGTTAGATGTCACATTTAGCTGATTCTCAGACATAACGGTGAGCGAAAATATAGGGTTATTATCCCCATCGGTTCCAACCTTTAAGAGCCGTCCTCGTTTTTGAGTAGTGCTAAATTGTATTAGGTTCATAGCATGGTTATGGGCGACTCGCCTAAGATAGTTGATTACAAAGGCCTCTGTCCTATCCGCAGGTACTAGCTTATAGAAAGCTTGAACAACCTTTAGCATAAGTTCACTGTGCAGGTCAGCCAGACAAAAGTTGCTGGAACGAGCAATAAAGCGCAGCTTACGATACGTAATGGACTTGACGTAGCTCAGTACATGAGGATACACTCGAGCAAATAACTCAGTCGCATACCCCTCCGTCAGAGGCATGAAGCGAGACACCTTACGGGCGACCCGCTTCAGTCGAGCTCTAAATTTAGACTGATCGCCCCATACCCTATAGGCCTGGCGAGCGTCAACTTGATCCACACCTACCTTACGAACTATGGCCTTGAAATCAGTAAAATCGGGCCGGTTAATCACACTCAAGTTCAACAGAAAGAGCTTTAGCCCGAAATATATAGGCCTGTGCTCCAAAAGTTTTAGGCGAAACTCTTTAGCAGACGTACCTACACAAAAAGGCTTCACCAGAGCCTGGAGCTCAAACGCTGTATAACCGCCCGTTAAATAGGATAGGCTATAGACAAATACATGGTTGTATGTATCCGTCCCCTTCGTAGTTTCAAACGTCTCGCAGATAAGATTAGTAAGATTCATGGTGTGGTTCATGCCTGGTTAGATTATTTTTATTTCGCCTTCGACTTCTTTCTTAGAACGAATATGGCCCCTAGCTAACTTTGCCACCAGGGACACTAGGTCATCTTTAGGAGCACGCTTCAGCCGACCCTTAGTTAACGTCGGGTTATCGATGATGTCCTCGTAGTCAGGACTGCCCAGGGACCCGATCCTTCCCCTGAGGGAGGTCATGACCTCACCTCCGGCTAACTCAGGGTCTACAAAAGCCTTGGCCTCGATCATGGCCTGGCGAATGGGTTGAAACCTCTCTACAGTGTAGAATGTGCTGCTGTTAGGTTCATTTATAGCATACACGCACACTACATTCTTTCCGCTAAACCCGGCTATACGAACCGTTTCTTTTGAGGCGTCTAGTATATGGCCTGTAACAAAATTCGAGAAGTAATTATTCTTAACTTGCCCTCGAATGCGAACAAAAACCTTTTGATAGAAATGGTACCCTAATCTCCTTGTTTGTTTTTCTTTCAAGAGAAGTGAGGCCAAAGCATTTAGTTCAGTCACCCCATAGTTATGGATTATTTCGCTCAAACTTCCCAGGGCGGATTTGTCTGCGCTGGTGTTGATTAGGCTAAATGCGTCTGAGGTGTGAGATGGGCAGGCCCGGGCCGAAGGAAGTTTCCCCAACTCGGAACATTTCTTTTCAAAGATCTT
>Ga0272446_1002149_pt1 | contig 27477 bp, 23 predicted proteins | sample YNPCB0061_FD_194587 | JGI IMG/M metagenome (GOLD analysis project Ga0272446, IMG submission 194587) | Hot spring microbial mat communities from Yellowstone National Park, WY, United States - YNP-CB-006-1 | ecosystem: Environmental > Aquatic > Thermal springs > Hot (42-90C) > Sediment | place...
TTACCCAATTCCGTCCAAACTCTGCCAAGAACTGGATGATCCTCCACTGGCATAAAGACGGAGCAGCCTGGTCAAAGGTTTCTCAGCCTAGGGAACAAAGCCCAATTTAGGCGCCCAAGCTGCTCGTTTTCGCCACGACTAATTTGTTCGCATCTAATCTGCATTGAGGAATTCCAGATAAGCGTTGCTTAATTCCTTGACCGATGCTTCGTAAAACCGTTGACCGTGCTCTGGGGTGGCCAGGGCCGGATTAGATCCCATGCGTCCATCTGGATAGCGCCGACGAAAGTCAACTGCGCCGTAGATCTTATGTTCCTGCGAAACGTTGGGACTCAGGGCCGCCCGCTTAATCGCTTCGGGATAAATAAACTGGGTCACCGCTACCTCACTGGGGGTAGCGTGGGATCCTTCCTGATCACCATACAATTCCTTGGCTAGCTTATAGACCGCACTACCCATGTACCAATTATTGACCTGACAGCGGACCTGATCGGCATTGGGCAGGTTCAGGTCTGCCAGAGTGGCATAAACTTCAGAAAAAGCCGCCCGCAGTGTGGCCACATTGCCGCCATGCCCGTTGATGAAGAAAAAACGGCTAAATCCGGCCCGACTCAAACTGGTGACATAGTCACGGATTAGTAAAATCAACGTACTGGGACGCAGACTGATACTGCCAGGAAAGGCGGTGTGGTGCAAGGCCATGCCTACATTAATGGTAGGACCAACCAGTGCCTGGGTTGCTTCGCCCACACCACGGGCGATCGCTTCAGCACAGATAGCATCGGTGCCAATCAGGCCAGTGGGACCATGTTGCTCGGTTGAACCAATCGGGAAAATGATGCCCTGAGAGGTTCGCAGGTAGGTTTCTACTTCTTGCCAGGTGCTCAGGTGTAACAACATGCGGATGGTTCTCTGAAAGAATAAATGGGAAGCATTGCCAAGTTCCGGATCCAGCCTGTATCGCTCGACAATTGGTCTACAGACAATTGGCTTACATTAGTTGCGCTGGTTGGTTTCAGTCACTCCCTTCGAAATTTTGGCACATTTCCGGCTGATGCCAGGAAGGATCCAGAGCCGCTTTTTCCGAAAAAACAAGCAGGAGAGGATAGAATTACTATCCTCTCCTGACACGACTCACCAACTGGGACTACAGTTTGATTAAACCGCCGCGAAGTAGTCCTTCGACTTCACTGGATCCGGATTCATGGTCTTGTCACCGGGCTTCCAGCCAGCCGGACAGACTTCATCCGGGTGGGACTGAACGTACTGAATTGCCTGTAGGGTGCGTAGCGTTTCATCTACACTGCGACCAAAGGCCAGGTTGTTGATGGTGGCATGCTGGATCACCCCATCCTTGTCAATGATGAACAAACCCCGCAAAGCGATGCCTTCTTCGGGAACCAGGACGTTATAAGCTGAGCTGATCTCTTTCTTGATATCGGCCACCAGCGGATAGTTCAGGTCACCCACACCACCAGCCTTACGGTCGGTTTGGATCCAGGCCAGGTGAGAGAAGACGCTATCTACCGACACCCCTAGCACTTCAGTGTTCAGGCTCTTAAATTCTTCGTAGCGATCGCTGAATGCAGTAATCTCGGTGGGGCAAACAAAGGTAAAGTCGAGAGGATAGAAGAACAGAACGACATACTTGCCACGGTAGTCAGACAGTTTAATGGTCTTAAATTCCTGATCGACAACAGCAGTTGCTGTGAAGTCGGGGGCGGGCTGCCCAACGCGCAAGCATCCTTCTAGAGTCATGAGATGAGAGCCTCCTAGTCAATATATGCGCCTTCAAAATATGCGCTTCATTTCAACCGTAATCATCGCAACCAAGGCTGCAAGTGTTAAGTCGGCACGAAGCCGTGGAGCGAATAACCGCATCACTTACAAACTGTAACAAACATATCATACTCATAACGATTTTGACTAAGCCCTAAAAAATTGGATGAAAGATCTAGATACGCGCGAGTGGTTATTGACCAATGGTTCAGGCAGTTTTGCCAGCGGCACCGTCTGTGATGCTCGGACCCGGATTTATCACGGGTGGCTGATTGCAGCCTTAGAGCCCCCCGGTCGTCGTACGTTATTACTGTCTCACCTGGAAGCCAGCCTGGAAGTTGGGGGCCAGATTGTGTCATTGGGCACCAACTTCTGGACTGGCAAAAAGGTTGATCCCTGCGGTTATCAGTTTCTCCAGTCCTTTACGACCGAACCTGTGCCAACCTGGATCTGGGCCCAAGAATCTGACTGGCAACTGAGTCGCCAGTTGGTCATGCCCCATGTTCCCCTGGATGAGAACAGGGCTGTTGTGTCTCCCACCTGCGCATCTGTTCCTGTCTGGAACCGCGTGTTGGTGAAATATGCCTATACCGGATCGGCAGACGCAATCCTTCGCCTGCGTCCCTTTATTGGCGATCGCAGCTACCACGACTATCAAAAAGAAAGACCCGACCTGAGCTTTTCCCAACTCATTGGCTTCAACCAGCTTTATCTGCAAGCGATCCAGGTGGGAACCCCTGGCACAGCCTGGCTACTGCGTTGGACATGCGGCCATTATCAACCAGAAGGGGTTTGGTACTGGAGCTATTACTATCCAGAAGAAGCCGGTCGTGGGCTGGATTGCCTGGAAGATTTGTACAGTCCGGGCTATCTCAGTGTTCGATTGCAACCGGGCGACTGCCTTACCCTGGACGCCCTGGTCTGTTTGCCAAACCAACCGTTGCCAGACTTGAGTGATTCTACCTTTGATCAGCTTGTCCTAACCGAGCGGCAACGGCTACAGCAGCGGCTATCGCCCATATCCAACCCAGACCAGGAGACTCCGATCAGGGCATTACAGCCCCTCGATCCACTGCTGGAGCAATTGCTCAAGGCCAGCGATCGCTTCATTACCTATCGCTTTCCAACCCATGAACCCTGTATTCTGGCTGGCTATCACTGGTTTGGCCGCCGCAATCGCGACACGCTCCTATGCATTCCGGGCCTTTGTTTGACCACCGGCCGGTTGGATCTGGCCCGCACCTTGCTGGAACAGTTGGGCCGACTTTGCCAGCAAGGCCTGATCCCGTCTACCTTCCCTGACAGTTACCAATATCCTGACTTACCCAGCGTGGACTGTGCCCTCTGGTGGATTGAAACCCTGGGTCTTTACCTGGAAGCCAGTCAGGATTGGGATTTTTTGCATCAGCAATATGAGGTGGTGAAACAGATCTATAAAGCATTTACGGCTGGTACTCGTTACAACATTCGTGTCGATGCCTCCGATGGACTGGTTACCTGGGATGACGGCAGTGCAGCCCTGACCTGGATGGATAGCCAAGTAGACGGACGATCTATCACCCCCCGGACCGGCAAACCGATTGAGATTAATGCGCTTTGGTATTCAGCCCTCTGCTGGGCCAGCAATTGGGCAACTTATTTGAGTCAACAGGCAACTTCACCCCTTAACCCTACGAGTTTGTCTAAACAGGCCTACCGGTATACCCAGCAGGCAGAACAGGTCAAAGCGTCGTTGCAAAAGTTCTGGAATCCTCAGCAAGGGTATCTGTATGACTGTATCGAACCCGACGATCGCTTCAATGCCACCATCCGGCCAAATGCTGTATTAGCTCTATCCCTGCATCATTGTGCCTTTAGCGACCACCAGGCTCGTCAAGTTTTACAAGTTGCCCGCGATCGCCTGCTTACCCCCTACGGATTACGCAGTCTCGACCCTGCCGATCCAGCTTACGTGGGGCAGTATGCGGGCAATCCCCGACAGCGCGATCGCGCAGCTCATCAGGGAACTGTCTGGACCTGGTTGCTGGGCCCTTTTGTCCGCTCCTGGCAACGGTATTGGGGCCCCCAAAATATCCCATTGCCGTTCTCCATCACCCCTCTCCTGCAACACTTTCAGGAGCAGGTTTGCTTGGGTGGCATTTCCGAACTCTTTGATGGCAACTCTCCCCATGCCCCCCGAGGGGCGATCGCCCATGCCCTGCCCCTAGCTGAGTTGATTCGCCACTGGCCAGTTTTGCGCCAAACCAACAATTCCCTCCAAGACTGACGACACCGGTTGACTTCTGGCTATCAGCAGTCAGGTTTGCGGTTTTGGGTTTTGGGTTCAGGGTTCAGGGTTGCTGATCTCCGGCATCCGACCCATGCCACCCCATCTCCCTACTCGCTACTCACACATCTCTCGCCACAATCCCCCTGAGATCTGTTGCTCCAACTAGCATCCTGGGAATTCTGAATATCAGGATGATCACAAAGTGAGCAGAGCCATGAGCGCCGCTGAAAACATAGAAGTAATCTTTTTGTTCCAAAAGGGACTGTTTCTTAGCAAGCAGATGAACTATCTGGCTGCTATTGCCAGCTACAGTCGGGCTCTGGAACTCCAGCCAGATTATCCAGATGCCTGGTACAACCAGGGCAACGCCTTTTATCATCTGGGGCGATATGAATCAGCAATTGACTGTTATGACCAGGCTTTAGCCTATGAACCGGGCTTTTCTGAAGCCTGGAACAATCGGGGCAGCGCTTTAGATGACTTGCAGCGCTACGAGGAAGCAATTGCCAGTTACGACCAGGCGATTCACTACAGACCGGATTACTATTGGGCCTGGTATAACCGGGGGATTTCTCTCCGTAACCTGGGTCGGCACCAGGAAGCGATCGATAGCTATGACCGGGCACTTGAATTTAAGCCCGACTACCATTGGGCTTGGTACAATCGAGCGCTGGTATTGCGGCAACTCGGCCAACTTGAAAAAGTGGTCATTTGTTATGATAAAGCGCTGGAATTTAACCCCAATTTTGAAGAAGCCTGGACTAATCGCGGCAACGCCCTCTATCACCTGGGGCATCTGGAAGCCGCGATCGCCAGTTACAACCAGGCGCTCCGCCTGAAACCCGAAGATCCCCATATTCTTTACAACAAAGCCTGCTGCTACGCCCTCCAGGGGAATGTTGATCTGGCAGTGGAAAACCTTCGGCAGGCTGTTGCCCTTTCTCCAGATGAGTATCGTGAAATTGCCAGAGTGAACTCTGACTTCGACGGACTTCGCCAAGATCGCCGATTTGTTGCGCTAATCAGTGGGCGAAATTAGCAATAGGAAGAGATATCCTCCCCACACTGATCGGCCAGAAAGCATAGTGCCCGAAAACGCAGCCCAATCAACTGTTCATATAAGGGATTTAACTTACATAACGGTGGGATATGAGCCACTTTATGACCAAACACACTGATGTCCCGCTCAAATGGGCATTGGGGAGGGATTAACCGACATAACAGGTGAGCCACCTTCGGATCATGAATCTCCATCTTGTCCAGCCACTCTCTGACCGGACTGAGTACGTCCAAGTGGTCATCCAGATCAGGGGGAGCGTTTAAGGCAGAACCAATCCCAGAGTTTAGGGGGGATTCAACTGCCGCAACCAATTCTTCTGGCTGGGTCAGGGTTGACCGCAAGACTTTTAAGATATTGGTGTCCAACCCCAAGGCCAGACTAAATTGATAGAGAACTTCATCTTCACAAAATGAATAGGCTCCGTCGGCTAGGGCAACCATTACGGCCATTCGCAAAAAGTTTTCCGCTAGTTTGGGATCGTGGCCGATGGCAGCAGCTAGCTCATCCGGTGAAATTGGCTCCAGAGAAGTACTGATGTCGCTTTCCGCTAGATCTTGATGAGTCAAGTTTGAAATTAATTGCTGCTCCTCACGATCTAAATGTCCATCTGCCCAAGCAATGGACAACAGCCCCCGAATCCAGACGGTGGTCTGGTCATTCGTTAGAGGAGACTGGAGGGTAGGTGTCATCAGAGATGTAATTCAAGAGAACTATTTTTCCGAATTGATCTTAGCCTGTCCTACCCTAGGATTGACTGTAAACTGGGAGACTAAAAGAATAATCTAAACATCCTTAGAAATTCCTAAAATTCCCAGTTCTAGGAGTCCTGCTAGATTACATACGGCTGCTCGGACGACACAGTCAGTTGGTAGCACTGTTTATTTTTAGTAAAGCTTTTGCCCAGTCACTAGCAATCTCACCTGAGCCAAAGCTATAAGTAGTAAGCAGCCTTGACTACAAAAGCCCCAGCGGAAAGGATTCGTTGGGGTTTTACGATCTGAATACTGATGGGTTTTCCCATGAGTGGCGTGTCCAGATCTCACCGAGAGCTTAAAAATGAAAGTCCTACCAACAGAGATCCCAGATGTCCTAATTCTTGAACCCCAGGTATTTGAGGATGAGCGGGGCTTTTTTTTTGAAAGTTTTAATGAGCAAATTTTTATCGACAAAACGGGTGTGTTAGCCAGATTTGTTCAGGATAACCACTCCCGGTCTTGTCAGAACGTCCTGCGGGGTCTCCACTATCAGATTCAACAGGGGCAGGGAAAGCTAGTGCGGGCGATCGCAGGCTCCATTTTTGATGTTGCGGTTGATATCCGGAAACACTCACCGACCTTTGGTCAATGGGTGGGACACCGTTTGAGTGCTGAAAACAAGCAGATGCTCTGGATCCCAAACGGATTTGCCCATGGGTTTCTAGTGACCTCAGACTATGCCGAAGTTCTATATAAGACGACTGATTACTATGCTCCACAACATGAACGTTGCATTCTCTGGAATGATCCTGACTTGTCAATCGCCTGGCCATTGACAACCAACCCGATTCTTTCAGCCAAAGATCAGGCTGGGAAATCTTTAAAGGAGGCAGATGTGTTCCCCTAATTAAGTGACCCTTCTTAGATGGCCCCTTCCTGTGTAAACCCGTTCAATTAATATACTTGTTCTTATGAAAGCACTAATTCTGAGTGGTGGAAAGGGCACCCGCCTGCGTCCACTGACTTACACCGGAGCGAAACAGTTAGTTCCAGTTGCCAATAAGCCGATCCTCTGGTACGGGATAGAAGCAATTGTGGCGGCTGGTATTACCGATATTGGTATCGTCATCAGCCCCGAAACCGGGGAAGAGATCAAAGCGCAAACGGGCAATGGCGAGCAGTTCGGAGCCAATATTACCTATATTCTTCAGGACAAACCGGCTGGTCTAGCCCACGCGGTCAAAGTGGCCCGGCCCTTCTTGGGGGATACTCCCTTTGTGATGTATCTGGGAGATAACCTGATTCAGCATCCATTGCGGGAATTCCTGGACGCGTTCAAAGATCAGTATATGGATGCCTTGATTCTACTGCGGCCAGTCAATAATCCCTCTGCCTTTGGAGTCGCTCAGGTTGATGCCGAAGGCCGAGTCTTACATCTCGTAGAAAAGCCAAAGGTTCCTCCGTCCAATTTGGCATTGGTTGGCATCTACTTTTTCTCCCGTACGATTCACCAGGCGATCGACCAAATTCAACCCTCTGCCAGAGGTGAACTGGAAATTACTGACGCTATCCAGGATTTGATCAATCACCAAAAGCAGGTCGAAGCCAGACAAATTGAGGGATGGTGGTTGGATACGGGAAAAAAGGATGACTTGTTGGAAGCCAACCAGATAGTTCTGGACACTTGCCTGAAATCAACCATTGCTGGTGAAGTCGATGACAACAGTCACATCTCTGGCCGGGTACAGTTAGGAGAAGGGTCACGCCTAATCAACTGTACTGTTAGAGGACCAGTGGTAATTGGTAGCAACTGCTATCTGGAAAACTGTTTTATTGGACCTTACAGCAGTATCGCTGACCAGGTTACTCTCGTTGACGTGGATCTGGAGCATAGTGTGATTCTCCAGGGGGCCAGGGTAACTGGCATCCACCAGCGAATTGTGGATAGTGTGATTGGGCAAAGAGCCCATCTTACACCCGCAACTCAACGCCCGAAGGCTTTTCGGTTTATGATTGGCGACGACTGCCAAATTGAGCTGGTCTAAAAACTCTACCAAGTCTGCTTCCACGGCTTGCGCGATGATTGGCCGTGCTCCACGACGCACTGGCTCTGTCAACGCATCATTGCAGGTCTCGTTTTACTTTGGTGTTTTGAGTGAAACCACATTATCTCGGGTCATGGTGTATTTCCTGTGCCGGTCGTTTTGATTTCATCCAGGAGGATACGCCTTTTTTATCTATCCTAATACACCAGAAATCAGCACAGCTCCAGGTAACAGTTACTTGGAGCTATATAGCGATCCGATCAGGATTGTGAAAGGTTTCCGCAGGAAATCCTTCTCACAAAGCCCTTTCACCATCCAGTCGTTCACCAGTCATTTAGGATTGCTATAGCAATTACCAGTGAGGGCTGAGCTTAACCTCGATAGAAAAAGAGATGAAAACCTGAGGGAAAGGGATGGCAGCCTAAAATTCGATTTCCTGGGGAGCACGGGGAAAGGGGATGACATCTCGGATGTTGCCCATACCGGTCATGAACTGGACCAAGCGCTCGAAGCCCAAGCCAAAACCAGCGTGGGGAACGGTGCCAAAGCGGCGTAAATCCAAATACCACCAGTAGGGATCCGGATCGAGGCCAGTTGCCTGAATCCGCTGTTCCAGAACATCTAGCCGCTCTTCCCGTTGGGAACCACCAATAATCTCGCCAATCTTGGGCACCAGAATATCCATGGCTGCAACAGTTTGTTGGTCGTCATTCAACCGCATGTAAAAGGCTTTAATCTTAGCTGGATAATCGGTGACAATAACGGGGCGCTTAAAGTATTCTTCGGCCAGATAGCGCTCGTGTTCTGATTGTAAATCCAGGCCCCATTCGACTGGGTACTCAAAGGTTTTGCTGGCCTTTTCCAGGAGGGCGATCGCTTCTGTGTAGGTCACCCGGGCAAACTCTTGCTGGATAATGCTTTCTGCTGTGGCCAGAACAGTGTTGTCAATCCGCTGGTTAAAGAACTCCATATCCTCCGGACATCTTGTCAGGACGGATTGGAAGAGATGCTTCAAAAAAGCTTCGGCCAGATCCATGTCGCCTTCCAGGTCACAGAAAGCCATTTCCGGTTCCACCATCCAGAATTCAGCCAGATGACGGGAGGTGTTGGAATTCTCGGCCCGGAAGGTAGGACCAAAGGTGTAAACATTACTGAAAGCTAAGGCCATGATTTCCGCTTCCAACTGACCGCTAACTGTCAGGAATGCCTGTCGGCCGAAGAAATCCTGGTTGAAGTCTACCTGTTGGCTGTCTTTTGTGCGGGGCAGGTTGTTCAGATCAAAACTGGTGACGGTCAGCATTTCACCAGCTCCCTCGCAGTCGCTAGCACTGATGATGGGTGTATGTACCCAGAGAAAGCCTCGTTCCTGGAAAAATTGATGAATGGCCATTGCGCAAGCATTGCGCACCCGGAAAACAGCCCCCAGGGTGTTGGTGCGGCCTCTTAAATGCCCAATCGTGCGTAAGAACTCGAAGGAGTGGCGTTTTTTCTGCAGGGGATAGGTCTCTGGATCGGCTTCACCATAAACCGCGATCGCATCTGCGCTTAACTCAATCCGCTGGCCCTTAGCCGGAGACTCCACCAGGGTGCCGGAAATCTCCACCGAAGCCCCCGTATTGATTCGCTTCAGGGTTTCGGCATAACCGGGAACATCCTGGTTGACCACGACCTGTAATCCTGCCAGGGAGGACCCATCATTGACTTCTAAAAAACTAAATTCCTTCTGTTCCCGTTTGGTGCGGACCCACCCTTTAACGGTAACGGTTTCTTGGGGTTGGCCATGACGGAGAAGGTCAAGAATGCGATGGGTCATAGTCGGGTGATACTGCTGGGGAAATTGCAGGATGGCTGAACTTGAGTGTAGCAGGCAATGCATCGATCCTGACGGGTCAGGACTGGTCCCACTTGTCATCAGTCTGAACCAGTTCAGGAAGTGATTACTCAGTTAGCAGCATGGTTCTGCATTAGGTCTTTCATTATTTCCCCTTGGAAGAAAATTGGTTTTTAATGCTTGCTCCAGGCTGTAGAGGTAGGTAGGTGGGAAGGTCGCCGGTGGCAGGTTGGTTGTCCGCACTGCCAGGTCCACAACATTTTCGTAGGAAAGGCAAAAGGTTTCTGATATAGCGATCCGATCAGGATTGTGAAAGGTTTCCGCAGGAAATCCTTCTCACAAAGCCCTTTCACCATTCAGTCGTTCACAAGTCAATTAGGATTGCTATCAATAAGGCTGGAAACTGGGACTTTCAGTCAGCAATCGGCCAATTCGACGGCGTTGTTCTTGCTGGGTTGCTGCCAACTGTTGCTACGGTTTGCTGGATGGTATTGCCATCGACGAAAGTAACCAGTGCTTTTACTAAGAAATTAGCAAATTTCTCTGGTCTTCACTGGGGTGGCGTTTAATAGAAGTTGGCCATGCCCTGGTTGCGAAAGTGATCCGTTTATATGATTGATCCAGTGATATATGGACACCATGCCGAGACGCCGTTCTGTCCCAACTGAGATTGACCTGACCGATGCCTCCTATTACTTCAACCGGGAACTGAGCTGGTTGGAATTTAACCATCGGGTTTTGCATGAAGCCTTAGATTCCCGTACGCCTCTACTTGAGCGACTGAAGTTCTCTGCGATTTTTAGCTCCAACCTGGATGAGTTTTTTATGGTGCGCGTTTCAGGTTTGAAGGAGCAAGTCGCAGCTCAGGTGAGCCAGCGCACACCCGATGGGCGCACGCCTCAGGAACAATTGGAGGCTATTAATCAACGGCTGCGGCCATTGGTAACCCTGCAGCACCGACAACTTGAGCAGGAATTGCGACCGTTGCTGGCTGAGCATGGGATTCACATCCTGAACTATATCGATCTAAGTCAAGAACAACGGTTCTATCTGCATCACTACTTTGAAGAGCGGGTATTTCCTGTCCTGACACCCCTGGCTGTTGATCCGGGGCACCCATTTCCACGCATTTCCAATCTCAGTTTGAATCTTGCTGTAGGGGTCAAGGATCCCCAGACGAATGAGACGCGTTTTGCTAGGGTCAAAGTCCCTAATATCTTGCCCCGGTTTATTGCCTTTCCTAAAGACTTGCAGTATCACGAAGGCAAACCCAGTATCTGGACTGGCGTGCCCTTGGAACAGGTGATAGCCCACAATTTAGAGGCTCTGTTCCCCGGTATGAATATCCAGGAATATTATCTGTTCCGGGTGACTCGAGACGCGGACTTTGAAGTTCAAGAAGATGAGGCGGATGATCTGCTGTTGGCGATCGAGGAAGAGTTGCGCAAGCGTCGTCTGGGTGGATCTGTAGTGCGGTTGGAAATTCAGATGGGAACGCCGGATTTTGTCCGTCAGACTCTGATGCATGAGCTGGAACTGAAGGAGGAGGATGTCTACGAGGTCGAAGGCTTATTGAATTTGAGGGATTTAATGTCCTTGCTTGCCCTGCCAGCCCCGCAACTGAAGGATCCACCCTGGACCCCTGTGGTTCCGCCTCGGCTGCGGCGCATCGTTGAGTTATCTCCGGATGATGGTTTTTGGGGTAGCGATGAGGGCGAGGACTTCTTTTCTGTTTTGCGCCAGCGGGATTTGCTGCTGCATCACCCCTATGACTCTTTTGCTGCATCTGTCCAGCAGTTCATCACCCATGCGGCGATCGACCCAGATGTGTTAGCGATCAAGATGACCCTCTACCGAACCTCCGGGGATTCGCCGATTGTTAAATCCCTGATCAAGGCAGCAGAGAATGGCAAACAGGTGGTTGCCCTGGTGGAACTGAAGGCCCGATTTGATGAGGAAAACAATATCAACTGGGCCCGTAAGTTGGAGGATTCGGGGGTACACGTGGTGTACGGGCTGGTGGGACTCAAAACCCACACCAAGACAGTGCTGGTGGTGCGGCAGGAGGGGGACTTAATCCGGCGCTATGTTCACATTGGCACGGGCAACTACAATCCTAAAACCGCTCGCCTCTATACCGATCTGGGACTGTTCAGTTGTCGGGAAGAGTTAGGGGCCGACCTAACCGATCTGTTTAATTTCCTGACGGGCTATTCCCGCCAGCAGTCCTATCGCAAGTTGTTGGTAGCCCCGGTGAGTTTACGCGATCGCATGCTGGGGCTAATCCAACGGGAAGCGGAGCATGCCAGCCAGGGACACTCCGGTCGCATTATTGCAAAAATGAATGCGCTGGTCGATCCCATCATTATCCAAGCCTTGTATGAAGCCTCTCGGGCGGGCGTAAAAATTGACCTGATTGTGCGGGGAATGTGTTGTCTGCGGCCGGGTGTGGTCGGGGTGAGTGACAATATCCGGGTAATTAGCATTGTGGGTCGATATCTGGAACACTCCCGCATCTTTTATTTCCATAACAAGGGAGAAGAGGAAATTTTCATTGGCAGTGCCGACTGGATGCGCCGCAATCTAGACCGACGGGTCGAGGCAGTAGTTCCCATCGAAGATCCGGAGATTGCCCTGGACTTGCAAGAAATTCTGGGTGTTCTGCTAGCGGACAACCGGCAAGCTTGGGAATTACAGCCGGATGGAACCTATATCCAACGCCGTCCAGTGGAAGGCAGTCCAGAACAAAGCGCCCAAAAGATCCTGATGGAAATGGCCCAGCAGCAAACTGGAGCATAAATGGAGGTATGTTTGATAACGTTTGCAAGTTTCTTGTGGAAGGCTTCAGCCAGGATTTTGCTCAGTGGTTATTAGGAGAACCCATTGGTCTGACCCAACTCAGCCCCTCCGAATTGTCCATCGAACCGATTCGAGCCGATGCCCTGATTTTGCTGGCTTCTGAGCAAACAGTCGTCCATTTGGAATTTCAGACCCAGCCAGATGCAGATATTCCCTTCCGTATGGTGGATTATAGGCTGCGGGTTTATCGGCGCTATCCTCATAAGCAGATGTATCAGGCAGTCATTTATCTAAAACCAAGCAGATCGGAACTAGTGCAGAAAACAGCTTTTGTGATTCCTGGAACCCACCATGAATTTGCCGTGATTCGTCTCTGGGAATGTCCACCAGAGGAGTTGATGCAATTTCCAGGGTTGTTGCCGTTGGCAGTTCTGAGCCAAACAGCGGATAAGGCCCAGACGTTGCGGGAAATTGCCCAACGCATCGAAAAGCTGCCAAATCAGGCAGAGAAAAGAAACGTAGCAGCGGCTACTTCCATCCTGGCGGGATTAGTATTAGAAAAAACGGTCATTCAGAATATCCTACGGGAGGACAATATGAGGGAATCCGTCATTTATCAGGACATTGTTGAGCAGGGGATTCAACAAGGGATTCAACAAGGGATTCAACAAGGGATTCAACAAGGGATTCAACAAGGGATTCAACAAGGGGAAGTTACCTTGATTTTGCGCCTCTTGAGCCGCCGTCTGGGAGCAATCCCTGACGCCGTTGCAGATCGTATTCAATCGCTGTCCGTTATCCAACTAGAAACATTGGCGGAAGCATTATTGGATTTCAATCAGCCGGATGACCTGGTGAGGTGGTTGGACTCCAATCAGAGTAGATAGTTGACTAATCGTCAACGTGCACAAAGACCTAGACTACCCCAAGCAGAGCAGAATCATGATAACCACTGCTGCTCCCACACCAGCCTTTCTCCCTGATCTGGTCACTATGGAAGTGGCTACCCTAACAAAAAAGCATCGGCAGGAGTGGCGTTCTTAGCCCCCTGCCAGCCGATCTAACCGTTCTCGAATAGCCAGGGTAATCAACCCACGAATGAGCGCCACTCCCCCCAAGGCTGCTAGCACAAACGCCGCGATCGCCCAATTGGGATAGCCGCCCACCCAGAAAACAGCCCCAGCCAGAAAAGTGAAACTGGAGAAACAGGCGTAGGCCAGAGTCCGTAGGGCCAGGTGAATGGTTTTTAGCGCCCGGTCTGTTTCCATTGATCGGGCCCGCAATTGCCGCTCCCCCTGTTCAATCCGCTCTTCCAGTCGTTGCACTAATCGTTCGGCCGAGCTGGGCTGCTTCAGCTTTTGCACCAGCAACTCTCGGGTTTGCTTGGCAACTTCTCCCAGTGCGCCCCCCTTCACCTGGCTGGTGGCCAGACTGGCTACAAATGGTTTCGCTGCAGCCAACAAGTTGTATTGCGGATCCAGCGCCCTGGCCACTCCATCCAGCGTTGTCAAAGCCTTCAGAATAAAGGTCATTTTGGCTGGCAGGCGGAATGGCTGCTGCTCAAACAGCGCATAGATCTCGCTCCGCATTTGCTTGAAGGCCTGAATTTCGATGGGTCTGTCTGTAAACCGTTCCAGAATAAATTGCAGCAGACGACGCACCGGCGTCATATCCGGTACTGGTTCCAGCAACCCCATATCAGTCAAGGTGTTGATCACCTGATCAGTGTCTTTGCGGATGACTGCAAAGAACGTTTTCACCATCTGATCGCGGTTGATCGCCTGTACCTCAGCCATCATGCCGAAGTCATAGAAAATCAGGCTGCCGTCCTGACTAACAGCCATGTTGCCCGGATGGGGATCAGCCTGGAAGAAGCCATCCTGTAACAGTTGCTTCAGATAGCAACAAATTCCCAGTTGATTGACTTCCTGAACATCGATCCCACTGGCTTCCAGACTCTGCCGGTCGTTGATTTTAATTCCCGGCAAGTAGTCCATCGTCAAAACCTTTTTGGTGGTGTACTCCGGATAGATTTTGGGGACTTTGATACGGGGATAGTTTCTAAAGTTGTACTGAAAGCGGTCCGCATTGAGCGCTTCCTGAATGTAATCAATTTCTTGATAAAGCAGGAAGGAAAACTCCTGGTAAAGGGTCTCCAGATCATACTGTTTGGCGACCGGGAAATAGCGTTCGCAAAAACGCACCAACCGTCGCAGGATCTTAAAATCCAGATCAAATAATTTGTCCAACCCTGGACGTTGGACTTTAACCACCACCTCCTCGCCTGTATGCAGCTTTGCCTTGTGGACCTGGCCCAAACTGGCAGCCGCAATGGGACTGGGATCAAAATCGCGATAGAGGTGGTAAATGGAAGCCCCCAGTTCTGACTCCACGATCGCGATCGCTTGATCTGCCCCAAACTCAGGCACCCGATCCTGAAGCTGACCCAAGGCCTGGACGTATTCCAAAGGCAGCAAATCGGCCCGTGTTGATAAGGACTGGCCAATTTTGATAAATGTCGGCCCCAGATCCAGTAGCCTTTCGACCATCCATTGGGCCCGTCGATGTCGCTGTCGGGCAGATCGGTGGGCGATTACATTATCCCACCACAGATAAAACATCACCTGGGTAGCAGAAAGAACTATATCAACCTGCCGCGCCAGAGCAGATTGGGAAGTCATTTGCCATCGAAGTGGCTGAGATCTAGCAGCAATTACCATACTTCAGCTAGTCCCTTTCTTGCCCAACATGGGCATTTACAACAGTTCCCCCAAGGATTTTACTGCAAGATATTGACTCTCGCAGCCCAAGCAGGTCAAGGTTTGCTGCTATCAAGGGTTTGTGGAAAAGCCAGGTCAAAAGAGGTTCGATAGCTCGAACTATGCTCCAACGGCTGACTGGTGACTGAAATCGTGCCATTCAATAATTGCACCAAACTTTTAACCAAGGACAGTCCCAGGCCAGTTCCTTGAATCGCATTTTGGGTTGCCCCTTGACAGCGGCGAAACTTTTCAAAAATATGCGGCAGTTCCTCTGGACTAATTCCAGCACCCGTATTAGTCAGAGAGAGCACCACCTCCTGGGAAGATGCATCCAGACAGAAACGAGCCTTGAGGTCTACGGTGCTATTCGGTTCTGCATATTTACCAGCATTGGTCAGCAGTTCCAAAACAATGCGATGCAAGCTTTCTCGATCGCTCCGCAGGATCAGCGGCGATCGAGGCAAATCTAGTGACAGCGACAGCCCTTTATTGGCCCATCGTTGTTGAAAACTGTCCGCCTGCTCCTGGAGCAGAGCCTTCAAGTCAATATCCTGCAGATAAATAGCCACCTTACGGGTTTCTAATTCCTGCAAGGTCAGTAGGTCATTAATCAAATTAGTTTCCTGGGTGCACTGCTGTTCCAAAATGTCCAGATAGCGGGCACTGCGGGGGTCTGTCAGCGTGACCTGGCGCAACATCCGAATCGCCATTGTCATACTGGTCAGTGGAGTCCGCAGTTCATGACTAATGGTGCTGAGAAATTCGTCTTTTAACTGATTTAGTTTACGCAACTGGTCAATTTGCTGCCGGGTCCGCTCATACAGTTTGGCCTGAATCGAAAGACTTTCCCGTAGTTCGGCTGTCCGCTTTTCCACCAGCATTTGGACTTGCCTCAAGGTTTCAGTTTGAATAATGGCAGTACTGACCTGCGCACACACTAATTTCACCAGTTCAACTTCTTCCGGTTGCCAGACATGGGGATGATTGTGTTGAAACACCAGAAACCCCAAAACAGTGCCCTGGCTTTCCAGCGGGGCCATTAACAGCGACGGCAAGGATGCCCATTGGAACAGATCTGCGACTCCCTTACTGGGATCTATTTTCAGATTTTGTAAGGAGTCGCCAATCACGATTGGGTTGGGGGCTTGGAGAAACGCCTCCTGGCAGAGGCCACACTCTGCAATCCAGAAGGACGACTCTGGAACCGGGTCTTCCTGCACTGGGGGACTGGGTGGCTGGGCAGGAACTGCAGCATTCGCAGAAAAATCACTGGTCAAATCCTGCCACTCGCAGGCAACCACGACCCGGGCCTGGGTCATTTGCTCCTGCACACTGGCCTTAAAGCGGGGATCCCAATGTTTCAAGCGAAGCAACATACTACGCTGCGCTTTCAGAGCCCTGGCCGTTCCCTCCGTCGCCAGACTCAAAAATTGTTTCAAGTCGGGGGAGTTATGCACCGCCAGGGTCAGTTGATTAATAACTGTCTGATACTCCACCCGGCGATTCAACTGATGCCGGAGTTGCAGATGGGAAATAGAAACTGCTAATGGTTGAGCAATTCTACGCAGTTCTTCTACTTCCACCGTAGTCCAGTGAGAGGGATGGGATCGCATCAAGCAAATCACCCCATTCATTTCTCCTTGAAACTGTGTGGCCAGGAACAGGACAGCCCTCACAGATAGCAGGCAATTGTGAGAAGCGGCAATGTTCTGCCATAGGCCTGTGAACTGCTGCATGGCAACGTCATTGTCTTTGTCTGCCACCGTCACATCTGCAGAAAAGCAGGGTTCTGCCGTTGTTACCTTGCCGACAAAAGGGATGCTGGTTCCCCAGGTCGTTTGGCTCAATCCGGTTAAATTGCCCTCTAACCAGTAACCAATTTGACTGGCAGAAAGGGCAATAGATGGCACGATAATTAGGCAACCATCTGCCTGAAAAGCTTTACCAACCAGATTAGCCAGTTTCACTGGCAGCAGCTCGCCATCCTCACAAACTGAGGCTGTCTGCAGAATCTGTTGACCTAGATCTGAAAAACTTGCAGGCACAGTAGTCAGTGCGGCCGCAGAAGGCTGCGTCGAAACGGCTTGGATGTGGATCAGTCGTGGGGACGCAAAGGGTTCAGGCACGGCTGCAATAAACTCCATGGAACAGTGGGATCAGGTCGTCAGAGCCAGATGGACCAGCCTCTAGAAGTAACAAGGCAGAAATGCGAAGTCACATCAGGGCGAAAGTATCCCAATTTACTCGTTAGAGTTCCCATACAGGTTCTGGCTATAGCAGGGGCAATGGGCAAATTTGACGAACTTCTAAAGAAATTAATTTGAGCTTTAGATTTTTAGATATAAGGGTAATCTGCCAACCACCTGGATAAAATCCGTAATCTCCGGTGTTTTTGGCTGATTTTTTCGCATGGGTGCCCAGGTTTTTGCTTGATTGGTGGAATCGCTGGGTTCGGATGACTCACAGAACTTTTGGTATCAAACTGCAAGGGTTCTATTCTGCCGAGATCTTCACCTGCTATAACCTAGGGAGGAGTACAGGTCTGGGTATTAGCCTCAACTGGATAGCAGTTCATGAACTTGAAGCATATGGCGCTAGCAGATTTAGGGGAAATTTCCGCTACAACCCTCCCTCAGGTGGTGGGAACTGTTAAGGGACCGGGAGAAAACGGCAACCAGTATGTCTTCATTACAGCCGACAGCCGATCGGTCAAAATTGGTGAATTTGTTTACTACGAAGCCCCGATGCCCGGTGTTGCATCTGACTCGTCGCTCCGCCGGATCATTGGCAAAATATCGACCTGTCGGTTGCTCGATCACTTGCCCGATCGCATGTTTGCCGATACCGAGATTAGTCCGGAGGCGATCGCGGCCTTGGTTGGGTTTACCTATGAAAATCCGGAAATCTATGAAGTTGCGGTCGACGTGACCGGCTATTTCGATGCCGCCCTGGGCTTTATGAATCCCCGTCAGCCCCCCGTGCCGGGAACCAAGGTTTATCTGGCCGATGACGCCATGTTGCGGCAAATTTTGAATCGGAAGCAACCGGGTGAGGTCGGCGCCGCCCTGGTGGGATCGCTACTGCTGCGAGAACCCGGCACCGTCCCCATTGCCCTGGATGTGAAGGAGTTGGTCAGTACCCACATGGCAATCCTGGCTGGCACCGGTTCCGGTAAATCCTATACGGCTGGCGTGCTAGTGGAAGAGTTACTGTTGCCCCATAACCGGGCAGCGGTCCTCATCTGTGATCCCCACGGGGAATATGGCACCCTGGCCGATATCCAGGGACATCCAGACTTCCAGGCGGCAGACGGCTATGCCCCCAAGGTGAAGGTGCTGACCCCGGATCAGATTCGCATCCGGGTTTCTTCCCTGGACTACTATGACATTTTGACCCTCCTACCAGAAATGAGCGATCGCCAGCAGTCGATCCTCAGTAAGGCTTTTGCCCTGGTCAAAAAATTTGGCAAAGGGGAGCACCGCTGGGATGTACAGGACTTAATTGCTGCGGTGCGTGAGGCCGACCGCCAGGTTGACGAGGAGGGCAATGAAAAAATTGGAACTTCTGCCCCGGCCCTGGAGTGGAAGTTGGAACGGATGCAGCGATCGCCCTATTTCCATGTCATGGAGCATTTGGCACCTAAGGACTTGTTTACCCCCGGTCAGGTCACCGTCCTGCAAATGAATGAGATTAGCCAGGAGGAACAGCAGGTGATCTGCGCCGCTGTCCTACGGCAGACCAGTCAGGCCCGCATGCAGACCCAAAAGGAACACATTGGCCCCCAGGATGAGAACTTTTTGCCCTATCCCGTCTTCATTCTGCTGGAAGAAGCCCACCGTTTTGCCCCGGCCCATGAGCCATCGCGGTGCAAGGCTGTAATCCGCACAATTTTAAGCGAAGGGAGAAAATTTGGTCTGGGAGTGGGTCTGATTACCCAGCGGCCTGGCAAGCTGGATTCGGATGTTCTGTCCCAATGCATGAGTCAATTCATTATGCGGATTGTCAATCCGGTTGACCAGGATAGCCTCAAGTATGGTGTGGAAGCCGCCGGTCGGGACTTGCTGAAAGAACTGCCCGCCCTGACAAAAGGACAGGTGATTATTGCCGGTGCCTGCGTCAATACCCCCGTTCTCTGTCAGGTCCGGAAACGACTGACCCAGCATGGCGGTGAAACTTTAAATGCCCCCAGTCTCTGGCAGGAGTATTTCCAGACCCACCGGGTGCGCGATCGCCAGGTAAAAGAGGCACCTGTTGCGGGTCGTTCCCGAGCCCAAACCGTCCGTGGCGTCAGCATTGACTAGGTGCGTTACTCCACGCTGTCCACCAGATCAGGATAGCGGAACCGCAGTTTCAGACCCAGGGTAATTTGCTTCATCACCCAATAGAGTGCTGTCAGGACTAAAAAAGTGACCATGACTACAACCAGGGGGAATTTGGAGGTCAGGTCATTAAGGGTGGTCAACAGGATGTATTTGGGGTCGGTGACTAGATCCCAACTGTTGAGGCGCAGGAAGCGACCTAAATAAATCCCAATGGCGCAGAGCGCATGGGTGGCCAACTCGCTCCAGACGACCCACTGTTTTGCCCCTAACCGTTTCAGATAATGGCTCTGATTAATCAAGCAGACAACATAGGCTTCAAATCCCAGCAGGATGGCAGAGATATGCAGGGGGATAAATATCAATGAAAGGATAAAGGCAGATGGAACTGAGCGAACCCCGCGGATCAGATGGATGATGTCTGTCAGGACATAAGGAGCATTAGGCAGGAAGGCCAAGTAGACGACCCAAACCACCCACCAGAGCGGCGATCGAACCTTAGACCGGCGACGGTACAGCCAGAAGCTTAAAACCAGCGGGATTGCAGCCAAAAAGAGATTCCAGGCAATCCAGCCGCTATAAACCGTATCAAAGCTAACCAGCAGGGTATCCAGGCGAGATTGCATAGGGGGTGGTCAACGTACAGTTCACTGGCTCCAGTTTGGCCTGAATTTCGGCTCAACGTCCAGTCTAATTGTGGGTTGTTGATGGATGTCGATGATCCTGCCTCGCCTTTGTCTTTCTCTATGCTGAAAGTCTTAAGATTCAATGCGTCGGGTAGGTTCGCCGGAAGACCCTGGAAGGCTATACTTCATTAAAGAAGTTTGCGCAATGCAAACAAGTTGTTAAGCCAAAGGCGCTGGCATCCTGGTTCAGGATTGGTCAGGTTTCATTCCGAAAGTTTTGAAGTGCCGGGCGATCGCAGAAATTGAGGAGCCATGAACTCAGGAATTGACTTAAAGGAAACATTTATTCAGTCTTTGCTGGACCTGGGTATCCCTTCAGGTGCCGCAAAGGCAATATGGATGCCCCTACCCATGCTGATGATGATCATGGGGGCAACGGTCGGTGTACTCGTTTCAGTCTGGCTGGAACGAAAGATTTCGGCTGCGGCTCAGCAACGGATCGGCCCTGAGTACATTGGCCCTTTGGGCATCCTGGCGCCGGTTGCGGACGGGTTAAAGCTGATCTTCAAAGAGGATGTGGTTCCGGCCAAGGCAGATTCGGTTTTGTTTACTCTGGGTCCAGTCTTAGTTGTGCTGCCAGTTTTCCTGTCCTATTTAATTGTTCCCTTCGGCCAAAACCTGGTGATTACCAATGTGGCCATGGGTGTGTTTCTCTGGATCGCTCTCTCCAGCATTGTTCCCATCGGGCTGTTGATGTCTGGCTATGCGTCCAACAATAAGTATTCCTTGTTGGGTGGTCTGCGAGCCGCTGCACAGTCCATCAGTTATGAGATTCCGCTGGCGCTATCTGTTCTGGCTGTGGTCATGATGTCCAACTCGCTCAGCACGATTGATATTGTGCAACAACAGTCAGGGTATGGCATTCTGGGCTGGAATGTTTGGCGTCAACCGATTGGCTTTCTGATCTTCTGGATTGCGGCTCTGGCCGAGTGTGAGCGGATCCCTTTTGACTTGCCGGAAGCAGAAGAAGAGCTGGTGGCTGGGTACCAGACCGAGTACGCCGGTATGAAGTTCGGTCTCTTCTATGTCGGTTCCTATGTCAATCTGGTTTTGTCCTCGCTGCTGTTTGCCATCCTTTATTTGGGTGGATGGGACTTTCCCGTGCCGATTAACCTGTTGGCTAATTGGTTGGGTGTGAGTGAGACCAGCTCCTGGTTGCAGGTGGTAACTGCTTCCCTGGGCATCACCATGACGATTCTCAAAGCTTATTTCCTGGTTTTCTTGGCGATTCTGATGCGCTGGACGGTGCCACGGGTGCGGATTGACCAGTTGCTGGATCTGGGCTGGAAGTTTTTGCTACCCATCTCACTGGTCAACCTTCTGCTCACAGCCGGTTTGAAAATCGCTTTTCCTGCTGCTTTTGGCGGTTAATTCAAGCAAGATCACAGTTGCTTTAGTTTGTTGCTTTCCTCATCCCTCATCCTTCTGGGAGTTGCTCCATGCTGAAATTCCTCAAGCAAGTTGGTGATTACACCAAAGAGGCCGTTCAGGCAGCCAAGTATATTGGTCAGGGTTTATCTGTGACCTTTGATCACATGCAACGCCGTCCCATTACGGTCCAGTATCCTTATGAAAAGCTAATCCCCTCTGAGCGGTTCCGGGGTCGGATCCACTTTGAATTTGACAAATGCATTGCCTGCGAAGTGTGTGTTCGGGTTTGTCCCATCAACCTGCCTGTGGTGGACTGGGCCTTCAACGCCGAAACCAAGAAAAAGCAATTGAAGCATTACAGCATTGATTTCGGGGTTTGTATCTTTTGCGGTAACTGTGTGGAGTACTGTCCAACTAACTGCTTGTCGATGACCGAGGAGTACGAGTTGGCGGCCTACGACCGGCATGAACTGAATTATGATAATGTCGCTCTGGGAAGGTTACCCTATAAAGTTACGAATGATCCAATGGTGACTCCGTTGAGAGAACTGGCCTATCTGCCCAAAGGGGTGATGGAACCCCATGATTTGCCGGTGGATGCTCAGAGAGCAGGCCGACGGCCGGAAGAGATTGTGGAGCAATCCTAAGCTCCTTTGCCTACCAGATGGGAGTCTACAATCGCAGATTGAAAGTGGGTTCTGCTGACCAGGGTCTGACAGCCCATCAGTTTGAGCGATCGCTCAGTTAAAAAAGTTTGACCCATCACACCTTGCAATCGACTATGGAGACTGACTAACGTGACTTTAGCCGAAGGGGTTCAGGTTGTATCGTTTGCTGTACTGGCGCTAACAATGGTTGGGGCGGCCCTGGGAGTGGTTTTACTCTCAAACATTGTCTACTCGGCTTTTCTGCTGGGTGGTGTGTTCATCAGCATGGCGGGCCTGTATCTGTTGTTGAATGCGGACTTTGTTGCCACTGCCCAGGTCTTGATTTATGTTGGGGCGGTCAATGTGCTGATTTTATTCGCCATTATGCTGGTCAACAAGCGTCAGGATTTTGTGCCAATTCCCCAGTCGTGGATTCGCAAAGGAGCCACTGGGCTGGTCTGCGTTGGCTTATTCGCCCTCTTGAGCACTATGGTTCTGGTTACTCCTTGGGGTCTCTCGAGCCAGGTTGCAGCCGGTGATCAGTCGATTATCACAATTGGCTTACATTTCTTCAGTGATTTTCTGCTGCCCTTTGAACTGGCTTCTGTCCTGCTGCTGATGGCGTTGATCGGAGCCGTTATCCTGGCCCGTCGCGAATTTATTCCTGAGGGAGCAGTGTCTGAGTTGAAGCAACCGGTATTAATGCTGCCGGAGCGGCCTCGGGAGTTGGTAGAGGCTAGTGGTCGGGAGGTCAGCAGTCCGGGCTCTGACCGACGTTCTTAATTGTTTTACCTCTGTCCGGTTCAGCGATATTTGGGAGATTTCATGCAACTGCAGTACTTTCTGATTCTGGCCGCCTTGCTGTTCTGCATTGGCATCTATGGTCTGATTACCAGCCGCAATGCGGTTCGGGTTCTGATGTCGATTGAGCTCATGCTGAATGCGGTAAACCTCAATCTCATGGCGTTTTCTAACTACCTGGATCCGAAGGATATAAAGGGGCAAGTATTTACCGTCTTTGTGATTGCGGTGGCAGCTGCAGAGGCCGCTGTGGGCCTGGCTATCATCCTCACCATTTACCGTAACCGCGATACGGTTGATATGGAACAATTTAATCTGCTGAAGTGGTAGTCAACTAAATAGGCTTATCCATAGGTCGATTTTTGCCTGCCGCATTCCTGCCTCCCTTCAGGCTACGGTTGCTGGCACTGGTTAATAGTGGTTAGTTGCTTTCTCTGCGTTGTTCAGTAGACTAGCAACTACCACTTTTATTTCTCTGAATGCCGTGCAACTGAAGCAGGTGATTATTGCCCACAAGGCAGGCGACAAACTGAGTCAAACCTGGGCTGAGCGCTGTGCTAAGCAACTCGAAAATCGCCACTGCAAGGTGCTAATGGGCCCCAGTGGACCGAGGGATAATCCCTATCCAGTCTTTCTGGCTTCTGTCAGCCAGCCTATTGATCTGGCAGTGGTACTGGGGGGAGATGGCACAGCCCTGGCGGCGGCTCGAAATTTGTCAGAGCAAGGGATCCCAATTCTGGCAGTGAATGTGGGGGGACATTTAGGTTTTTTGACTGAATCTTCAGATGGGTTTGAGGATTCAGAAACGGTGTGGGACCGGCTGCAAGCGGATCGATTTGCCGTTCAGCAGCGTATGATGCTGCAAGCAACCGTGTTTGAGGGCAATCGGACTACCCATGAACCTGTGAGCGATCGCTACCTGGCTTTGAATGAGATGTGTGTCAAGCCAGCCTCCGCCGACCGGATGATCACCTCCATCTTGGAGGTGGAAATTGATGGGGAAGTTGTGGATCAATATCAGGGCGATGGGTTGTTGGTGTCAACTCCGACGGGCTCTACTTGCTATACCGTTGCAGCCAATGGCCCCATCATGCATCCCGGCATGGAGGCTATCACAGTAACCCCTATTTGCCCCCTCAGTCTGTCTAGCCGACCAGTTGTTTTGCCGCCTGGTTCAGTGGTCAGTATTTGGCCCTTAGCCGATCTGGAACTCAATACTAAGCTTTGGACAGATGGGGTCCTGGCCACCTCAATCTGGCCTGGCCAGCGGGTCGATATCCGAATGGCGGACTGCCAGGCTCAGTTTATTGTTCTACGAGAGAACTATTCCTTTTATCAGACTTTGCGGGAGAAACTGCAGTGGGCGGGCGCCCGCATTCGCTATAGCAATAACCACCGCAACTAGAACCAACCCAGAGAACTCATCATGGCAGCGGGGCTTTATTTGTTTGCCAGCCCCCTGCCGCCAACAAGCGCTAGTTAGCCGGGTTGCTGGTAGTTGCTGGTGCTGTCTGGGGTTGGGCTGGGGGACGTTGTAGCATCTCCAATTGTTTGGCGCGAAATTCGGCAGCCGCAGAATCCAGATTTTCTTGTTGGGATGTAGAAAATTCTTCCGGTGATTGGGATGGTTTCTGGATCGCTTGGTGAATTAGATTAAAAACGCCGGTTTGCCCTCCTGTTTGGCTGCGGGAGAAGGGATCGGCTGAATTACCCGAATTTTGTAGATCGGATAGCGGTTGAGGAGTCGTTGTCTGGGCAACGCTTTTCTGAACCATTCCCGGTAGCAGAAGGCCCAATCCCGCCAGAACACCCACAAGCATGGGTCGAGAAAGGGGAGAAATTATCCAAGATCCAGGTTGTTTGTTCATAATATTATGACTGTCTGCCGCTTGTGTTCAGAGTGATGATTGCAGGCGAAGGGACCAACCAATCCGCGATCGCAAGACGGAAGTTAGGCCAAAGAGTTCCGAAATTCCCTCTATCCTAACATTCCTACCTTTGTCCGGTGAAAGCGGCCTTTATCGCATCACACCCATGGTATTTTTCCAGGACAGCTCCTTGCAGAGAATTTGTAAGGCTCGCAGATCTGCACCCGAAAAAAGCTGACTCTCAATTAATTCCATCAAAACCTGTTGCATCAACTGCCCCGCAAAGATCCCGCCACTTTTCAATAGATGACTGTAGTAGCAAAACTGCGATCGGCCCGCCTCATTGAGGTGGAAGCTATGGATCTCTTCCTGGCTCATCCGACACACTGGCGTGTTAATCGGCACCACAATGCGGGGGATGCCATGCACACCATAGGAAGACCCATTTCGTTTTTCCAGGGTGCCAATCAGCACTGTCCAGAGCAGGGTCCGGGTTTCTGTGACCAGGTCAGGGGTAAAAACCGGATCCGGTTCGCTGGATAGGCGAGGCCCTGTATTCAGAAACGTTGGATTGACCAATTGGGTGGTGTAAATCAGACCAACCGCCCAGTGGCGATCGTCACTTTCCAGTTTGACGAAACTGCCAAAGCCGTAATCATCCGGTTGGGGCGAGTCTGCCCGGCTATTTTCGTCATCGAGTTCCACGACGTAATCGCAGTGGGAATTGGATTTCACAACTTTGCCTAGCCGCATATCCTTTATTCTCCAACCGATCCGAAGCCAACCACAAATCGCAACCTATTGCCATTTCCACGGCAGCTTGACACCGTGGAACAGCAAGAGCAACTCATTGTAAGGCCTTCTGACAGCATTGGGATGATTTATCCCGCTCAACCATGCTATAGGCGTGTACACCCGTCTGACCAACAGGGTAGCGGACTCCTCCCACGCACGCTTTTATGAAACTTTGTTGAAAGAACATGTATCTTTTTGCTTCATCCCTGTTAGATGGATGGATTGGTGGGGAACACTGCAATTCAAAGCCAACAGAGATAAGGCGTAAAGCCTTAGTATATGCATCCTTGATGAAGGTAGAAATAGCCCGGTTTTGTTGGCACCGGGCTTTCCCCCTTCACGGATCACAAGGAATATCTGCTACTAGAAACCAGCAATTTTACAAGACTAACTGATAGCTGACAGCCTACAGGCAAAGTTTTGTCAGCCAACCAGCATTGATTAGGGAAGCCCATGGTATTTGGCACCCAGACGAGCCTCTGAGCAATCTCCCCAACGCTTTTCCAATGGCGACTAAATCTCAAGGGTTGGTGACCAATCTCAAGCTGAAAAAGCCTTCAAGGTCAAGACTGAACAGGGGGCATGGTGTAACACATAGTTGCTGACACTTCCCAATAGAAATTCCTGGAGACCTGTTAGACCCCGACTACCCACGACAACCAGATTTGCTCCCCAGCTTTGGGCTAACTGGCAGATAATCCGACCAGGGCTGCCAGTTGCCAACCTGAATTCTGCTGTAATTCCCTGGTTGTTGGCCTCCGCTGCATAAGCCTGCAATTGTTTCATCGATTCCGAGCCGTAGGCATCCCATTGTTGCCGCCAATCTTCCAAATTAAACTGGGATACGGGTCCCCAGTAAAGTTGCTGGGTATCCGTGAGCATCGGTATTGGACTCCGCTCATCTTCCGTAGACAGAACATGCAATATCATCAGTTCCGCTTGATTCATGCGAGTTAGGGTTAATGCGGTTTCAAATAACTGGGTACCTGTGGGGGAACTGTCAACTGCAACTAAAATTTTTTTGAACATGGGATCCCTTCCATTCCGGTTTTAAAGGTGCTCTTTTAAGAAAGTATGTCTGCAACAAAGGTAAGCAGAAGATTTCGTGTTTCACCCTGATGAATTCTGCTGCTATCTCTATCTTCCGGCAAATGTATCCTGTGCGACAACAATGAATTTTTGGGAAAACAGGATGAACCGGAGAGATCTGCGTTTACCCTGGATTTATCTGCTGATTCCCTTGGGTTCCGATTCTGCCAACTTGATCGTCAAGACAGAACAGGGAGCATGGTGCAACACGTAGTTACTGACACTTCCCAGGAAAGCTTCCTTAAGCCCAAAGCGACCCCGGTTGCCAACTACAATCAGGTCAGCTGCCCAACTTTGGGCCATGCGGCAAATAGCTCGACCCGCGCTGTCGGAAATTTGGCGAAATTCGGTGACCACTCCTTGTTGATTGGCTTTGGCTGCATAGGTCTGTAAGGTCTGGAGACATTCAGTTTGGTAGTTCTTCCATTGTTGTTGCCAGAGTTCCAAGTTAAGCTCACTCCCAGGAGCCCAGTAAATTTGTTCGGCTCCAGTTGGAATCGGTAGTGGACTGTTCTCTTCCTCCGCGGACAGTGCGTGCAATAGCATCAATTGAGCTGAGCAGGCTTTTGCTAGTTCCAGCGTTTTTTGGAAGACGTCCAGGCTACTTGGGGACCGATCCAGGGCGACTAAGATTTTTTGAAACATGGAAACTCCTGTATCA